>VOFH01002521.1_pt1 | contig 37859 bp, 57 predicted proteins | sample 5384091 | NCBI WGS metagenome assembly VOFH01 (sample SAMN12384727, study PRJNA508395) | human gut metagenome | isolation source: healthy gut G | host: Homo sapiens
TTACATCTTTATTCCTGTACTTCGCATCTTGTTTTCCAGTGTTTTTAAAACTCATATACCTTTCTGTCTGTATGCTGTCTGTACCGTCCAGCTTTTTGAAGTCCGATTACCATGGTGTCGCACTGATATTCTTTTGACCATTTCCAGTATCTTAGTAGTGTCTTTACGTATTCCTACCCCTCTCCAAGGTCATTATTCCTCTGAGCCGTGAATCCTTAAAGGATCGACACGCATTATTCATGGTTTTATCACCGCATCAAGGCTCATCTTCCTCATTTAACTTCCTTTATATATATTAGCAATGAAAACGAGCCGCCGCCTATGTTGAGAGAGCGCTTTTTTATCACTTTATCGTCGATATAAGTTCTGAGCATTTCAGCTACAAAAGTTCATCGATCTACGCCCTTATCAGAGCGCGGGCATTATTATTATAGCTGGTTATATGGATGGATCTCCAGTAATAATATAGCCTCACCAACTGATCTATGGGATTATAATCCTTCTCTTCTAAACACTCATAAACCTCTTTAACTATCTGCTTGTTTGTCTTTTGGGCTTTGAAAGAATCAAAACATCTTTTGTATTCTTATCCATTTTACACCCCTTCCTGTCTTATGCTAAACTATAGTTGTCTTAATTGAATTATACTATGACAAAGAGATTTTTAGCAACCTCAAAGGCGTCTTTTATTTTAGATGCGTCTTTTGCGCCGGCAAACCATATCGGCTTTGCCTCCGCCTCCGCCTCCTGCGGCAGCTGCGATATCTTTTATCATCTTTCCGGCGTTGTATCCTCTTTCTAATACGTCATCGGTAAAGGGAGACCAGGAATGTGACCTTTTTCGCCGTTTTTGGTCGCAAACACCATGCAGGTATTCTTCTCAGAAGCTTTTTATATCATCGGATAGACTCCTCCAGATCGTTTATATTATAGCCGTCGAACTCTTGTGATCAAGTTTATACTGTTTATACACAAGGCGCCGGCGATCAGGCTGTCAGCCTCTCCACCCATGGCTGCCTTTTTTCATCTCTTCTATTTCTTTTTTTAAGATTTCAATTCTTCAGCTGCAGCAATAATCCTTTCCGTCAAATTGCTCTTATTGGCTTTTAAAACTTCTGCGGCAGATTCTAATATCATCAGACTTTAAGGATTCCCGCCAGCACGCCTGTTCCCGTGACTGCCTCTATCCTTCTGACGCCGGAAGCGATACCGCTTTCAGATATTATTTTAAACGCTCCTATCTCTCCTGTATTTTTACATGAATTCCTCCGCATAGCTCACGGACCATTGGCCTGCGCTTACTACCCTGCACCGTATTCTTATATTTCTCTCCAAAGAGAGCCATGGCGCCTGATTTTTTTCGCATCTTCCATAGACATCTCTTCACAAGTCACAGGCAGAAATTCATTTATTTTTCATTGACTCTGTCCTGTATTTTTCTCAAAGCTGCTCTTTAGTTACAGCTTCAAAATGGCTGAAGTCAAACCGGAGCATATTCTCGTTGACGCTGGAGCCGGCCTGTTACATGAGCGCCGATTATCTCTCTCAGCGCTTTCTGCAATAAATGGGTCGCAGTGTGATTTTTGCTGTACAGTTGCGCTTTACTGCATCAACGCTGCACCTGACTTCATCTCCGACTCTTATCACGCCTTGGTCATCTCGCAGCAGTGAGCTATTATTCCGTCATTTTTTCTACCGAGAATATATATCCCTGGCTGATTTCGGTTGACATAATTCCGTTATCGGCTACTTGACTATCCTCCTTCCGGATAAAACGGAGTCTATCAAAAATATTCTCACATTCTGTTCGGCAGAACCTCTTGCAGAGCGCCGTTTTCATCTATTATAGCGAGAACTCTCGCAGTATCAGAAGCAGTATCATATCCTGTGAATTGTGTTTTCCAGCACGTCTACAAAGATTTTTATTTTTCTTTCCATGCTTCACACTGGTATTCTTGCGGCATCTTCTACCTTGTTCTTTCTGATGTCTCATCTTTTCGGCTTGAACCCTTTGAGTGTCGGCTGACATGTCGTTTTCGGCCAATATCTCTTCAGTCAGTTCCAGCGGAAAACCGTAGGTATCGTACAGCTTAAAGGCCTTTTCTCCGTCCAGCACTGTTTTCCGTCTTTTTTTAAGCTCTTCTACGTGCTGCGGCGATTATATTCTCACCCTGATCTATGGTAGATGCAAATTTTATCTTCTTCTACGCTTATAATCTTCTGAATGTAATCTTTCTTTTCTACCAGTTCAGGATAAGCCCTCGCGGACACTTCTATAACCTTGTCCGACAGTTCCGCAAGGAAAGCTCCTCTTATACTTTAGAAGCCCGCCGTGTCTGGCAGCTCTTCTCAAAAGTCTTCTGAGGACGTATCCCCTGCCCTCGTTGTGGGCATTATTCCATCGGCTATCATAAAGGTTATGGAGCGCAGATGATCGGTTATAATTCTTATGGAAATATCTGACGGCGCCCTGTCCGTCCTTATATTCTACTCCGCTCTTTGCTACGACACCGTCAAAATGTGGCGTATAGTGTCTATGTCGAAGATAGAGTCAACTCCCCTGCATTATGCAGGCCATTCTTTCAAGACCCATTCCCGTGTCTATGTTGGGATGCTCGAGAGGCGTATAAGTGCCGTCCTCTTCTTTCGAGAACTGGGGTGAATACGTGGTTCCAGAATTCCAGATATCTGTCGCAGTCGCTTTTCGGCTTGCAGGATTCCTTTCGCAGCCGTATTCCGGGGCCTCTGTCAAAGTAAAGTTTGAACACGGCCCGCACGGTCCCAGTCCTATTTCCCAGAAATTATCTTCTTTTCCGAGGCGTACTATCCTTTCCTCAGGCATTCCGAGGCTCTTCCAGATCTCCACAGCTTCGTCGTCGTCCTGATATACGGTAGCCCATATCTTATCGAAAGGCATTTTAAGGCACTGGGTCATAAACTCCAATCCCCAGGATAAAGATTCTTTTTAAAGTAATCGCCAAAGGAAAATTGCCCAGCATCTCAGAAAAAGTACCGTGTCTTTGCAGTGATGCCTACATTATCTATATCCCCTGTCCTATACATTTCTGACAGGTGGTCATCCTCTTGGAAGGCGGAGTCTCCCGCTCCGGCAAAGTATTTTTAAGAGGAGCCATCCCTGAATTTATTATCAAGAGGCTCTTATCGTCCTGAGGTATCAGCGATGCGCTCTTGGACGCATAGTGACCCTTGGCAACATAAAAGTCTCTGAATAGTTTTCTTATCTCATTTAAGCCTAATTTTTTCCATATTTGAATTCCTCCTAAACTGACTAATATTTTATCATAATGAAAAGTGAAAAGTCCATTGACAGAAGCGATTTTATTTTAGTTTCATTTTTTTAGTTTACGAAATCAAATATGTATCAAAAAAAAAAAATATGCTTCTCGGGACTTATAAAGTCTCTTCGGAGAAGCATGTCTTTCTTTAACTATCGATCTTACATCATCTGATTTTTAATATTCTTAGCCATATCAGTAACGTCTGTCCCACATTCAGCATCTCGTCTTTTACACTTTCAACGTCTTTAGCCGTATTTTCATATCACGCTTGAGCTGCTGTTTAGCCGCAGGCTTTACATCCGTATTACTGCTGCCGCCGTTCCCAGAGCGGCTATAGTAACCATAGTAGCTGCTGTCTTATGCATATAATCACTCCCTTCCAAGATTATTATCTGAAAAGAGTCCTTTCAATATGACAAGAAGATAATAGAATTTTATTGTTTGAAGGAGGAAATTTAAGTACTTGCTATAAACCCGCCGCCTACAACTGCATCATCGAGATAAAAACCAAAGATTGTCCCGGAGCTATAGCTCTCTGGGGCTCGTCAAAAGTAGCAATAATTTTTTATCGTAAACTTCATAAGATACAGCTGCAGGTTTGGCAGAATATCGAACTTTAGCGTATAATTTTTTTCCTTCAAATCTCTTCGGCGATCCTGCAGTGAAGAAATAGTCTTCACAGACTACTTTTTTTGTTAAACAGTTCGTAGTTGTCCCCAGAACCACCCTGTTTTTTTCAGGATCAATGGATGTCACAAATACAGGTTTGCCCAGGGCAATTCCAAGACCTTTCCTCTGTCCTACGGTATAATGAAGTATCCCTTTGTGCCTGCCGAGAATATTTCCTTCTTCATTAACAAAATCGCCTTCTTTAGAAGAAAATCCCAAAGACTCTATGTATTTCGCATAATCAGTATTTATGAAACATATCTCCTGACTGTCCTTTTTTTCAGCGTTACGAAGATTTTTTCCCTGACAAGAGTCCTTATATCTTCCTTGCTTTCAAACTGCCCCAAAGGAAAAAAATAAGACGCCTCAGAACCTGTTGATTCAGTCTATATAGCATATACGACTGATCCTTTTTTAAGGCTAACTCCACGTCTGACAAAATACTCGTCTGTTTCTTCATCGTATTTATGCGGCAGTAGTGTCCGGTAGCAATATGATATGCGCCGATTTTGTCGGCATTTTCTATGCTTTTTGAATTTGATAGCCGGATTACAGATTATACACGGATTAGGTGTGCGTCCTCGCAGATATTCCCTGCAGAAATTATCGATAACTATATCGGAAAAATCTCTCGAGACGTCTTCGCATATCAAGTCTATTCCGAGGCTCTCTGCCGTTTCTCGGCTTCTTCCCTGCCATTATTATTATCCCCGTGAACATCGAAATAATAACCTGTAACCTCATACCCTTTTCTTTTAATAACAAAGCAGCGGCAGTGCTGTCCACCCCGCCGCTTAAGCCTCAACAAAAACTTTATTATTCTTCTTCACCATGTTCATCATCCTCGTCCGCCTCCGGATCGTAACCTTCGAGAGCGGCGTAATGTTTACCGGTTTTCTGAGCATAATCATATATAGCATTTTTTATCGCTTTTGTCCGCTAAAACAGAACAATGAACTTTTTACAGGAGGCAGACCTCCAAGCTCATCTATTATCTGTTTATTGGTAAGATCGAGAGCCTCTCTACGCTTTTTCCTATTATCATGGAAGTGGCCATGCTGGAAGAGGCTATAGCGCTTCCGCATCCGAACGTCTTAAACTTGGCGTCTGTTATCTTATCGTTTTCATCTACTTTTATCTGAATCTGCATCATGTCTCCGCAGACAGGGCTTCCGTATACTCCTGTACCGTCGGGATTTTCCAGTTCACCTACATTTTTGATTTAAAAGTTATCCATTACTATATCGTTATATAAAGCCATAAGTCATTACCAACCTTTCTTTGAGTTTACAGAAGAAATTTCTCTAAGTTTTTCAACTATCGTTTTGAGATGATCTACTACATAGTCGATGTCTTCTTTCGTGGTAAAGTCTCCTACGGTAAATCTCACCGTGCCATGGATCATCTCTACAGGGACTCCAAGAGCTGTAAGAACGTGAGACGGCTCCAGTGAAGCTGAAGAACAGGCCGAACCTGTGGATACGCTTATTCCGTACTGATTGAGCAAAAAGCAGAATAGACTCACCTTCGATGTACTTGAACGTTATGTTCAGATTTCCGGGGTGTCTTCCCTCCATGGTGCCGTTTATGAAAGTGTCAGGTATCTCTGACAGGATTCTATCTTTTAAATAGTCTCTGAGCTTGGTGCAATGTTTGACGTGACTTTCGAAGTTGATCCTCGCTAATTCAGCAGCCTTGCCAAAACCTATTATGCCCGCCAGATTTTCTGTTCCGGCTCTCTTGCGGCTTTCCTGACCGCCGCCGTGCATGTAATTTGCAATATTTACTCCCTTTCTGATATAGAGAGCTCCCGATCCCTTGGGACCGTAAATTTTGTGTGATGAAACTGACATCATGTCAACGCCCATATCTTTGACGTCGATAGGGACATTTCCCAGCCCCTGAACAGCGTCGGTATGAAACAATATGCCATGCTTCTTGGCTATGGCCGCCGCCTCCCTTGACAGGCTGAATCGTTCCGATCTCGTTATTCACCAGCATTATGCTTATAAGTACAGTCTTATCCGTGATCGCATCCTCAAGTTGTTTCAGATCTATTCTGCCCTCTTGATCTATGTCCAAATAAGTAATTTGACAGCCTTCTTTTCGAGAAAAGCGCACGAATGAAGCATCGCGTGATGCTCTATCTTAGTTGTTATAATATGATTTCCCTTTGACTTCAGCTTTTCTACCGTGCCGAAAACAGCCCAGTTATCAGCTTCCGTTCCGCCGGCAGTAAAATAGATCTCCTGCGGTTTTGCGTTTATAAGAGCTGCTACCTGCTCTCTCGCATGGGTCACAGCTTCTTTTGATTCGAGACCTATATCATATAAACTTGACGGGTTTCCGAATTTTTCCGTAAAGTAAGGAATCATTTCTTTCAAGACTTCTTCTTTAACAGGAGTAGTTGCCGAATAATCTAAATAAACTTTTCTCATGTTAGTCAGTGCTCCTTCATTTTTGATCTTAAATATTATACCAAAACCGCCAAAATTAAACACTTAGCTAAAAAATTGTACCAATTTGTAGGACTCTTTATCCTTTTGGCATATCACGTTATAAGTCACAGTGAAATTATCTGTTCCATCTATACCTTCCGCTTCCCATTCCATGGTCACATCGGCGCATATCATGTCTTCTTCTGACTTAGTCACAGAGATTTTTTCAAATGAATATTCTTTTACTTGCTCTATATCAGTTTGAAAATACAGATCGATATTTTGAAGATCTTCTTTTAGGAGATGATCTCCTTCAATGGAATTTATGATCTTTATTGCGTCTTCTCTGTCTATCTCTCCCGCATAAAATCCGCTGAGAGTATCTGTCCTTAGAGAAACGAGTTCTCTTATTATATCTTCATCTGTACGGGCGGACGCAAATACGCTGCTGAGAGCTATAAGACCCAAAACAGCTGCTGTTATAATTATATACTCGCGCCTCTTCTTATTCTTTTTCTTTCCTGCCGTCTGATGCGGCTTCTATTCTCTTCCATCGCAATTTCCCCATCTTTCCCTTTTAATAATGCTTGTCTTAAAATCTAAGAGAAAATCAGAAAGCTCCCCCCTGAACTTTCAGTCTGCCTTTTGACAAAAACTCTTCTCTTTTCTCTAATTTTAAAAAAAAAGGACCGAAAAAACTTGTCAGAATTTCGGTCCTGTATTAAATATATTTAAAAAAAAAGCCCCGCAGTCATTTAACTGCGGGGATCAGAGGCTTATATAATGCCTTAATGTTTTTCTTATAAGTGCAGGAAAGGCCTTTACCGGCTCCTATCGCTGATATTCCAAACAATGTGATCCACAATAATAAATTGTTGTGATCGGCAGTTTTCGGAACTCCCACAGGCTTTTCGTCTTTTGCGGCGTTATCATTTCCCTGCTCTGTATCTTCAGGCTCTGTAACAGCCGGAAGTTTAGGAATGACGGTGTCAGCCAGTTCAATTTCCTTGCCGGCGTCTTTATCGCTGAAATATTTTCCGCAGTCTTCACAATACCAGTATTCAATGTTTCCGGCGCTGTCTAAAGTAGGCTCTTTGGCTTCATTTCTAATCAATTTATGATCCAGCAGACTGCCATACTCCTGGCCGCAGATATCGCATACTGCCTTTGACGTGCATGTTGCTGTTCCACCTGTATGGTTGTCACATTCGATTATACCATATCTTTTACTATATCGATAGCGCCATCCATGATTCCGTGATTAGTCAAAATTACATATTCAGGGATGATAAGCCTGGGAGCCTTCTTCAAAAGTCAGGGTAGTTCCCTCAGAGATAGTCACGTTGCCCGGAAGAGTAATTCTCCCATAACTTTTCCGGATATTCCATTTATCAAGACAGTGTTCTCTATGCTGCCTTCAAAAGTCTCATCGCCGGAAGTACTTATCCACGAGTCTGAGACAGATACGGTATTTTTCGAAAGCACACCGCTTGCCCCATCGGCTCCGGACGCGTTTACGATACTATTTGTTATTTCAACATTTTCCTGTGAGAAAAACAGCAACATCATTGGTTGATATGGCCTCTGCCCGGCTATCTGAAATGATAACTCCGCTGTTGCCTCGATCGCAGGCCAGTAGCCGGCAGCGTCTATATCTGAACCGTTTTCAATGGTGACAGTTTCAGGAGAAAAGATGCCTGCATCGCCGCCGGACTTAGCAGACACTTTGCTGGAAGAGATAGATATTCTCTGATGTCCCGCATAGCGCCGGCCAGCTGTCTTCATTTGAAGTCTCTGCCACAACCTCGGCATTATCAGAAATCCTAACGCTTGAAAAGCCGTAGATACCGTTTGCATACTTACCTGTAGATACAGCCGTTACAGTTCCTCCGGAAATAGAGATATTTTCTCCGCCGATGGCAAATATTCCGATTTCATCTCCATCATCATAGACACCCGGAAATTCACCAGTGGCCTTTACATCGCTGTCAGTTATAATTATATCGCCGTTGGTCATGATTCCGGCATCGTTTGCGCTGACTGCATTAACGGAAGAGTCCTCAACAATGATGTTTCCGCTTGAGGACATCATACCTGCATAATAATTGCCGCTGGTAGAAACGCTCTCTACTCTGCTGTTTGCAATAGTGATGTCTCCCTTACCATAAATTCCCACACACCCGACGAAGAGGCAGTAACATCAGCACCGTTTTTATCATTATATAACTTTGGGAATGAATACCGCCGCCCGAGGACCCGGTGGTGCTGGCCGTTATAACGGTTCCATCGATAGTAATGCCTCCGGTAGCCATTATAGCATACGTTTTGCCCGTAACATCAAGTGTTCCCTCTCCGCTGATGTTGAGCTGACCATTTATGGACATACATTGGTCGTGACTGATGGTGTTCTTACCCACGACATTCAGGTTTAATCCTTTATTTGCTGCAGATACATATATGGCCGGAGCAGAAGGGCTGCCTTCAGGCACAAGCTCAGCATTATTTAAAGTAAGCGTATTGGTTTCTCTGTCATAGGACACTGTTCCATCACCGAGAACGTCCTCAGCGTTGGCGTCAGTTACAGAGATGACAGATGCTCCGGAGTTAATGCTCAGATAAGGTACTTCTGCAAAAGCGAATACAGGACTCATGGTCATAATCATGCATATCGCTAAAAGCAGGCTGAAAATTTTTTCGTTTCGATTTCATAGATATTCCTCCTCAGTAAATTATTTTGGTTTTCAGCACGCAAAAACAGGCGTATTATGCCCATAATAAAATGGGCATAATACGCCTTTCAGGTCTTAGGAATTGATCTTTAACAAAAAATAAACAGGCAGAATTATTGCTTGCTTGCTGTTTGCTTGCTTGCTTGCTTGCTTGCTTGCTTGCTTGCTTGCTTGCTTGCTTGCTAAGATTCTCTTCTCTGCGCTCATTCTTGTCAAGCTCCCTTTCGCCAAAATATAATGATATATTTAGATTATAATTGATACTTCCTTAACTTTCAAGAATATTTTCCAAAATATGGTTTTAATATTTTAACAAATATCAGTTTTTCTCAAAACTTTTTCTTTTTCTGCCGCCGGCGGTTGTTTACCTTCTTCCACCACTTCTATCATATCCAGTTGAAACTTGAGATTTTCCCGGAATGCATCTATATACTCTCTGTATAGAGTTGTTGCTCCTGCTTCTCCTCTTCCGTAAGCCCCTCATTTTTCTTTTTATGAGCAAGCTGGTTTATCCTATCGATCTTTTCCTGTGTTATCATAATATTTTTTAATATCTCCTCAATGTCTTTAAAACTTCTACTCAGCTCATCGAGCCTCATATCTCACGAAGTATTTTACCACGGCTGTACAGAGGTTTCAACATTTGTATGCTTATAGCATATAAAAACGCCGGAATCAATCACCGGCGTTTTTATCCCCTTTATCCCACTTTTCTTTCAAGTCTCAGCTTATCTGCAATTATAGCTATGAACTCGCTGTTGGTGGGCTTGCCCTTATCAGTCTTTACCGTATATCCAAACAGAGAATCCAATGTTTCAAGTTTACCTCTGTTCCATGCGATCTCTATAGCGTGACGAATGGCTCTCTCTACACGGCTTGAGTAGTGTTGTTCATCTTGGCGATGGCCGGATAAAGTTCCTTCGTCACAGCACTTAAGTAATCCATATTGTTCACTACCAGAGTTATGGCGTCTCTGAGATATTGATATCCCTTTATATGTGCAGGTACTTTCCTACTTCATGTATCAAATTCGTTATATCTATTTCCAAATCGTTGTTAAGTAATGATTCTTTTCATAACCAGAGATTTGCGGAGATTGGAATTGGACTCATCTCCTTGTATCCCTCCGTACAGAGCGTCGCTGAGCTGATTTATTCTCTTTACCAGCAGGCTCAGATTAACCGGCTTTACCAGATAATACTGCGCTCCCAATGCCATGGATTTTTGTATCATGGAATCCTGACCTATGGCGGAAGCAATTATTACCCTCGGATATTTCTTGAGTTCGGCGCTGTTCAGGCGCTTGAGAACACTCCCGAATCCATCCATATGCGGCATGATGAGATCCAAGATCAGTATGTCGGGACAATGATCTTCTGTCTTTGGTATTCCATTGCCTTTCTCCGTCGGGAGCAGTAAAAGGACTTCTATATTCTCCTGCTTTTTTAAGATAGTCCTTACTACTTCAGAAGTCTAAGTTATCATCCACTACTCAACTTTAATTTTTTCATTTTCTCCTCCTGTACACACAAAGCTTTCTTTTCTGTCAAATTTTTTCATTATCTGATCTAAGTTTAATATAAGTTTTTTAAATTTTGGTAAATATTTTTTCATTCAAATTGTTACTTATTTCGACGTTATACTATATTTTGTGCTTTACTTAGTCAAAGTTCTTCCTTCTTCTACCATCCACTCAGCAAAATACCATAGCCCTTTGTGGGATTATTTACAAAAACATGGGTTACCGCCCCGATTATTCTGTTATTCTGTATTATAGGGCTTCCGCTCATTCCCTGAACGATGCCTCCCGCAGTATGCAAAAGCCTTTTATCGGTAACTTCTATCTCCAGACCCTTACTGTCTGCTTCACGCTGCCTGTTTACCCTTGCTTATATTGATCTCAAACTTCTCCACCTTATCTCCATCTATGGTGGTGAGTATATAAGCGGGTCCTTCCACTATCTGATCCTGCGTAGCCATTATCATGGGTTCGGCCATATTCAGTTCATCTTTGTTTGTTCCAATGGAATATATACCGTATTCACAGTTTTTCTTTACTTCGCCCAGGGGAAGTTCATATTCGTAGAATATCCTCGTATTTCTCCGGGAACACCTGCTTCTCCTTCTTTGATAGACTTGACTTCAGTTCTCAAAAGCTTTCCGTCTCCGGCTTCCAGCAGAGTTTCTGTTTTACTCTCGTATATGCCGTGGCCTAAGGCCGCAAATACATTGGTATCCGGGTCATAAAAAGGACAGAGTTCCTATGCCTGCGATCTTTTCCTTTACCCATACTCCTATCTTCTGCTGTCCGCTGCCGTACTCCTTTACTGGTTCTACGGTATAATCATGTATCTCATCTTTTCTGAAACCTGTACTTTTTTACAGAACCCTCAGCTTTTTTCAACTATGGAAGTCACCTCGTCGGCGTAATACACCTCCTGTCCGTTTACGGACAGGATTATATCACCTATCTGCAGGCCTGCGTCATATCCCGGGCTGACCACACTGTTCTCTGTCTCTATCTCTTCCAGTCCTACCACCAGTACGCCTTTAACATTCATCCTGATACCCACCGACTGACCTCCGGGAACCAGGACTTTTCACTGACTACTTTACTGCTTCTTCCGATTTGTTAAAATGATCCGAAATAAGGCCGAAAGCTCCTATAAAGCCTATGGTAAGGCAAAACAGGATCAGCGCCTTTTTACGTTTTTCTTCATCAAATCCGCCTCTAACTTTCAAAATCTTGCAAGAGAGCAGCCAGCTCCTCCTGGGTATTCACCTTTACACCTTCCTCAAAGGCTTTCTGGTCATCGAGGGGAAGCAGATCGTAAAGAATATCGGTAGTCTCAAGCTTTACCTCACTTCCCGCTGCCGCTGGAAAAATATACACAAATCTGACTGCCGTCTTTCCTAACTACATAATATGATTGTGTTTCTTCACTGATGTCAGACTTTTTGTCATCCTCCCGTCCCCGGATGCTCCGGCTTGCTTATCTCCGTTATCCTCATCTTTATCTTGCGGAGTCTTCACATCTTCTCCTGATTCTCTTGCGTCTGAGTCTGAGCATTTACTCTCTGATCGTCGGACTGTTGATCTTTTTGGCCAGAGCAGCGCTATTATCAGAAGACAAAGCGTTATAACAAGAGCAGTGTATATAAAGGTCCTGTAATTTTTTCTTTTTAGTAAACATATAATCACCTCGTGACTATTGTTTGCCGAATTGGAAAATATTATACAGTTATGTATTCCCGCATATTTTCAAGAGTTTTATCACCTATGCCGCTGACATTTTTCAGCTCATCGACAGAAGAAAACCGTCCGTTTTTTTCTCTGTATTCTATTATCTTCTGAGCAGTAGCAGGACCTATGCCGGAACTGTCTGAAGCTTTGAAGAATCGGCTTTGTTTATATTTACCTTGTCCTCGGCGGTCTGACCGTAACTTTCAGAGGCTTCGCCTTCTTGTGAAATATCCTCTTTAGAATATATCACTATCTTCTGGCCGTCTGTAACCTCCTCTGCTCTGTTGACAGAGCTGATATCCGCCCCGTCTGTTATGCCGCCCGCCTCTTCTATCACCTGAAATATTCTGGTTCCACAGAAACCTGATATACTCCCGGTTCTTTCACATCGCTTATATCAACATATATGTCTCCTCCTTTATCTTCTTCTGTACTCTCTACCTGCTCCTTCGTCTCAGCCGGCGATTGGCTCTCTTTGATCTCTTCTTTTTCTCACCTCAAAAGCCCAGAAAAATAAAAGGAGACAGCCGCTACCGTAACGGGCAGAGGGCTGCCTTTGATCGTTTCTTTGTTCAGGAGAATAAATTCTTTCCGTCATCTATGCTCCTGATGTCTTTTAATTTTCTCATATTTTTGCACCCCTTTTACCAGAATTTTACTTCAAAAATGGGTGTCAATGCTAAAATTGTAAAAAATTATTGTAAAATATTATCTTTTTCCGCCTTACTTCATCATGTATCGAGGCACATCTATCATAGCAAAGCTGCAAAAGGACGATATGACCAGCTCCGGGCTGAGATTGAAGCGCTTCCGCAGTCTAAGACCATGGAAAGGGCGATGTTTTCTTCTATTGACTTTCCGGTCAGATCTCTTATCTTATCCTTTATATCTACTTGAATCATCTTGTCTTTTTACGTCTCTTCATGGCGATGATCTGTTCCTGCGCGAGATATCCGCTTAGGGCCTTTTCGAGATCTCCTGCTTTATACAGACAGGTATTATTATCATATTCGGCCTTCTGCGCCTCGGCAGCCAGTGACTTCACAGACTCTTCAAGTCTTCCCACCACTTTATATCAAGACCCTTTGGCATCTCATTCTTAAGAATATTCTCAAGTTCTACAGGGTCCTGGCAGGTATTTGTCTCAAACTCCACAAGTTCGTTATCTCCAAGATATCCTAAGGACAACAGCTGAGCAAAGCTCAGTTTGGGATAGGGATTAAATCCCTGGGAATATTTGAGATCTACTCCAGTTTTGCGGAAAGCTCTCTTAAAGAACCTGAGCAGATCCAGATGAGATGTATATTTAGCATATCCGCCTTTACTGAATTTAATCACATATCTCTCGGACATAAATTTCCTCCCGCCTTACATTCTACTACCTTGTTTATTCCGCATCCGCGGCAGCCGTCTCTGCAGTCCTTGGTAGTTTCTTCTCTATAGCTCTTTTCGCGTTCGAGCAGAAAGCTCTTGCTGACTCCACAGCTTATATGATCTTTGGCAGCACCTCATCCTGATGTCTTTCTCTGAAAGCATAAAATTCAGGAGTGGCTCCGCTTTCTTGAATGCCTTCTTCCACTTTTCAGGATAAAAATGCTCTGTCCATCCGTCAGACGGCAACCGTAAGCGTGCGCCAGGCGATGGCCTTTCCGACTCGCCTGTCTCCTCTTGCCAGTACGGCCTCGCATACACTGGTGAAACTGTCGCGGTAATTAAAAAGTTACACCTTTTATCTTCAGCTTTTTCTCTCAGATACCTGTGCTTTTCCATGAACTCCAGGGGGAGTATTCTGCCTTTCCCATTGGAAGGTGTATCTGCTTTGGAACGAAATTTGATACGCTCAGTAAGCCTGAATCTGCCTCCCCCAGGACCGTTATACTTCTTATTTATCTCTATTATATTTGCTGCGATTTCGCAAATACCGTCCAGGTCCTCTTCGTCTCGGTAGGAAGGCCTATCATAAAAGTATAGTTTGATATGGCGCCATCAAGAGATATGGCCCTGCTCCACCGAAGTATATATATCTTCTGCCGTGACTCCTTTGTTTATCACGTCTCTGAGTCTCTGGCTTCCCTTCCGGAGCATAAGTGAGACCGGATTTTTTGTATTCCTGTATTCTGCCTAAGACGTCAAAAGCAAATTTATCTATGCGAAGAAGAAGGCAGTGAAAGAAAACGTTATTAGCTTTGCAGTAATCCATCAGCTCCATGGTCAGTTCTTCAAACTGAGAATGATCGCTGGTGAACAGGGAAAGCAGGGAAAGTTCGTCATTACCCGTGGCTTCAATCTGCAATTTAGCCAGTTCCATTATTTTTTTCTTTGCTTCTCTCTCTGACAGGCCTGTATATCATCCCTGCCTGACAGAATCTGCAGCCTCTTGTACATCCTCTGAAAGTCTCTACGACTGCTCTGTCATGTACGGCTTCTACCATCAGTATTACAGGTTTTACCGGAAACTGAACATTCTCTGTTTCCGGCAATAATATATCTTTTGAACAATATCGGGCGCAGACTCATTGAGCTTATATACACCTTTATAGTTCCGTCCGTGCCGTATTCAGGCCTGTAAAATTCGGGAACATATACTCCCCGTCATGGCGGCGGCTCTCTCTAAAATTCCTTTTTCGTCAGTCCCTCTTTTCTGCAGTTCAGATGAAGCTGCATTATCTTGGGAAGCAGTTCTTCTCCATCGCCTATCAAGAAAATATCTATGAAAGTCGGCCAGGGCTCCGGGTTAAAGGCGCAGGGACCTCCGGCGGCTATTATAGGAAAAGCTGTCGTCTCTCTGATCAGAGTACAGCGGTATTTTGGCTAATTCAAGCATATTGAGAATAGTGGCATAGGACATCTCATATTGGAGGGTGAACCCTATCATTTCCATGTCCTTTAAAGGGGTCTTGTTCTCCAGCGTAAACAGGGGAAGATCTTCGTCTCTCATCAGTTTTTCCATATCAGGAGCAGGTGAGAATACTCTTTTCGCAGCTTAAGTCGTCAGTCTCGTTCACCGCATTATAAAGTATCTGCATTCCCAGATAAAGACATGCCTATCTCGTACAGGTCCGGAAGGCAAAGGCGAGACGTTCTTCTGCTTCTTTTTTACGCAGGTTTTACTTCTCCGCCTATATAACGTCCCGGTTTTTCAACTTGTTTCAATATTTCATCGAGTCTTTTTTCAAACTCCATTTCATCCTCCTTCAAAGAGCCTGTCCAAACTGATTCCTATGACTTTTTCTATCCGGTCTATCAGCAATCGTATTTCCTCTTTGTTTTTAAGTATTTGTTCTACTGCTTTCTGAGAATCCTTGGCTTTTTCAAGGATATAGTCGAAACGTTCATCTAATCCGACATACTTATCCTCTTTTACAAGCCTGTCGGCCAGGCAGACCATATCACACTCGTTAAGCCTTTCCACATCGTTAAACTTAGGATATCTCATATGTACTTTTTACTATTTCAGCCTCGTCCCGGTATCCCATGTCGTTTAAAAATCTCATATCCTATCAGATCATGGCGCTCCTTTGTCCTGGCCACATCATGAACGAGCCCTGCTCCCCTTATGAGATCTATATCCAGGCTGTAGCCGCATCTATTCAATTCCCTGGCCTAATTTTGCTGCTACATCGGAAACGGCCCTGCAATGAGCTTTTTACCTTTTCAGGCGTGTTCTCTCTGTACAGCTTGTCTATCTCTTCTGTCGAAATTCGCTTAGTCAAATCTGTCACCTTCTTTTTTAAAATCACAGCGCAAGATCCCGGCAAGCAACGCCGCTATCATGATCGATGAGGTTATTATATCATAATCGCAGGCACCCTGCGCCGCAGCGGCGATTCAATGAACCCTTCCTTTCGGCGGTAGCCCTCGGTAGTCGCTTGCAAATCGCCGGCTCTGCTGTTGCAAATTGCTGGCTCTGATGCCGCAGAGGCCGCATGCTGTATTTTCTTAGCCTTTTGTGCTGATTCTACAACATTTTAGGAAGAAAAACAGCTTAAATGACGGCACAAAGGCGGATATGCTGTAAATTTTGATTTATTATTGCGATTCTACAACCATTTTAACAAATTCTGTTGTAGAATTTACGCTTTTTCTATGTAGAATACAGCATGCGCTGTTTTTCACCGCAACAAACGCGGCAGCGGCCGGCCGTATTTCTTGGGTTCATTATACCACAGAGTCTCCCAGTTGATAATAAAATTCTTCTTCTCCCTTGCTGTCAAAGGTTCCGATAATATCTCCCTTTTTCACTTTATCACCGGCGACGACAGTCAGAGTGTAAAGATTTCCATACACCGAAAACTTATCTTCGTGTTTGATTTTAACACACATTCCCAGTTCTCTGTCGATGCCCGCATAAGTAACTTCTCCGCTTCCTGCGGCGTGAACAGTCTTGATATCGTCCTTGTCGTCTTCATTTACAGGCGCGCCAAACTCACCGGCTTCATTGGCCTGAGTTATGACGGAAACCAAAGCTGAGGGGGCGTTTACTATTTTTGAAGTCAGCTGATCTCCTACCTCTTTTATCTCTTCTATTGTGTAATTTTTTTGCGCCTGCTCTCTTATGGAATCTTTTATCTTCGTGACGGTATCTCCGCCTATCATGGCGCTCACTCTGACCAGCGCAAATATGGCAAGACATATTACTGCCTGAATTAAAAGTTTGTCTTGATATCTTCTCATGGTCCCTCCTTCTGCTTCTAATTCATTTTTTATGAGAAGCGGGGTAAACATGACGGCATCAAAACCTAAAAAGGCAGTATATACCTGCCTTTTAAGATCATTCGTCCCAGTATTCCATGTCGTAATCTTCTATTCTGATTATATCGCCTTCTTCAAGACCCATTTCTTTAAGGCGGTCTATGGCCCTCTCTTCTCTATATATTTATACAAATAGCGCAGAGAGCCCATATCGTTAAAATTAGTAGAGCGGAATATCTTATCCAGCTGTTTTCCGCTGAGAGTATATACGCCGTCCTCTTCGTCATAACCTGTTTGGATTTCTCTGTATTCAGGATCAGCCTGATCCGCCTCAAAATCGAAGTACTGGGCAGGATCCTCATCCTCGGCCGGAGACTGCTCTACTCGCTGGAGTTCCAAAAGCGCTGCGGCAAGAAGCTCCTTGACTCCCAAATTCAGAGGAGCCGATATTGGAAATACCTTGTATCCTGCATCTTCCACATGAGCCTTGAACTCAAGATACTCCTTGGAATCCTCATCTGTCATATCTATCTTGTTTGCCGCTACTATCTGAGGTTTTTCAGTATCTTAGGGCTGTAGGCAGCCAACTCGGCATTTATCTTGTCAAAATCGTCCCTGGGGTCTCTTCCCTCGCTTCCCGACACATCTACTACATGGATCAGCACCTTTGTGCGCTCTATGTGTTTGAGAAATCTAAATCCCAGTCCGAGTCCCTGGCTTGCGCCCTCTATTATTCCGGCGATATCTGCCATCACGAAACTGTCGTCGAAAATATTCACTACTCCCAGATTTGGATCTATGGTAGTAAAATGATAATTAGCTATCTTAGGCTGGGCGCTGGTGGCCACAGACAAAAGCGACGACTTTCCTACGTTGGGAAACCCCACTAAACCTACGTCCGCTATAAGCTTCATTTCAAGAATGACTTGACGTTCTTTGGCTTCGCCTCCGGCTTCAGCGAAATTAGGGGCTTGTCTCACTGAATTTTTAAAGTGAACATTGCCTGCCGCCTTTGCCTCCTCTGGCCGCCACGAAACGCTGACCGTTTTCCGTAAGATCTTTCATGGTGAGTCCCGTCTCCTCATCTATGACCACGGTCCCCATGGGCACCCTGATCTCAAGATCTTCTCCAGCTTTTCCGAATCTCTTGCGCTTCATGCCGTCCTGTCCGTTTTCCGCTTCATATTTTCTCTTATATCTGAAATCCATGAGAGTCCTCAAGTTTCTGTCAGCTACAAAACTACGTCTCCGCCTCTTCCGCCGTCTCCGCCGTCCGGTCCTCCTTCGGGAACATACGGCTCTCTTCTGAAGGTAACGGCTCCGTTACCGCCTAACTTTTCCCGATTTTATTGTTATCCTTTTGCTCTATCTACGAACATCTTGGACATCAGCCTCCCCTCTGTCACAAAAGACCCTGTAATATGTTAGTTACAGGGTCTCAAGTTTTCAATTGCTTCCTTTGATAAACGCTTACTTGCTTTCTGTTTCTGTCTTTTTCTCTCGAATTTGACAGCTCCGTCTATCTTGGCAAAGAGTATCATCGCCGCCTATACCGACGTTGTTGCCGGGATGGAACTTAGTTCCTCTGTCTTACCAAAAATGCTTCCGGCGCTTTACATACTGACCGTCTCAGCTTTGAGTCCAAGGCGTTTGGACTCGGAGTCACGACCGTTCTTGGAGCTACCTACACCTTTTTGCTTTGCCATTACTCTCGCCTCCTATGCTCTATTGTCAGATTACTTTAACGCTGCTTCGATAGCTTCGATGATAACTGCTTTTGTAGCTTTTTCATCGATAGTTATGTCGTTTTCTTTTAGCGAATGCAATCAATTCGTCTTTCTTCATCGAAGCTGAAACCTTTTTGCCGGCTTTGCTTCTTTAACTTCCTCTTTGGCTTCTGCTTTAGGAGCCTCTTTTTACAGGTTCGGCCTTTTTAGATCCTGTTCCCCAGTGATTCGATCTTAACCATCGTATACGGCTGTCTGTGACCCTGTTTCTTTCTGTAGTCCTTCTTGGCCTTATACTTAAAGATTATGACCTTTTTACCTTTTCCGTTTTCTACTACGCTTGCAGTTACGCCAGCGTCTAAATAAAGGCGTTCGATTTTCATTTCTTTTCCGTCGCTGAGAACGAGTACCTTATCAAAGTTACTTTGTCTCCGGCTTTTGCATCAAGTTTTTCAACTGTGATAACGTCGCCTTCCTGCTCTGTACTGCTTTTCCGCCTGTTTCTGATTACTGCGTACATTATATTTTTCTCCTCCTCTATCCGGTCTCGCCATCGTGGGTGGACGCTTCTGGTCACTAAAAGTGCAATGAAGATCTCTTTATTACCCATTCTGCGCGGCTCAACTTGGTTATGATACCATTAAAATGGCTCAATGTCAAGGGTTTTAGGCAAAAAAGTCAAAACATTTTTCAAGTACCGACTACTGATCTGAACATATCAGAATGAGAGACTCTCCCAATTTATTTTTCAGCAATTTCAAAATATCTTTGGACATCCTGTCCATTCTCCCATGAATCAAATCTCAGGCAGATCTGAAAATCCGACCGGCATATCCTGATGATAAGTTCCATAAAAGCCGATAACCCGAACGAAGGAACTCCCGTCTGACTCGCAGCGCCCAGTTTGCGGGTGATAAAAAGCCAGATCCTTTATCTGCCCGCTGTCAGGTAATCCGGCAATGACAATTCGGAAAACTCCGCCAGCTTCTCCGCAGTCTGCGCCATAAAGAAGGCGTCTACAGAAGGTATCGCTTCGACTGTCATGTCGATGATCTTTTCATCTTTTTCGCACTTCGGCAAATCCGCCTATGAGTTTTTTTCAAGTCTTTTGGGCGGTTCTATGCCTATATCGTAGACCATCCTATTGTAAAATTTCTGATAAAGCGAGCAGCTTCGCTTCGCTGTCCTTCTTCTAAAAGGAGAGAAATCTTTATCTCTGCATTTTTCTCATCATAAGGATCCATAGTCTCAAGATCTGTTATTATATCCAGGCATTTTCTTATTTCTTTATTTTCTCTGTATAATTCCATCAGCCTTTTTGAGTATGACCTGTCTCTTATTCTCCAGAATATAGCGCTGCATTATCATCAGTTCTTCAAATTCTTCCAGATCGGAAAAATATCTGTTTTCAAAGAAATCTCCTCTGAACATGCACCGCAGTTCTTCCAGCCTGCCTATATCATGATTTTCAACGTCGGCCTCGATGATCTGTCTGAAAATCGCACTGATATGAGTATTTCTCATTGATCTGACAGTCATCCGCGTAATTATCAGAAAAGGCTGGCCTGACGGCTGCACGCATATAGTCTTTCCTCAATGCCACAGATTAAATCTGAGGTTGTATTTTTGCAGCCTCTTCACTGCTTTCAGGCCACAAATAGCCTATCAATTCTTTTTTTGAACATCTCAATCTCTTTTTTGTCATGAGGATAGCTGAGAGCCTGGCTTTGCTGCTCAGCTTATCAGTAATATTCATGCCTTCGGACTCAATTTTTAAGAGTTCCTAAAAAGTCAATCTTTAACATGATAAACACCTCTGTCAAAGACTATCTCTCCTGCCTTGATGGTACACAAAGGCCTGATAGTCTTGAGACTCATGGGATCTGTCGACTTAAGGTCGAGGTCGACAGGAAGATAACTGCATCGGCATATTTTCCTGCAGTGAGACTGCCCAATCTCCTCTAAAAAGAGGCCGTATGCGCCGCTGGCAGTATACATCCTTATGGCTTCTTCACAGTAATCCTGTGTCTTCTCACAGGATGATTGACTGCGTAGTGAATACCCAACATAGGATTTGGGTCCGTCACATTGCTGTCAGAGCCTCCGCACAGGACTATACCGCATCTAATGTTCGCGAAAAGCGTTTGTCTGTTTATATCTTTCTCCCAGCCTGTGCTGATACATCTTTCCGGCTCCTCCCCAGAGTCCCCATAGGTAGGCTGCATGGAAAGTATGACACCGAGTTTTTCCGCCCGCAGCATCTGGGACTGTGTGATCTCTGCGTGCTCTATTCTTCCTCTCAGCTTTCTGGCAGGATATCGCTCTTCCGCATATTCAAAAGCCTTTGGCACCTCTATAGCGCCGTCGCCAATGGCGTCAAGGCCCACCTGAAGATTATTTCTGCAACATTCCGCTACTCTCTCTCTCAGCTGCGAAGGCGGTATGCTGTATATGCCCTTCTTTCCTGGGGCGTCGGAATAATCTGCGCACAGAGCTGCAGTCCTTCCTCCGATAGTTCCGTCCACATAGAGCGCTCCCCCTATCCTGTGAAGTCCCTTTTCTATTACTGATCTTATATCGGTGGTCTGATAGAACAATTCCATCGCAATCTTGTAATTTTCTCCGTACTTGTATATGAACTCAGCATCCGGACTCGTCAAAGGAAGAGGACATATTTCCTCCTTCCATGGCCGCTACAGTCGTAAGCCCCAAGCCAAACAGCTGCGGCACGAGACGGTCTACTGCTTTTTGCGGTCTTCGTCTGTCATGGCGCTTAAAGATCTTATTATCCAGCACTGCTCCTGCCTGATCGGTGAATATACCGGTAGGCATTCCGCTGTCGTCTACCTCTACTCCGCTGAGTGAGAACGGTACTTTAAAATATAAGATGCCGTAGGTGTTTAGAGCAAGAATTTTATAATCTGCAGAATACACGGCTACAGGAGCGTCTTTGCAGTATTTGTCCAGAATCGTTCTGCCCGGCATTTCGCCTTCTTCAAGATATTGAGGATCGAGTTTTGTTCCTATAATCAGCTCTCCTTTTTCCTGAATATGCCGATTTTAATTTTTTGCCCGCCGCTCTGTAATTTTTTACGCCCTCCAGCGATACCCAGCTGTCGCTGACGGCTGTCATCACCACATGAAAATGGCTATCGATGAATCCCGGAGTGACGCTTCCTCCTCTGGCGTCTATCACTTTTGATCTATTGGTAAGATGAGTTTTATAGTCGTCTCCCGTTCCTACTTCTAAGATACGGTTTCTTTCGATGACCATCCAGTCGGCCGTCCCTTTTCATCCATGGTCATCAGTTTTCCGTTGATAATGATCGTATTTTCTTTCATAAAAACTACCTCTGTCGTCTTTATATTATAATAGAAAAAACTGCTGCCCGACAAGCTGTAATCCGAAGCGGCAGCAAAAAGATTTATTTTGTGTATACGATCTTTTCCGCCGACCATGGTCATGACGGGTTTTATTTCTTTGATCTCCATCGGATCCACAGTAAAGATATCCCGGTCTAAGAGCACCATGTCTGCATAATATCCTTCTCTGATCCTTCCTTTGCGGTCTTCCATGAATTCTGCGTAGCGCTCTCATAAGTATATGCGTCTACCGCAGTCTCCACGTCCACACATTCTTTAGGATAAAATCCACCCGCAGGCTGTCCTTTTTCTGTTCTTTTCTCGTGACTGCCATATAGATATTCTCAAAAGGATTGTAATATTCTACAGGGCAATCCGTACCGTATGATACGTGGGGCTCCTTTTCTGTAGAGCGAGCCGAACGCATAGGAAGTCGAAGTTAGCTCACTGCCGCATAATTCCTCTACGATGTTCATATCGTAGTCGAGAAATATAGGCTGAGCGAATACCAGAATGTCTTTTTCCGCTATACGATCGAGAAGAGCCTCATCTGTTATCTGGCAGTGGATGAGAGCGTGCCTTAGCTTGTTCTTGCCGTCTACAAACGCATGCTCGTAGCAGTCTATGGTTCTTTCTACAGCGGCGTCTCCTATGACGTGAGTCACCACCTGCAGACCGTATTCTTTGGCAAGCTGACAGTATTTTTCCATCTCTTCCGGTTTGATCCATTCCAGTCCGTGATTCTCCTGTCAGATTCATAGCCGTTCCTCATGAGAGCAGTTCTGGCTCCCCAGGCTGCCGTCCTTGAACAGTTTCAAAGGTCCGAGAGTCAGCCAGGAATCTCTTTCATATTTGCCTTTGGCAAATTCGCCTTCCTTAAGATATTCTTCAAAAGCAGAAAAGTCGTTGAAGCACACTTGATGCCTGTAGCGTATCAATGCCTCGCCCTTATCGTATATATCATGGAGCAGCGCAAATGCCGCCGGTCCGTCCATGAAGGTAGTTCCGACATCGTTGCTCTGCACACTGGTGATACCGCATGATACTGCGTCTTTCATGGTCTCGATCAGAATTCTTCTTCTCTCCTCCATAGAAAAGTCAGGTATCAGCGCCTTTGGCGATATTACACGCGTTGGCCGTGAATATACCGTTGGGATAGCCGTCCCTCCGATCAGGAATTCTCCGTCGGTAAATTGAGGCGAACTTCCGTCTATACCCAGCATTTCGATGAGTTTAGTATTAGTAGAAACGATATGTCCGCATACTCTCTCTAACACTATCGGAAATTCTGTACTTATCTTATCCAGATCGTGTCTGTCGGGCATACGATCGCTGCCGACGAAAAGGTCCTGATTCCATCCTATGGCGTGAAGTCCCTTTTTTACTTGATCCGGATGAGTATCGGCAAATTCTCTGCAGATCTGTATCATCTCTTCTATGGAAGTGACGCCGTCTATCTTAGCCTGATTCATGACCTCGCCTGTCTGCATAAAATGAAGATGCGAGTCGTTGAGTCCGGGAATCAGAGTCTTTCCTTCACAGTCTATGACCTGAGTCAATTCGTCGGCCGCAGCAAGTATCTCTTCATCTGCGCCTACTTTTCTGATGACTCCGTCTTCTATCAGGACGGCCTGTTTGTAACATCCTTTTTCAACATAAACCTTAGCATTGTGTAGAATCGTTTTCATCTTATTTCTTCGCCTTCTTGTTCTTTATATCAAATATGTAATATACCAAAGCTCCAAATGCCGGTACTGAAACCTGTAAGTCCTACTACAGGATCTTCTAATGCCGAATTTACTACGAGAGCTGCGAAATCAAGGCGGTAATTATTACAGATACCGGATAGAACCAGACTTTATAAGGTCTTTCGATATTAGGGTACTTTTTACGCAGGATAGGAACTGCAAGTACTACAAGTACGTTGAATACCATAGCCGAGACAACTACCAGATTGGTGAGCTGATCCAGATTCTGATAAGTACTAAGATGACCGAAAGAACTCCTGCACTATAATAGGCGCATACGGCACTTTATATTTAGGGTGGATCTTAGCAAAGCATTTGAAGAAGTGTCCCTCTTCGGCCATGGCGTAGTACATTCTCGGCTGAGCTAAAATCATTCCGTTCATGGAACCGAACATTGCAAGAACCATTCCTGCAGTAACTACAAAGGCTCCTGCGCTTCCCAGTACCTTATGGGCTACGGCAGTACCCAAGTATAAGTCTCCGCTTTCTATCATGTTACGATCTCATCATGAGGAAGCACCTTCATGATTGCAAAGTTGAACAGAGTATAAATTACAGTAACTCCGCCTATACCGATGATCAGCGCCAGAGGCAGGTTCTTCTTTGGGTTTTGATTTCTTCTGCTACTGTGTTCAGATTTGTCCATCCTTCATAAGCCCAAAGAGCCGCAACTACTGCTATAGCGATCATAGATATGATGCTTGTATCGTTATTCTGAGCATATTCTCCTGCCTGTGCAAAGGACAGATCAGGGCTGACGCGGCCTACAAAGATAGCAGCAAAGAGTATTATCATGACAGGCACCAACTTGGCGACCATAGATAAGTTCTGAATGATAGAAGCAACTTTTACCCCTACAAGGTTGTATAAGGTCGCCGCTACGATGAGAACGATAGCCGCCGCCTTTACTCCAAAATCGCTGAGCCCGAAAATAAGGCTGAAATACTGTCATGAGAGCTATGGAAACCGCAGCGATAGAGCCGGGTCCTCCGATCAGCCAGTCGGTAAAGCCTGCCATAAATCCTACTACAGGATGAAAAGCTTCGTCGAGATAGACAAGACGACCTCCGGCTTTAGGCATAGCTGTTCCAAGTTCTGCATAGCAAAGGCCTCCGAACAGTGAAATAAGGCCTGCCAGATCCAGCATACCAGCGCCAGTCCGCTGTCCGTACCGGTTCTTTCAAGTACGCAAGAACCGAGATAGAAATGCCGGAACCGATCATGATACCTCCGATAATGCTGACTCCGCCAAAAACCCGATTTCTCGTTTAAATTCCGTTTTTCGGTAGTCAATGATTCCAAACGTTTTTCGTTATCCATAAACGTTTCCTCCTTCGTTAATTATTAGATTATAAAGAATAACTGTTTTATTTCCCCCCGTTTACGAAAGGACATGGTTTATTTGTTTTATATTTTTCATAAACGTTTTAACATAAATTTACATTTATGCCGCATTTATATGTGGGTTCAGCTGCTGGAGTTTTTGGTCATCTTGCGGCGGCAAATAGCATCTTACTGCTGTTCATTTTCAATTTTGCCCTGAAAAGTCCGTAGACAGCTTTAAAATCTCCTCTACCGGGGAATCGGCTTTGAAAACTGCCGCAGACGTTCTATTTTAGAAAAGACTGGGAATTGTCTATAAGAAGCCACCACCACCCACTTCGACTGACAGATTATTATCTCTTAAAGGCAAAATAAAAGAAGACGCCTCTTATCCGGGGCATCTTCCCTTAAATTTATTCTATGACTACTCCATCCTCATCGATTATCATATCCATGATCTCTGAAAACTCCTCTTCGGAAACTTCAGGTTCCTTCTCAGCTTCGCCGTCGCTCTTAAGCTGCGCTATGATCTTCTTTTCTATCTCATCTACGATCTCAGGATGATCTTTAAAAAGTATACCTTGATATTCTCCGTCCCTGTCCTATCCTCTCGCCGTTGTAGCTGTACCATGAGCCTGCCTTATCCAGTATCTTGGCATTGACCGCAGAATCGAGGATATCGCCCTCTTTGGAAATACCTTCGCCGTACATGATGTCAAATTCGGCCTGTTTAAACGGAGGAGCTACCTTGTTCTTGACTACTTTAACCCTTTGTCCTGTTACCCAGCACGTTGTCTCGGCCTTGATAGTCTCCACCTTTCTGACGTCGAGTCTCATGGAGGAATAGAACTTTAAGGCTCGTCCGCCTGTAGTCACTTCAGGGCTTCCGTACATCACGCCGACTTTTCTCTGAGCTGGTTGATGAATATGACGCATGTGTTAGACTTGTTTATATTTCCGGTTATCTTTCTGAGAGCCTGAGACATCAGACGTGCTTGCAGTCCTACATGGGCGTCGCCCATCTCTCCCCTGAATCTCTGCCTTAGGAACCAGCGCCGCTACCGAGTCGATTATGACTACGTCCAAAGCGCCGCTGGCACCAGCATGTCATAGATCTCCAGAGCCTGCTCGCCCGTATCAGGCTGTGAGACTAAAGGTTTTCGACATCTACTCCCCAGATTTTTCGCATATACAGGGTCAAGAGCATGTTCGGCGTCTATAAAAGCGGCTTTGCCGCCGTTCTTCTGAGCCTCCGCCACTATATGTAAAGTCAGAGTCGTCTTTACCCGAGGACTCCGGTCCGTATATCTCGACGATTCTGCCTCTCGGTACGCCGCCTATGCCTGTAGCTACATCAAGGCTTTGGAGCCTGTGGATATGGCTTCCACGTTCATCTGCGCGCCTTTGTCGCCCAGCTTCATTATGCGCCTTTGCCAAACTGTTTTGTATCTGGGACAGAGCCGCGTCTAAGGCCTTGTCTTTCTCGCTCTGGTCTACTTTTTCTCTCGACTTTCTTATCTGTCTTATCTGAAGCCATAATTATCTCTCCTTTGTCGAACATTTGTTCTTATCTGTATGATACAATATTTTCACCCTTGGGTCAAGGGGTATTTCTCAATTAAATATGGAAATTTATGTAAATATGATATCTCAACGAGAAAGATTTGTCAAGCGCTATATGGCAGAAATGCGTTTATATATCTCATAAAGCATGCTGAGAACGGCATAGTTCCTGTTCCATTTTCGATTGACATTGCGGCGCTGGGTTTTTATTATCTCAGTGTTCCCTTTCCATCGTATTCCCACATAAGCTGTTCCCCACAGGTTTCTGGAGGCTTCCTCCGTCAGGTCCGGCAATTCCCGTGACAGAAATGCACAGATCTGATCCCGTCTTTTCCGCCAGTCCTTGGGCCATCTCTGCTGCGGTCTGACTGCTTACGGCTCCGAAAGTTTCAAGGGTGTCTTCTTTAACCCCAGCTCCTCCATCTTTGCCTTATTGCTGTACGTGACTATTCCTCTGTCGAATACGCAGGAAATTCCAGGGATATCAGTAAGCGTTCCGGCGAAGAGCCCTCCTGTACACGATTCTGCACATGAGACAGTTATATTTTTGAGATAAGAAGCCTTCCCACCACATCTTTCAGGTCTTCATTATCCTGACTGTAGACGTATTCTCCAATTATATCCATGACTCTTGGCTCATGTCGTCTACGGCTTTCTTTTGCTTCTTGGAGCGTGGCTCTCTTTGAAGCTATCCTGAGGCTGCACTCCCCTCTTTAGCGTACGTAGCTATGGTTGGATCCGTGTCTGTTCATCTATCAGAGGAAGAAGTACCGTCTCCATCTTTGACTCTCCGAGACCGAAAGTTCTGAGTATTCTATAATGAATCACGCTGTCCTGCAAGCTCCTGAGCCGAGGCATGACCTCCTTGAAAACATATTTGTCATCTCCCGGGAGGTCCCGGCATGGAGACTATGATCTTGCCGTCTTTCTCAAGCCAAATCGGGAGCTGTTCCCTGATCGTTGGGAAGAACTTCCGGCGCTTTCAGGCATATAGGCCTGTTTTAGATTGTTTTCGGTCATAGGTCTCGGATTTTCTGTAATGGCTCTTTAAAGCTTCCATAGCCATATCGCTGACCACGATACGTTCTCCCATGGCCTTTGCAATAGTCTCTTTTTGTGAGATCATCCTGAGTCGGTCCGAGGCCTCCTGTCGTTATTATCATGTCGCAGTCTCTGAAGGCCAGATGTATAAGTTCAAAAGCCTTTTGGGGTTGTCTCCACGCTGTAATGATACATCACGTCAAACCCGAGATTATTAAGTTCTCTGGACAGATACGCAGCATTGGTATTGACTATCTGTCCGAAGAGTATTTCCGTCCCTACTGTAAGAATAGCTGTTTTCATCGCAGGCACCTATTTCACAGAGAATACGTTCTTATTCTGAATCACGTATTCCACTCCCCGAGTATACCGTCATGATCAGTGAGGCCCAGAGGAAAGCCTGAGCTATATACCAGAGCGGAGCAAAGAGAGGGAACGCAGGGACCAGAAGCAAAAGGCAGACTGCTATCATCTGAAGAACGGTCTTGATTTTTCCGCTCATTCCGCGGCGATGACGATGCCCTCCGAGGGCCGCTACAGTTCTCATTCCGGCTACGGTAAACTCTCTGGCCAGAATTATAAGCATCCAGGCTGGTACATAAACAGGTATCATCAGGCATATAGCCGAATAGACCAGCACTTTATCAGCCAAAGGATCCATTATTTTTTGCCGAAGTTAGTCACCAGATTATATTTCCTTGCGATCTTTCCGTCCAGCATATCTGTCAGCGAAGCCGCCACAAATATTATGAATGCCAGCAGATACCAGCTAAAATAATATGCTCCTATAAAAAACGGAACGGCGATGACTCTTGCGATAGTAAGTTTATTTTGTAAATTCATCTCTCATACCTCCATGCCTGTAAGATCATAATCGAAAGCGTCCTGTATCAGAACTTTTACTATATTTCCCGGCGAAAGATCTCATCTGAGGTGAATATGACGGAATTGTTCTATTTCAGGAGCGTCACATCTGGTTCTGCCTACGTAGCTGCCGTCTTTGTCTCTTTCTTCTACCAGTACTTCTAAAATTTTTCCGATCTTTTCCCTGTTCATTTCAGGGAAATATCCAGCTGTCTTTCATAATAGTGTCGAGCCTCTGCTGTTTTATCTCATCGGGAATCTGATCCTTCATTTTCCCCCCGCAGGAGTATTTTTCCTCCTGTGAATAGGCGAATACCCCCAGCCTGGCGAATTTCATTTCTTCGACAAAGTCCAACAAGATGTCGAAATCCCTTCATCTCGCCGGGGAATCCTGTTATCAGAGTAGTCCTTTATGAATATCGGGAATAGCCTCTTTAAGTCTCTTTATCGTATTTTTTTATGGACTCGCCGGTGGAACGGCGTCTCATGGCTTTCAAAACTCTGTCGCTGGCATGCTGAATAGGAATGTCTATATAATTGCATATCTTAGACTCGGTTCTGATAACTTCGATGAGCTCGTTCTGTTATTCTGTCCTCATAACAATACATGAGACGTATATCCATTCTATTTTATCTATCCTGCACAGCTCTCTGAGAAGTTCCGCAGAGCCAGCCTCCCTGTACAGATCTGTTCCGTAAAGAGTAACGTCCTGAGCTATGAGAATGAGTTCCCTGCATCCGTTATCCGAAAGCCACTTTAGCTTCTCTTATGACCTCCTCCTGGGTTTTTACTTCTGAAGGGCCCTTATGGAAGGTATCACGCAATAGGCGCATCTGTTGTTGCACCCCTCTGAGATCTTCAGCGTCGCCGTATAGGATTCCTCGTTCAGAAGTCTTGGAAGCGTCTTTAGAGTATCAGCGCCTGTCCGCACACCCAGTTATATCTCGCTCGGTGAATCCGCATCCTTCGAAAGCCTCTAGGAAGAGAGTATTTCCGGTAGTCTCATATTCGTTTACCCAAGAAATCCGTCAACTTCAGGCATCTCCTCGAAGAGTTCTTCTGAATAGCGTTCAGACAGACATCCCCGCAGACTAATAATTTTTTCCCATCTCTCTTATATTCCGAGAGTTCAAATATCCTTGAAATGGATTCTTTTTAGCGTCGTTTATGAAAAACCGCAGGTGTTGACGATGATGACATCTGCAAGATCAGCATTTTCTGTCACCTCAAAGCCCGCCTTAGTCATAATCCCTTTGGCTGTCTGCGTATCGTTGAAATTCTTCGGCAGCCCAGAGTCTCCATGTATATCTTCATTGTCATATTCCTTCTGTATCTTCTTCCATCTGTTTCAATTCTTCCTCTGACAGCAATACCTGGCGCGGCCTGCTTCCATCCTGCGCGCTGACGATACCTCTGGCTTCCATCATGTCCATTATGCGGGCCGCCCTGTTGTAACCTATCCTGAACCGTCTCTGAAGCTTATGGATACCGGGCCTGTCCGCTTTTTACCACCAGATCTATGGCGTCAGAAAGAAGCTCGTCGGCTTCCTCCTCCGTCCCCTGTACATCATTTCTCTCTCTATCCTGGTAAGGACATCCTGATTATAGGCGGCATCTTGCACCTGATCTTTGACAAAGTCTATAACCTTTTATTGACTTCACTGTCAGAGATAAACGCTCCCCTGTATTCTCACAGGCTTTCCCCATTCCCATAGGGTTAAAGACATATATCTCCTTTTCCTACAAGCTTCTCCGCACCTTGCATATCTAAAATAGTCCTGGAGTCCACCTGAGATGAGACCGCAAAAGCTATCCTGGAAGGAATATTCGCCTTTATGACTCCGGTGATGACGTCTACGGAAGGCCTCTGAGTAGCTACGATCAGGTGCATCCCCGCAGCTCTTGCCATCTGAGCCAATCTGCATATGGATTCTTCTATCTGAGAAGGCGCCGCCATCATAAGATCCGCCAGCTCGTCTATGATTATGACTACCTGAGGCATTACTTTTTCAGTCTCGTCATTGGCTCTCACATATTCGTTATATGATTCAAGTCTCTTACGCCTTCTTTCTGCAAACTTTTTATATCTGTCTGTCATCTCGGCTACAGCCCAGTTCAGCGCGCAGAGCTGCTTTTACCTGGGTCTGTGACCACAGGTATCATCAGATGAGGAACTCCGTTATAATTTCCCCAGTTCACCACTTTTGGATCCACTAATATGAGCTTTTACTTGTCGGGATTTATCTTGTATAAAAGACTCGTTATTATGCCGTTTATACATACGGACTTTCCTGAGCCTGTGGAACCTGCTATGAGAAGATGGGGGCATAGCCTTGAGATCGGCTACTATAGCTTTTCCGCTTATGTCCTTTCCCCGGCGAAAGTTATCTTGGACTTTACTTTGTCTTAAATTCCTGTGAATCTATGATCTCTATATGTACCATAGTCACCGAATCATTCTCCCACTCTCGATGCCTACCGCAGTTTTTCTCCGGGATAGGAGCTTCTATCCTGATGCTTTTAGCCTCAAGGTTCAGCGCTATATCGTCGGCCAGCCTCACTATACTGTTTACTTTTACTCCTACGGCAGGCTGTATCTCATATCTGGTGACCGTAGGTCCCTGAGTCACCTGCATCACTCTCGCGTCCACATGGAAGTTTTTAAAGTTTCTTCTAATTTCTGCGCCTTCTCTGTAAGAAGGCGATTATTGGCCTAACCCCTCCTTCAGGTCTTTTCAGAAGGTTTACGGGAGGCTTCTTATATTTTTCAGCTTGGCCGTATTTATCTCTTCGGCAGAGAGCATGGCTTTCTCTGGCCTCTTTGTTTGAAATCTTTTTTTTTCGCCAGAAACTTCTTCATCGCCGGTCAAAATACCGTTCTCATCAGGTATCTGTCCTGAAGATGAATCAGAATCGGTAAGTCCCCTGCCTGCCATAGATGAAGAAGGCTTATCCAGCCCGAATCCCGAAACTTCAGCCGATAAGATTTTTTCCGTCTACCCGTAACCCGAACCAAAATCAGAGGGACTCTTCCAACCGAATCCTCCTGAAACGTTATCTCTGCCGAACAGGGAATCGTCTTTCATATATTTCAGAACGCTGTTCTTTCATCGGCCGCATTGTTATTCTTGACCAGCAGACCCTTTCGCGTATATCGGCATCCGCCTCCTTTATCAAAAAGAAGCTGCCCTGCCGTCTACTATCTTTTATCTCACTTTTCTTTGGCGGCATAGCACATTTCTGTCGGCCGCCTTTTTTCTTCATGTCGTCTATAGTCACCTGGCGCCCCTCTTCTATCACATTCTCATCAGCGTCCAGATAAGAATGTTCTTTATAGTTTCTCGCTTCATCTTATCGCCTATCTTGCCGATAAATCTTGAAACAGGGGTGTTGATGATCAGAAGCAGACAGATAATAGAGACCACCAGAGAAAATATCCAGCATCCCGCCGTTCCGAAACCCTTTATCAGCAAAGTCGCCAATATCATGCCGAAGAAACCGCCGCTTTTAAGGGTCACTCCCGCAGTATAAAACTCTTTAATCTTGTCCAAAGAAAAATCTAAAGAAGGATAGTTCTCTACAAATCTTATAGAATTCATGGTGGAGAGCATCAAAAGCAGCAAAAAGCAAGAGAAGCGTTGTCTTTACGGATATAGACACGGCTTTTCTTTGTGAACAGCAGTATTCCGAATACTATAAGATAGAAGGGCAGGACATAAGCCATAAACCAAACAGGCCCTTGAGAAAGTCGCCTATCATTTCGCCTATAGTTGTCCTGCTCCTTCTGTAAAGTCGCGACTATAAGAAATACTCCCAGGGCGATGGAAATTATCGCCCATATCTCATCTATCACACGTCTGTCTGCTTTTTTTCTTAGACTGAATTTCCTGCGCCTTCTCTGGCTTTTGAACCTGTCCTGGCAGAACTTTTAGTTCTTGAAGACTTGTTTTTAGAGCCGGGAGGACGGCCTGGTTCCCTCTTTTTTTCAGCCATTGTAAAATCCTTTCTCTTTAGGTCAAAGCTTATCTTCTCTGCCGTAATCATCATGCGACGAAAAGTCCGTATCCGACGACCACCGGCCCCAAGCAGCCATACATAATAAGAAAAAGTAGCTGAGCTTCTTGTTTGAAAACTATCTTGATCATAAGATTTGATAGCTATAAGTCCCGATATCGCCGCAACTGCCATTCCCGCAATTATCGGGCCCAGATCCGCCATCTGTATTCCGCTCTGTATGGCGGCCGGAGCTTCTAACACAGCCGACCCCAATATGGAAGGAATAGAGATGAGGAACACGAATTTGACGGCAAATTTTCTGTCGAGGTTGCATAACAAACTTCCGAACAAAGTGGAGCCGGACCGCGATATTCCTGGCCATATGGCTATACCCTGTATAGCTCCCACGAACAGACGTTCCTGTAATTCATCTGCTTTTATACCTCTGTTGGAATGACCCGTTCTTTCGGCGATGACCAGAAGAAAACCGGTTATTATGAGGCCTGCACCGATAGGTACGACAGAGAATTGTAGAGTCCGTTGAAAAAAGTCATTGAACAAAGACCTATTATGCCTGTAGGAATGGTTGCTACTATTATCATCACTCCCAGTTTTTTTCTCGTGGTCTCTCCTCAAGTCTGAGGCCTCTGCCTGTACACAGATCCTTTATAGTAAGGAAAAGTTCCTTATAAGTTCCATATATCTTTCCAGTATACTATGAATACTGAGATGAGCGTTACATGAAGGAGTACGGCGAAGAGAAGCACGTTGTTCTCTTCTATGCCGAACCACTGCTGAAGCAGCGCAAGATGACCGGAACTGCTTATGGGTAAAATTCCGCAGGCCCTGAACCAGGCCTAAGACTATAGCTTCAATATATGACATAATCTCTTCTCCTTATTTTTTGTTTATATCCCTTTGCTTTCAGAGTCTCCGCGCAGAGTATAGCGCCCCCCCGCGCCTCTTATGGTATTGTGGGAAAGCCCTACAAATTTGTAGTCGTATACGCTGTCTTCTCTGACTCTTCCTATGGAGATACCCATTTTCTTTATCTCTGTCCACATCAGCCTTAACCGCGGACGGTCGTTCTCTTCAAAATATTTTATAAACTGCTCAGGCGCCATAGGAAGTTTCTCCTCCTGAGGAAATCCGCTGTAGCTTTCCAGTTTTCTATCAGCTGCTGCTTGGTAGGCTTCTTTCTGAATTTCACGAAAGCGGCGGCAGTGTGTCCGTTGAGCACCGGTACTCTTATGCACTGGCAAGTTATCTTAGGCTCTTCTGCCTTTACTATCTTGCCTGCCTGCATATCTACCCGTCCCCAGATTTTTAAGAGGTTCCTGTTCGCTCTCTTTTCTTTCTTCTCCGCCTATATATACGGTATCACGTTTCTACCATCTCCGGCCAGGACTTGAAGTCTTTGCCCGCTCCGGAAATAGCCTGATATGTGGTTATAACGCACTCATATGGTTCGAACTCTTTCCATGCCTCAAGAGCCGGCACATAGCTCTGTATCGAGCAGTTAGGCTTTACAGCGATAAATCCCTCTTCGTCCCCAGGCGTTTTTTTGAGCCTCTATGATCTCAAATGATCGCAGTTAATCTCAGGTATTACCATAGGCGTCGTCGTCTGTCCATCTGTGAGCGCTGTTGTTGGATACTACAGGAGTCTCTGCCTTGGCATACGCTTCTTCTATAGCCTGGATTTCTTCTTTAGTCATATCCACGGCTGAAAACAAAATCTACTTTTGAAGCCACGCCCTCTACGTCGCTTACATTCATTATCTTTATATCTTTAACGGCCTCAGGCATCGGTTTTTCGATCTTCCAACGGCCGTTGATACATCTTCATATGAAGTCCTCGCTGCGCCCCTGACGCAGCTATTACTCTCACCTCAAACCATGGATGATCTTCAAGAAGTGATATGAATCTCTGGCCCACCATTCCTGTGCCGCCCAATATACCTACTCTTAATTTTTCATTCATAAAAGCCTCTCGCTTAAAATTGATTTAATTCAGGTTCATAACAATTTATTGTATCACTTTTTATTGATGTTTCAACAAAATAGAACCGATTGAATATAATAATTTAACACTAATATTTCTATGAAAGGGATGTATGCTGTGTCATTATTCAAAGGAGCTGCCACCGCTCTCATCAATCCGTCCAGGACAGGAAAAATAGATTATGTCTCTATGGGCAAGCTGATAGAGTGGCAGATAAAACCAAGGCATAGACGCCCTTGTAGTCTGCGGCACCACAGGCGAGGCTTCGACTCTCTCGGTCATGAAAAGCTTCAGCTCGTAAGATTCGCCGTGGACTTGACAGACGGCCGTGTTCCTGTAATCGCAGGTTCGGGCACGAACAACACGGCCGCCGCGGCAGATCTGTCAGGGGATGGAAGACGCCGGCGCCGACGGTCTTTTTTAATAGTCACTCCTTATTATAATCGATGTACAGAAAGCGGGCTTATTTCGCATTACGAAAAATAGCCGACGACGTATCTATACCGATAATAATGTATTCCGTTCCTTCAAGGACGGGTGTAAATATAACTCCTGCCGCAGTTGCGGCCCTCTCCCAGCATCCGAATATCGTAGGTATAAAAGAAGCCTCCGGCAACATATCTCAGATATGTCAGATAGCTTCTTATATAGGCGACGGTTTTGACATGTATTCGGGCAACGACGATCAGACAACGCTGATGTCTCTGGGAGGAATCGGCTGTATTTCGACGGTTCAAAAAATATTATACCTGGTCGTTTCGCAAATATGACCCATGATTTTTGAACGGAAATTATATCCAGGCAGGTAAAGAACAGGTGGCGATCAAACCTCTGATCGATTCTTTTTTGTAGAAGTAAACCTTCTGTTCCTGTCAAAGCCGCTTTGAACATGATGAGAATGCAATCTGGAATACCGGCTGCCCATGTGCCCTCCCAGCAACAAAACTCAGTACATGGTCTATGACGCTTTAGAAGAGTTCGGTCTGATATGATGGCCCTTAAATATCGAAAATATGTAAAAGATCCCGCAGCCTGTCCTGTAAATACAAGGCTGCGGAATCTTTATATGTCATATTCTATCTTATATACAATTTTTTCAGCATTATTCTGACCGGTTCATCATATCTCTTATCTTTCCTGCTGCATAAGAGACCGACGTATCGCTGGGGATTATGACGGAAAGGTTCTGAGAGCCGCCGCTGTGAAGTGGCCGCCATGGTTCCTGTTCCGTAATGGCGCATGTTTCTATCTCCCATCCTGTCATATCATCAAGCTGCATCTTTACAAGTGATGAAATATCGTCGTCGGTCATATTGGTCCTCATCTGATCCCCTGACTGCGCCCAGGAGTTGAGGATATTTTATCAGCAGACTCTGTCGCTCGATCTTGTTGATTATCCCCTGTATCACCAGCTGCTGATTTCTCACTCTCTGATTATCGCCGGAAGCAAAAGCATACCTTTTCTTGCAAAATAGAGGGCTGCTTTTCCGCTCATGTGATTGATCCTTTGACGTAACCATACTTGGAAGCAGAAGATTTAAAACTGTAAAATCCGATTCCACATCTATTCCGCCAATGACGTCCACTACGTCTTCAAGAGTCGAAGTTTACTTCAAGTAATAGTTTTGTCTATCCTCAGCCAGTCTTCGACAGTAGTGACGGTCTCCGTCCACTCTGTATATGCCCGTATGGGTGAGCTTGTCTTTAGCTCCGTAAGAAATGAAGAGTTAGCATACATATCCTTTGGAATAGAAGTGAGCAATATCTTTTCCTGACCGGGTCTACTGTCATTATCATATTGACATCGCCCTTGAAACTTCATTGATATTGCTGTAGGTATCTATGCCGCTTTTATATACACGTTAAACGGCTGTTCCGTCACGTTGGCGGGCTTAGCCACGTCTGTACTCCATCCTATGGATACGGTGGTGAGAATCTTAGTATCGTCTTTGAAATTGTTGATTTCTTCTGCACAGCATATCGTAATTAATACCGCTTATGAAGATGATATTGTCCTGCTTGCTTCCATCTGCTCCTATGAGCTTACGTCCCAGATCTACATAAGCCCCTGAATTCTCATAAGTGACTTCGTATTCATCTTTAAGCCTGTCCTTGGCGTCTTTTATAGGAATCGCTCTTCCTTCGCTTACGAATACGGTCTCTCCTTTTATATCTGAGATGTCATCATAGCTGCCGTCTTCAATACTGCTACGTAGAAATCTTCTGTCTGTTTATCATCTTGGATATTGTGCCAAAGAGATCGAAAGTGCTGTACAGATAGTAGCTTCCTATGGCTAAGATGACCGAAAAGATCACCGCCAGAGCTGCCCTCTGTGCGCCTTCTTCCCTTCTTTTGTCTGTCTGAACGTAAAAGTATCAGTGATCAAGGTAATTATGAGAAGTATGACGTGCCCTGCAAAGATGATGTGCTTGGCAGAAAAAGATACCTGCCGTCACCATCATCGCTATGAATAAAGCCTCTGAGAGCAAGAAGATGACAGTGAGAACATTGGCTGCCGTATTTGCTTTTATTTTCATCTCTTTTCAATGTACTATTCCCCTTTCTGCGATTTTAGAATTTATCCCAGATAAAGTATATAACAAAACGCAGGATTTGAATATAATTTGTCCTGCATTTAAGGCTATGGAGTTCTCGGTTTGTCTGTTGAAGTTATATATTTCTGCCGTAATAAGACAAAATTCTTCCAATACTGCGCATCCCGATTGATAAAATCTTTCGCAGCCTGCCGGCCAACATATCTGAAATGCCACGGTTCAAAATTATATTTCGTAATTTTCTCAAAATTAAAAGCGGGTATCTCAAACAAAGCCAAATTTCATACAATTTTTTTCTAACCATTTAAATTCATCGGATTTTCTCCTCCTATTTTCATCTGAGCTGGGACCTCCCCATAATATGTCCACGCTCAGACCGCTATGATGTTCACTTTCTCCCGGCATTGCTGCATATCTTGATCTTGCCTGTTTTTGTACATATCTGTCGTATATGTCCCTTTGCATAGCGTATGATCTGTACGCCGAGTCAAGATAAATGTAGATACCATCAGAGATAGCAGCCTTTAAACATTTCGCACAAAGGTGGTACGACTATCGGGTTTTAGCCGCCTGCCAAAGATATATTCAAGTTTCGAACATTC
>VOFH01002715.1_pt1 | contig 37825 bp, 68 predicted proteins | sample 5384091 | NCBI WGS metagenome assembly VOFH01 (sample SAMN12384727, study PRJNA508395) | human gut metagenome | isolation source: healthy gut G | host: Homo sapiens
CCTGCTCCGGTGTAATTTTGTCATACGGCGCAAACGACTGAACGATATGGTGCGCGATATTACAACCGCCCTTGCTATAATCGCCCTTGATCGTCCGTGCCATCGTATTGGTTAGTTCAAAGTCAAAGTATGCAGTCTGAGGATCACAGTTTATATCAGACACAAGCAACTGCCCCTCTGTTTTGGAGGGTTCATAAGCTAATGCTTTTTTAAAGGTCCACTTGATATTATGAATTTTGACTATCGCCACTTACACTTTTCACTGCCTTTGTTAGATATGTGAGAATTTCGTCTTTGACCGCTGCATAATCTCGTTGCAAATCTTCAACGTCCGACTTATACAGATTTCGTGTTTCATTGGCACGCAATGCAATCTGATTTATATTACGTGCCAAATATCCCAACTGCCGACTCAGCTCTTTTATCTCCGTGAAGTCCGCATGAATGACTTGACCATCAGCATCATCTTCCGCGCATAAACAGATAAATTACTTATGCCTACAGACTCCATGTTTTTCAAAATCTCAGCTTTTTCTTCCGGCGTAACTCGAACAATAATCTGAAAACCTCTCTTCCGTTTTTTTCTGTTCTCTGTCACTCATCGTCATTCACCTCACTAACAGCATCAACGTAGTGCAATCGCTGTTGTACCAACAAAAAGGGGTTTGGGATGTGCCCCATAATTTCAATCCGCCTCATAAATTCTGTAGAATTTTGAGGGATTGCGGTGCGAGTGGATAGCCACTCGCTTTGCTTGCTATCCCACCGCTCTCAGTTTTCTATATTATACTATTTTGAGCGTTCTTTTACAAGAAAAACCCTACTTCTCTCTCAAAGCTGAAAAACCTTGGCTTCCGCAGAAGCCAAGGTTCACCCTGCTTAACCAATCTTCATTTCTTCACAAAATTGTCTATAACAACTTTTTTTATTTTACAGCTTCGCCTTTCTCATTCATCCAGCGAAACTCCTCCATAATCCGACGACACTTCTGTAGTTGTTCTTCTCGATCACTTCCTTTGGGTAAGTTCTCTACAGCCTTTTCAATATCGCGTACAAACTCTAATTCTTCTTCATTTCCATCGACTTCTTCAAGTTCCTCTTTCCAAGACTCCGGATCTTCGCGGTACAGTTGCTGGGACTCCAACGCATCCACTAAATTTATGATTCCACCTATCCCTTCTTCCTGTACGAGGTTCGCAGCCAGACTCATTGAACCATACGCAAACCCAGTTCGATCATACCAGTCTTCAGCACGGTCGCTTTTCATCAGATCCGTTTCTCCATTCACTGCGGCAAAGATCATGAACAAAAGCACTCAACAATTCACCAGCTGTCATATCTGCTCTAGCCGCCAGTTCAGTAAGCTCACGAACTTCCACATCGGTCAATTCGAGCGTTACTTTTCGCTTATAGAGGTCTGCCATATTGATCTTCCCTTCATTCTTACCGCTTCTCTACTTTCTCGATCAAACACTCATGCTTTTTCGCTGTTTTGTCGTAATTGATACCGACCAGCAGCAAATTGCCGGTATAGTCCTGGAGCGCACTGCCGTACCGCTTTTCCTTTATCTGCGCCAGCGCACCGGCTGCACTCTTGTCCCACGAGTTCGATCACGACCGCCGGTTTGTCCAAGTGCAGCTTGCGTGGGATAAAGCAAACATCAGCAAAGCCTTTTCCGGTCGGCAGTTCTCGCACAATCGTGTAATACTCGCGCGCATAGTAAAAGGCCAGATTGATCGTACAGCTGAGCGAATTTTTCGTCGTTGTACTGCAGCAGCGAAATCTCCTCGTGCGCCTGATCGATGCCTGCAGCGACAGCTTCGCGTCAAGTGCCCACAGCGATTCCAACAGCTTGCGGGAGGCCTGTACCGACTGCATAACGCCGTTCCAGTCCATCGTACTAATCGCATTGATGTACTCCTGCGAAACTTCCTTGTTCGGGATGGTGACGGTCTCATCCGTGCTGTTGTACGTCAGATAGCCCAGATGAACGAGCAGTGTCAGCACATCGTCCTTTGTCGCAAAGGTTGTCATATCGTTACTGAATGTACCAGTGTTGATGCGTACCGCTTCTCCGGCCAGCATGCGCACAACTGCGTCTTTGAGGCCGTCCATGTCCATCTGAATGTACGCTTTGAGCGCTTTCATAGGTTTCAGTCTGGTTCCAGTAGGTGCTGAACTTATGACGGAGCATAGCCTCTACCACCGATTTTCGGACTATACATGGCATACTGCATCGCCGGATTGCCGATGCGTGATCAGTTCATATCCGTCGTACCAAGTCGCGCTTCCTCGAAATTCATTTCGTACTTTTCGCAGGAGTTCTTTCACTTCCTGCTCCGTAAAGCCGAAGAACGGCGCCAGCTCACCAGGTCAGTCATGGAATATTCGGTAAACATGTTGAGCGCCGAATGCGTACCATATTTCTTAATCGGCAGGATGCCGGTCATGTATGCCAGCGCCACATAGTCCTGATCCTTGAGCCACGCCCGCAGGAAGTCGAGATATTTTCTCTGAGCTACCTGATCGTGCTGGTACTCGCGGAACAGACAGTCCCATTCATCAATCAGGATGATAAAGGCGCGGTCGGTTTCTGCGTAAATATCCTTGAGCATCTGAATGAGATTGGTTTGGTCAAAGAAATCAACAGCTTTGAATGAACGTGTCAACTCCCGAATCAAGTACCTTTGTAACATTTCCAGCATTTCATCCATGCTATGCGTCATGCTGAGGAAATCCTGCATGTTGACTTTAATGACATCGTACTGATTCAGATTTTTTCGATACGATTCTGACCGGCTGATCTGCAGTCCGTCAAACAGTTCAGATGAATCCTCTCCGTAGCTGTAATAGGCCGCCAGCATATCCGCTGCCATCGACTTGCCGAACCGTCTCGGACGGCTGACACAGAAGGAACTTCTGCCGCGTACCAAGCACGGTTTGTCTGCTCCAGCAAATCAGTCTTATCAACGTAGATCTCGAATTCAGACTGCTCTGAAAACCTTTGCTGCGTGGATTGAGATAAATGCCCATCATATCACCTCGCGGTTACTTTCCCTGCTCCATGCCTGCACAATACTGATCAAAGTAATTGGTTGACCAACTCATTAACACTCACGCCAGCGTGCTTGTGCTACTTTCGCAACACGCTTTTTCAAAGACGGTGTAACCACAAGCTGCATACGTGCTGTACGGTTTTCGCTGCGCTCTGGCTGCTGCACACACGGCGGTACCTTCCTGCAAGATGCACCGTTTTTTTCGAGTCTTTTGGCATCGTTGCCGGTGCTGCTGTATGAGTATTCGGATGCGACACAACTTCAGGCGTACCCTGCAGGCCCGCAAAAATATTTTCACTGCAATATTCTTTGCCATTACAATACTCCTTTACTTTTCAGTTCGACATATAACATTTACGATAGTCCTGCGCTGCGGTACAGGTATTATCCCACTCCATCAAAGGCTCCGGGCCGCCTGCGCCTCACGGACTCGTACCGTTTCTCGCAACCAGTACAGTCGTTCCAAGTTGCTCGGCCAGTTCAGGCAGTCCGGTTTCGATCTTCTGAAGAAAGTTTCGTCGGTCGCGCTTTTCGAGTCAGCAATACTCCACAACATGTCAAATTAGGGATTCGTGTATTTTTGGGTGTCCGCTACACTACGCGCTAACCGGTTGATACCTTGTGCAGCATAACGATCCGCAGTCATAGGTACGAGCACATGAGAAGCCGCAGTCAGAGAAGCCATAAGCAACGTACCAAGTGCAGGTGGAGTATCTATGATAATCAAGTCATACGATGCAAACCGTTCGTTTTCCAACTGTTCTTTCAAAACGAAAACAATCCGCAAAGCCGCTCAGCAACTTATCAGCATCCCGGAGTAACGGATCACCGGCAATGATGTCGTAACCGAAATTTTGTGTGCTGAATGCAGTCCGTACTATCCCTTGTTGATCAGCAAATCATACAGCGTGCTGACGCCGTCGCTATTTACACGACTGGTATCCGTGCTATTGCATTGTGCATCAGCGTCAATCAGTAGCACACGCTTGCCATCATTGGTTGCAATATACGCCAATGTGCACGATGTTGTGGTTTTACCCACACCGCCCTTTTTGATTGGCTATAGCAAGTATGTTCATTATAGCTCCCTCCAAACATATGTTGTGTATACTCCTTGTGTATACTGTATCATTACACGGCATGAATGTCAAGCATATTTTTTTGTGTTTGTGTATTATGTATGTGTAATATATATGTGTAATATATATGCACAATAATAAATAGTATTACTCATACTTATTACTCTTATGTTAGACATATACAATTCTGATTAAGTGAAAGCAGCTATATTCAAACCTAACGATGATATTGAATGACTGCTTATGTCATATGCATAGTACAGATTGCACCACCAAGTCAGATGCCAGAGAGTTCTTAGACAATGAGATGTCGTTGTTCGTATAAGTTACATCTGAGTGAAACATACTGGGAGTCTGATCATGTTATATGATTTTATTGGTGCCAGATGAATAGGGTATTATTTGATAGATACTTCGTTAATGCTCAATGCTGTTATGTACTGTGTATGCTTATTGTGTAGTAGCATTGTGTAACCATAATTATTGTGTTTATTTTACCACTTTACTCAGACCCTTTTGGTTAATGAAGGTTTGAGTAGTAAAGTATTATTAAAGAAGTTTTAGTGGTAAGGGTTTTATTATTTTTACCTGTTTTCCATACAGTTGAAATACAATATTCCTATTAGCACTATTCCTATTATCATATACCCTATAAAAATGGGGTAATGCAAAGTACGATAAAAAAGAACGACAGAAATGTCGTTCTGGGGTGTAACAAGCAGAAATTCTGGTTTTGAAGGCACGACCACAAGCCATGACGTTCATCATGGCCTGCAATATTTTTATTCTTGGTCTTCTGGGTATTCGCCTCGAGCGATTGCTTCTTTTTACGGCGGCGACGTGCGTCAGCCATCTGCGCGAGCCAGATCTTCTCCCAGTCGGCCAGAGGTCGATCGGGAGTATCAGCGTTGGCAGAAGCGTCCTGCGAAGACTGCAACAATAGCTTCTGATGGTAGGTGTATAGAAGTCTGCAAGTAAGCAGTCGGATCCTTGACACGGCTGTAATCAATCGTGACGTCATTCAAGAAGCGTGTAATGGTTTCCTGAGAAATACTGCGGAAGATTTGTTCGCGGCTTTCCTGCGTGATCTCAGTGCCCTTGACGCAACTTGTCCGCATACTTGATATTATAGATTGCAGTGACGACCGTTCCAGTCAGCTCGCCTCCAAATTGTTGACGGAGTGTATCCGCATTGACCTGCGTTTCGATTTGTTTACGTAGCTTTGCGACGGATGGGACGTGGTGTATGCTTGTTTGTGTGCTTGTTCTTGCGGATATGTGCAACACGCTTTTGACCTTATCAAGGAAGCTGTCGATTGTGGCCACCGTGGAAACCGAACCGTCAGCACGGTAGTTAGTCAGATACGGTGTTTCGAGATCGGGCGTTTCGCAAAGTTCATATTCGTATGTCCAATGGCTTTCCTCGCCAAAGGGATCGGAAGGAACTCGGTGTTGCTTTTGAGCAGGCCAGAAATCTTGAAGCGTTTCCAGAGGGTCGAGAAATGCTTAATCTTCTTCTCCTTACAGAAAGAACGAATTCCTTCTGGCCTCAAAAAGAAAACCAGGAATTTTAAGAAGATATGTAACCAACGCAAACAGGCCCTTGCTGGCAAGGGAAATAGTTTTATCTCGTAAAATATTAGTGGAAATGTTGGTATAGTCGCTTTGGGTAGTGATAATGCAGGTGCAGTCACCATTGCAGCGCGTAAAGATTCGGGGAATAGCTGTACTCTGCAGGTTCTCCAGGCTGTTGCAGCAGGTTATAGACATGACAAAAGGCACCAGTTTCCGAAGTCGAATAATAGTGCTGGAGATAGCCTTTGATCTTCAGTTCTTTCAGGCAGAGTTCAGCATATAGCTGCTGTCAGAGCATGCGCGTAAAGCGAGCCGACGTTTGCTCAGCTGGAAGTCTTCCAGGCCGATAAAGGATTTGATAAGCGCGTATAAACCTTTCGCCTGAAGGAAAGCTCCGGATCTCGCAGAGCGTCATTATATACTGTTGTATAACCTGCTGCAGCCATAGCTTTCCCTCCTTTCGATTGTCTGAATTCTACAAAAACCAACAAAAAAATCGCCTGATGTTCTCACACCAGACGACTGAAAATCCTTATCTGAAAAATACGCGTAACCTTGACATAACTGCTAATTGATTGTATAATAACTATATCAATAAGCAGTATGCGCCATTTGTAGTTTTGTGTGAGGAACTACTGGATGACTTAGTTAGTTGGTGGTAATTAACTACTAAGTTGTGCGCGTTAAGGATCTCACGGTGTCAGTGAGATTTGACCGCCCGCTGGTCACTGGTATGGCAAGTACCAGAAAGTACCAAGTGGCGGATATTGCTTTTATATAAAGAGCTGATGTGGCAAGCATCGGCTCTTTTTTATTGTTACTGTAATTAAGATAGCATAAATACGGTAAAATGTCAATGATAATCCACAAGCCCTGTGGATTATCGCTGCTGCAGGCATCCTGCGGACTGGGCAAGACAGGAAATACAGAGGATACTATGTTTTTCATAGATGCAGATACTGTTTTCGATTTCGATATTTTCTAAAAAGAGAGAAGCAGCAGTACCGATTTGATAAAAAAAAAAAATAGCAAAATACATAAAAATATAAGAAACAAATGTTCTCGTCGAAATAAACAAATACAAAATAAGAGGTTTTTAATTTGGGCTTACATCTGATTACTTGAATTAAGATGATGTGATAAAACGAAAACAAAAAATAAACGCAGATAAATTACGAAAAAATACAGTAAAACAAACAGAAATTACAAAAAATATTAAATTGTGCAAATGACGAAATTAGCATAAAGTGTGATGATATATGTGCAATGCGACTATATAATAAATGGAAAAACGATAGCGTAAGAGGTCAGATAAGGAACCTATCTAATTTATCGTTAAACAGAAAAAAATCTCAAAAATCGACTAAAAAATAGGGTTGCACATTTTTCCCAAGATGGTATAATGATGATGTCTATAAACCGATCGATTATCGGAATCGAGGTTTATAGACATTTTTTTGCAAATTTTACGATTTGAAAATCCGTTTATTTGTCTATAAATTATACAAAAGTTATGTTAGAAACGCCGTATCCATAAGGATATGACATTATCTTTCGGGGGAGAGACTATTACATGAGGTTTCAGAAGGGACTCTTGTGCAGCCTCTTTCTGGGGCTTGTGCTTGTTGTAATTGCGCAGCCATTCGACGTGGTTCAGATGAGTCCAACGATGGCGTAAAGACCTTGATATCCTTATGAGCTTCTTTCGCTATATTGTAGAGCTGAATTGCACGTTTCCGTATGCACTGTTCAGTGACATGCAGCCTCTCATCAGACCAGTTATACACTGGATGCTTGGTAAAGTGAAAATCGATAAGCTGGTGTAACTGGTGAACCTGTTTTTGTCGATGGCGAAGTCACAGATATCTCGAGTAGAGATATTATCATAGAAAGGCGAGAAGGCATTTGCAAACTCAAACAGGGTATCAGCGGACTGAAGTTCCCGTGGTAAAGGCCTGTGAGAATAGGCCAAGGCCGTGATCGAAGAGCGGTGCAGGAGCAATGATCTCGCCACTGTGGTTATCTCGTAATACGCCAAAATTGCCGAAATGGCGATCCTCGTTGTGAATGAGAGCATCGAACATCAGCATACTTTTGAGCTGCGCAGTAAAGTCATCGCTTTTTAGATGCGCAAAATTCGATAGTATCAGCTAATGTTACTTTGTGAAGCAGTTGTCCCATACGGCCCATAGGCACATAAGCCCGTATTGATGTCAGTGAACAGCTTGCAGGTAGAGGCTAAGATACCTTTCCAACGATCCAAGTCGTAAGATACGGCATTGATTCCCATGGCATTGGCAAGCTGCGCTGCATAGAACTCAGCATAAGGTTCATTGCCAGCATTCGCAGCACCGGTGCTGCCGCCTTTGTAGAGATAGATCCCACCATTGATGTTGCGCCAAGCCTTCGGCAGCATACCATCCGTAGTCAGTTCCGGCGAGGTTGTAAATGCTCTATCAGATGATCCGTAGCCAGTGTAGGGCCACAATAGAAAGCACCTCAGAAAAAGGGTTCTCGTACAAATTGTAATCGGAAAATGAACCAGTAAAGTCAGATGGAGTTACCCAAAACTATCGTTAAGCGAAAGGCCTTACATACATCGATGATGCCGAGAACATCATTGAATGCAAACCGAGAGAACGTAAGATCTCACCGACAAAAGCACGATTCTTCGGAATAACGCGCCTCCGCAACCAATGCAAAATGCTATCTTCTGTAGGCTGCAAATCCAAGGGAAACAGACTTAAATGATCCTTATTGGCGTGAATATTTTTAATTGAGATTTTATCGAGGAATTTTTCAGCAGAGAAAGAAAGGAGTTCCTCATCGTATAGTTTAATTGAGTAGTTTGCCATAAAATCACCTGATATAAGTTAGCCCAAGTATTGGCTTCACAAAGCTATCGAGTGTGTTCGATAGTGGAATTGTCGTCTTTATTATGTGATTGATCTCGATTATGCTGTTCAGCTTGCTGTTGCGCTTCTTGAAACTGGGATTCCATTCGGCTTAGCGTTTCTGACAATGATGGGCGCTGCTGACACTGAATACGAGGTCCCCATTCTTCTTCTGCCATTCAGTAACTATATCTGCATATAGAGCCATTGAAATCCTCCTATAGGAAACTATCGGGTATAATCGGCAGCAGGTGGATCGATTTCATTTTTGTTTTTCGTCCTGATGATGACTATTTTGAATATGTTTGAATTGTTCTTCCATACGGGGACGGTCCTCAAAGCCAAATACCTGAAGACGTTCGGATTCTAAGGTAGACAACTCTTCGAAGAAGTGAGAAAGGCCCTCAGTATTCAAAGATGCCAGCAATTCAAAGTATTCTGTTCGGCGATCAGATGGTATTACGATTGGCGGAAGATTATTGCGCAGCATTTCATAGTTGATCAGCAGCCTTCCTGTACGACCGTTGCCATCAGTAAAGGGGTGTATGCGCTCGAACTGCAGATGAGCTTGAGCTGCACGCTGGAATGGTGAAGAAAATGTTGTATTTTCATAGTTATATACGAACTGCATCATCAAAGAAGGGAACCTGATTGGGAGCCGGTGGAATATGTTCGGCACCTTTGATAAATACGTTTACAGTGCGATAACCGGCAATTTCATCTATATTTTTATTGATAAGAATACCGATATGTTTGATGACCTCTTGATTCAGTGGTTCATTGCAATGATCTAATACGTAGGATAATGCGTACTTATGGTTAACGGCCTCAAAGAATTCACGTGGTTCACCGCGTACTTGGAACCGATTAGCATTGAAAAGAATAGCATAGGTTTCCACATAAGACAGCGTATTACCTTCGATACGGTTGGAATGGTACGTGCTACGTGTAATAAAGTCTTCAAAATAATCTCTGTTTGATTTAATAAATTCGATAATATCCATATGCTACCCCAACTGTCGATATAGGTTTTGACTTATCTTATTATACCATATTTCTTGTATAAAACGCGAGATTACTTTAGGAAATTCAAAGCCAATATGAAAATCTTCTTTCAGAACCAGATAGGCGTCAAATTTTTTCCCGGCTTTCGAGGTAAAGCCTTTAAGTAAAGTGCTTTTACCTTGTTCGAGAATACGCTTAGCCTGTATGTTACTGATAGCCTTACCAGCAATGCTCTTCCAGATAACAAAACCGCAGCCGTCTTTACCACTCTCGCAGGAGAATGCTTTGGAATACTCAATGACACGTTTTCCGCACTTGGGACATTTCCCGGACAGCGGGCGATCAAAAAAAAGAACCGGATTGAGGAACTGGGGAATTGCGTTTAGCTGCATCGATAATAGAGGTGAGCTGCTGCTTTACATCACCGAGGAAATCATCTTTGCTGGCAGAGCCCTGCTGGATCAGGGACAGTTGATATTCCCAGCGGGAAGTAGTTTCGGGGTTTTTGATAGGTTCTGCGACTACGGAGATCATTGCATACGCAAGATTGGTTGGGATAAGACTGCGGCCGGAAACCTCTGCGTAGCCGTTACGTTTAATTTCCTCGATGATATCAGCACGAGTAGCAGGGGTACCTAATCCCTTATCACGCATTGCTTCGCGGATTAAAGGATCATCTATAGTGCAGCCGCCGACTCGCATGGCCTCGAGCAAAGTCTTTTTCTGTATAAGCGCGCGGAGGTTGCGTGAACTTCTGCTGAATAGTGATGTTCACGGAGCACATTTCGCCTTCTTGAAGAGGAGGAAGTGTTGGGGTTGATGTGGGCTTTTCTGTGATACCGATGACAGGTTTCATTTTGGCCAGAACAGCTGTGAAACCGGGTTCGATGTCTGTTTTTCCGTGGGCAATATACTGTGTGCCGGCGGCGTCAATCGTGATTGTTGTCGCGGAATATAGATGCTTAGCGGACAATGCAGACAGAAGTCGGAAAAGCACCAGGAAGAACACATTCTTTTCAGATGTGGGAAGATCGGTGATCAATTCGGTCGAGAAATTACGACTATAATTGAAATCTGGGATGATAGCATGGTGATCATTCACTTTTACTATCATTGACAGCATAGGTCATGTTGGAAATATCAAAGCTGTAATCGTTCCAATTTGTAGTTTCCTCTAATATTGGAATTAGCGAGGGGATCATGGCCTGCACGTTGCCTACTGCATCGGTAGTCAGGTATTGACTATCGGTTCGTGGATAGGTAGTCAGCTTTTTTCATATACAGACTCTGTGCGGCTTCGAGGGGTCTGTTTGGCGGTATAACCAAAGTATTGGTTAGCGTCCTGCTGTAAGGAGGTCAAGTCATAAAGCAAGGAGGACGCTCACTCTTTCGCTGGTATCTACAGTTTTGATGAGAGCTGTGCCGGCAGCGTTGCCGGCCTGCAGCAGCTGCTTCAGCGGCATCTTTGTCATCCATCTGAGCATATGCTTTGAATGTACCGCAGTCGGCGGTAAGACTGTAATACGGTGTTTTAACAAAGTTCTTGATCTCTTGGTCACGCTGAACCAAGAGGGCAACGGTAGGCGTTTTGACTCGGCCAATCGGGAGCTTGGTTCCGTAGACTTTAGTGTAGAGTCTCGTCAGGTTCATGCCAATCAGCCAGTCGGCCTGCTGCCGGCTTTCGGCTGCATGATACAGATCATCATAGTCATGACCATCAACGAGTTCGGCCATACCTTGTTGGATTGCCTCTGCTGACATGGAGCTGATCCAGAGCCGCTTAAACGGCTTTTTACAATGCGCCTGATTATAGACTAAGCGGAAAATCAGTTCGCCTTCGCGGGCGGCGTCGGTCGCACAGACTAATTCGTCTACGTCCGGGCGATTCATCAGATCTTTCAGCACCTGATATCGAGCTGCCGTCTGAGGATCGACTTTGGTTTTGTAAAACTGAGGCATGATAGGGAGAGCGTCGATATCCCATTTTGCAAATTTCTCATCATATTCTGCTGGGTCGCATAATCTGATCAGATGTCCGACACACCAGCTAATCAGGTAGCCATTGCCTTCAAAAAAATAATCATGCTGTTTGTGAGCCTTATCACATTTTTGTTTTGTAGTTGCGCCGATAGCTTTGGTAAATCTCAGTAGCAACGCTATTTTTTTCTGTAATAATTAAAATCATAGGATTACCTTTCTGAAATAGTGATAATACCTTTGAAACTGCAAAACATATGAAATTCTGCAGTTTCAAAGGTACTCTTGTTATTAGTTTATGAATTTTTGTGAGAAGAGAGGAGCTGGACAAGCTCATCAAAGGGAATGTTGCTTTCCTGCAGCAGGTTTTTGATTTCTTGACTTTTTAAGGCATCAATTTTCTGCGTGCATTCTGTAATGAGCTCTTTGTAAGTCTGGATCTTTTCCTCATAGGATTTCTTTCGTGCTTCCAGCGCAGCAATTTTTTCGGAATTACTTTTCATAATCATTCTCCATAGTTGACATCAATTTTCTCGGAGAAACTTGAATGTCTTTATTGATTGTTTCCGTGGATTTGGTGCCATCGGCATAGACAATAGTGATTGTACAAGTGTCACCAACGATTGTTCGCACATAAGTCTGAATTTTTTTGTTGGTGGCAGGGTCAATATCACCGGGCTTGGGTTCAACAAAGGTATCACTGAAAGGATCATCCGTAGCCGCATAAGAACCATCTGTATATCCTTCAGGTGAAATAGTCGTAATTTCGCCTTCCTTGCTGCTGTCATCTGCGGCGGCAAGGGTTTTATCGTTTCTGGCCTGCTGCCATTTCAGCTGTGTTCCTTCGTTAGGCTGTCCGGATGCAGAGGGAAAGAGATCGCTTGTAACTGAGAAACCATCGTCACCGTCGGTATACAGATAAATCATTCCGGTGGTACGGTCCAGAAAATGGAGCCTCATCTGCAGCAGTGAGCTTCAGTTTGATTTCGATGGGTTTACCATCCTGCTCAGCCTTGACAGAAAGATAGCTCCAGTACCATGTATAGGTATGTTCACCAGAGTCATCTTTCCAAGAGAGTGTGACTTGCGTAGGTTCAAAACTCAGAGTTTTCGCTATTCTTTCCATCAGCATATGACCATGTATCTGCCTGCAGGATTTTAGGAAATGCTTCTTCAGCATTGTAGGTAGCATACTCGGTTGCATATTTTCGTTCAGCGGTTTGAGTTGCTTCCTGCTGATCCCGAATGAAACGCAGGTCATCATTTGTCAATGCAGTGACAGTATCATCTTCATCAATCTCTAAGGTTAGGGCAAGGGGTGTATGTGCCATCGCTGCTTTTTACTTCAACATGAGTGTTGTCAGGAAAATCATATGTACCGGCTGTAAAGTGTATAGAACTGGTGCATGTATTATTATCATAAAACGTCAGCGTTTTCGGCTTCAGCACCGGTACTGTACCAGGCACCTAAAATATTAGGTGCACTGGTAGTAGAGCGGTTCGTAAGGATAACGGCCACTAAACCAATAAGGAGTAAAATTGAGCCTCCAATGGCTATTAACTTTTTTTTTTATTCATTCTTTTTCACCTCTAAAAATTGGATAGCAATATCGTTAGGCTATTTAATGAGGTATACGTCTTTATATACAACGCCTTTATTCATAGCTTCTGCATGGGTGCTTACACACATATCAATATGTTTGCCCTTAATAGCGCCGCCAGTATCTTCGGCCGTGCGGATACCATAGCCTTCGATCCATACTTTGCTGCCAAGCGGAATAAGAGATGGATCAACGGCAATCGTCGTTCCTGGTTTTAACTTGGTGCCCAATGCGGTGAGTTGATCAGAACGATCATTACAGATGGCACATGGGCAATAGTGAGTAATTTGATAGTGGCCGATTTTTACTGCACCGGCAGGTGGTTCGGTAGTAGAACCGGAACTTTCGGGATATGTTGGTGAACAATAACCCCATATGCCAGATGTTGTTGTTCCTGGAGTAAATGCATGCGATTTGGTCCATACACCGCCGCCGTTTGCGTTAAAACCATTACCGTCGCTGGTGTTACCCTCCACAGTATATACTTTAGATCCGTCACACGATATCACAATACCGATATGTGCACCACCCATTGGGTAGCCGCTACTCGAAAACAGTACAAAATCGCCGGATTTAGGTATATAACCAGTGTTTGCTCTGTGAAATTGGCCTCTAGCAGAATAAAAATCTCGATAAGCAGTGCAACTTGCTACTTTGGGAACGATACCTGCATCAATGAATCCATTTTGGTCAGCACACCAGCTGACAAAAGGCCGCGCACCAGGGATAGCCTGAACCAGATACATGTGTTCCGTAGAACCAGTCATTATACATGACTTGGTTGACAGGAGTTTCAAGAGTTCCTACTTGAGATAACGCAGTTTGAACGATATCGCCATTTTCCGTACCGGAACTGTTGCCATACAAGCAGCCTTGATATAGAATCGTGGGTTCAGTTCTTTACCATTGCGAGTATATGCAACATACAGTGTAGCCGAAGGAAGATCGCTGTTATCACCGACAGAACCTAGTTGATCTCCGGCGGTTACTTGGCTGCCGGAAGATACTTTGATGGACGACAGGTTTTTGTAGATGATTTTTCTCGATGACGATTCGATTGTGACGGCATCGCTGCCACAGTAGCTTCACCACTTAATCCTGCGTATACCGCATCGCCGGTCTGCGCGCTGATATATAATCCCTATTTTCTTTTTGGGTGGTAGTTGCCGGCTGGAAGATCGATGTAATAACCGTAGCGTCGAGCAACAGACCAGGTAGTATCTGTATCACTGTCTGGATCTGTAAAGGGATTGTCGATTTCCTCGAGGGTTGTATATAGTCCGACTTCCTGTAGCACATCGTAGGTATCTTCCTGCGCTTTTGTCAAGTAGCCGAAAGGCGTATCGAAGACATTACTGTATGCCGTTCCGTCATCACCTGTAGGCTGCGCGTTTTCGTTTGCTATTTCAAGCAACGATTTTGTAGTTACGTGGACATCAAGAATGTGATAAGTAGTGGTAGAGTGATGCGTTTTACCATCACTACCGGTATATGAACTGGTATGTTTTTCTGTATGGGGAACCAACAGTCAAAAGAATACATTTGATTCCATAGATTTTACTGTATTTTTTGACTTCTTTGTAGTTATCTTTGGTGATAACAGCGTCTTGATCAGACTCTTGAATTTTCAGAGTTCGACTCGGAATCGCCATCAGCGCTTTCGGTGTCGCCATCTTCAGACGGATCGGACTGATCGGGATCCGAAACGTCTGGATCGGGTTCCTGGATATCAGATTCATCAATTTCTTCTTTTTCGCTATAGTCCTCGAACATCGCATCATAATATGCGATAAGCGTATCAAAGATCGGTTTCAGTAGACCAGATAGTTAATCCATTACTCTTGGCACCGTTTGATAGAAATCTATTCGATCAAATCCTGATCGGTTTAATTGGGGTGCCTCGGAAAATTTAGCATCAAGTTCAGTGCAGTATTTATAGAGTTTGGTGAGTGTTGTATCCTCTGTCTTAAGAGAAAATGTCGGCAGCAGAGAAGATACCACCATCAAAACAAGGATAACAGCACTGATTACCAAGGCGATAGGAGAAGAGGCTGCTGCTTGCAATGCAAACGTACCAACTTTAACAAGAGCCTCTTTGACATGAGTTATTGCTACCTGAGCCAGATTAACGGAACGATATTGCAAATCGCGCAAGAGCAACTGTAGTTTGACGAGCATATTTTGGCTGCATAAATGCATTTACAGCGGTATCCTTGAGTTCTGTTACACCGTCAAGACCGAGATTGTCAGAGTTGCTTTCGTAATTTTTTGATGCGGTTACCGACGTCACGCACTGGCATCAGTGGACAGACGTTTGGCCATGGCCTTGCGCCCGGCCAAGTGTGATTTCGATCGGATCAGTTTATCTGCAGCACGTTTGGTTTGCTGTTTTTTGCAAGGTACGAAGGAGAGGTGATGTCAATACCTGCAGCAGTGGCCGCGGCGTCGCGTTTCTCTGCAACGGCGGAAAAGGATGCGCGAAGCTGCTTGGCAGTTTGTTTCCGCTGTTGGATACGGTACCGATTGGCACCATATAGAGCAGCGGAACCGCGTACGAAAAGATCGGCGTACATCCTGTGTTAGTGCGATGCCGGGATCATTTCTCCGCTGCCATCCGTGCCGGCAACGAGATCACGAGCAGTAGCGGTGATGTGCTCACGAACCGTAAATTTCTGAGATTTTGGTTTTACAGTTGTAGGTCCAGTAAATCCTGAATGTGCACCGGTGCGGCTGGCCGCACCGGCTGGATGGACGAAAGCTCTATCAGATCCAGCAGAGGTGACGTTAAAGTTAGAGTCTGTACTACGAACAAGCTGTGTCAAATAATCTGTAGAATTCTGTACCATATATGCCTGATCATCGGCGGTGTCATGTGCGACAGCCGCCGCGCCAGAGAGACCTTCTGGTTGATTAGACAACGCACGTTGACGATAGCTTTTTCCGGCTGCGGGAATAGAAATAAAGGGAGGGTGAATCAGACGGAGTTACGCTATTCCGGCGGTTGAGGTAGGTGCGGATACTTGTGATCCGTAGTGTCGTCCGCTATCGTCCGTACGAGTAGATGGCTCTACAGAATGACGCGAATATGGTGTAGGTGAATGGGCTGCAGGTTGCACTCTGGTGGAAGTGTCAGCCGCCTTATCCTCAGACGGTCGGGCATATGATGTCTGAATTACGATTTCAGGTGCAGTCGATCGCACAGTGCCGTTGATAGTGTTGCTTCGGACTAAATCTAAATCATCACTGCTGGATATGAGCGGTTTGTGAGGGGGTGGAGAATTATAGTCTGCAGATTTGTTTGGCGATGTTTCTCGATCTCGAGAATAAATGTCATTTGATGCCTTAACATGTGTCGCGGATAGGTCTGTGGTCGAGTTGACCAAGCCATCAGCACCGTTTTTAACTTTTATTTCTGCCATAATTATTTCGATTTGCTGTTTTCAAGCGCACGCGATTGAAAAGATGTGACTTCTTCAACTTCGTTGTGATCATCTTATACAGTTCTGTATCTCTCGGAACTTATCAACAAAGGGAATAATCGATTTACCAGCAAAGAGCAAACCACTGCGGCTTTTCTACATTGCTGACATAGTTAAGCTGACGTTCGATACTCAGCAGCTGTGCAAGCCCAATTTTCAGAAGGCCTGATTGAGCATCATGATATAGTCGCAGTTGGAGAGCATACGACGTGCCTCATCGGAAAGCAGCAGGGTTTCGACGTTCTGGGTAATACCGGTCGGTACAGCACCCCACTTACGGCTACGGCCCACAACTCGAAAAAAGTAGTTGAGTGCGCGCCTGTTCGAGAACAGAAGCTGAATCTCGATGTAGATATAGGTATGTTTGCCTAATGCGCGTGGTTTTCTTGTGATACGGTTCCAGATCTGATCAAGCACGATCAGCATACCTTAAAAGTACGCAGCTGCTTGCCAAGATCGCGGATATCATAGATGACAAATCGTTTGGTAGTATCCACGTTCGTGTGATGTGCGAAGACGCTGAGGTTACTTTAATGTATAGCTCAAGGACAGAGCTAGACTGCGTGCTTCCGGATCGGGCTGCTCGATGAGAATGTCATAAAAAATCATTCAATGTAGGAACAGAGTTACTGTTTTTATTGAAATGCTTTTCGTACGAAAGACGGATAACACGGTCGATGATGGAGTTTTGACCACGCTGCAAACCGCCGGACAAAGATCGCAGATTGACATGATAAAGTCCTCTTAAGGGAGATTAAGTTATCATCATCTGCATAGTTATCACTGAGATCCATAGGATTAAGGTGACAAGGACTATCTGCAGAAATATGAATGACCTCGCCATCGAAACCATTAGCAAGGGCAGTATATTCTCGTTCCGGATCGATGATAAGCATCGTCGGCGTTGGGATCATTAAGCAGAACACTGATGATCTCACGTTTAGCAGCAAAAACTCTTTGCCGGAGCCGGTTTGCCAAGGATAAATCCGTTCGGTGAAAGCAGCGAAAGTCGGTTAAACATGATCAGGTTATGACTAATACCGTTTAGGCCGTAATAAATACCGTTACGCTGGAAGAGCTCCTGCGTGGTAAAAGGAACGAAGATAGCGGTAGCAGCAGTTGTCAGGTGACGGATACGTTCGCGGCCAAAGAAGTTTTTGCCGATTGGCAACGTACTATTAAAGGCTTCTCGCTGCTGCAGGTCAATATCTTCGATGGTTACGGTGCGAGTCTGTGCGGTCTGCTTGATTGTAAATACGTTTTTAGCAAGCTGTTCCGGAGTATCTGCATAAGTATAGATGATGGGCGTTACCAAAAAAAGCGCTGCTGTCGATCGCGCAGATCAGTAGCTAATTTTTTGCTTCGGCCAGAGCACGTTTGGTTTCAGGCAGGTACATCATTTCGGGAGGAATGCCTTCCTGAATGCCTTTGCGAGCGCGCTTAGTATTTTCCATTTCCATCATCGCGATCTTGGTGTCAACCATAGACAGTGCTTTAACCTGGTTTACATTGCGAATATGCAGAGTGATTACCATATTTATAGGGAGATCGGACAATACGGTGAGAAGTTCATCGGTCAGATCGGCAGGCAGATTGCCAAAGTACAAAACCTGTCCATGTTTGTTACCGAAATCAAAGCGATTGCGGGCCACGGAGAAGTCGATTGAAGTCGGAGCCACAAAAGATCGGCTAGACCAGCCACTATGAGCGATATCAGAGAGGGAAATATGGCCTCGATCATCGGGACGTGTAATGGAGCGCAAAAAGATTGACACGATCTTCTCCGGAAAGCGCCGTCATATCATCTACGCCCAAGGTTTTGAAAAGGCTGATGAACTGGGTTTCAAAACGAGAGAGGATGCTGGTGGCATCATCGACATTATCAGCTTCGCAGGTAAAGGTAAAATATTTATCTCGAACGACAGAATTCTGGCCCTCTTTGATTTTTTGCGGCCAGCATTTCGTTCATCTCTGTACGGTACTTATCCAGCTTATTCATTACCTACGAGCGGCATGAACATTTCATGACGGAAAGCCTCTTCATCGACCTGACGGGTAACAAGAGTCAGTTGCAGAGGCATTGTAGGATCAGCAAAGTTCAGGACTTCGGTATAGCGCGAAAACATATCCTTTGATCTGCTACTCATTGCAGTCTGATAATTGATGTCGGAAAACTTTACGGTCTTGAATATACACCTGGCTCAATCATGCAGATGCCGTTTTCCAACATACGCTGATAACCAATAAGCTGAACGGAATTCTTGGGAGCAGCATTAGCCTTAATGTTCTTTTTTTGCTTGGCGTTTAGCTTCTCGGTATTCTTTTGAGCCGCTTTAATTTCGCGGCGTATTGCTTTTCTTGTTGCTTTAGTTCCTTGCTTCTTTCTGCAGCGGACTTCTTGGACATTTTCTCGGCTTGCTTTTTTCCTTTTTTTGTTTGCGCTGAACATGGTTATCCTCCTCGATGATTGTGGCATTGTTGTTTTGCATCATTGCATGAGATATCATCATCTCTTCGGGAATATCAGGTTCAGCTGACCAGTGAAATTTGTTGTTCCCGAGATAATGGCGTAATAAAAGACTGATATATTGCTCGAATGGCATATTACTTTTGCGATAAAAGCCAAAAGCAAATATAGGAGCGCATAATACTGCTACTATGTACGGGTATACATCCATTGTTACATGAAGCAGGTGAACAAGGATGAAATAGGATATACCAACAGTAGCGGCTGCACCTCACAATGGAAATAAGTTGCCTACCCGAAAAGTCACCTACAATACGTTCTTTGTAATCTGTGATCTCTTTGGGTATATGTGTTGAAAGGGCCATAAGTTACCTCCAATATTCCAAATAGTGGCGAGGATTTACATAGCACCGCAGATTTTATCTGCAAACGCTTTTGATCCTTTGAGTGCTACGATTAAAGCGCCAATCAGGACAATAATGGATCCGGCCGCAGAGAAGATACCATTCAGGCCGTTATTGGCAGGTATAATATCTGTAACCATACTGGTTGCGATTGACGGGAAAAAATATAATATTAACACAAAATTACGCCTTGCAAGCAGACGGCGACGAAGGATTTGAGAAATCCTTTTCCTACTTGTGACCATTCTCGATTTGGAAGCGTAGCAATAGGGATGGGAGCTACGGCGATATATATGTAAAGTTGGATAAAACGTCCGATAGTGAGTATTTGGGTAAAAAGCCCATGCGATTTTGGTACCCAAAACACAGAGAAATAAAACAAGCAATGCGACGATTTGCACACCAAACGCCATATCATCAACCGAATTATTGAAATTCGTGAGATCTGTGGTCATAGTAATACTGCTGGTTACATTGACCTGTGTTGACAGATCGAGAAAACCATTGTATATGGTATTTAGTATGGTAGTAGATTGGTTAATAATCGTAATTGAAAGGGCAAGTTTGATAATAAGGATAGAAAAGGGTTTGAGTAAATCCGGTAATTGATTAGATGAAAAACGATCGCTCAATTCAAGAAATTCGATCATGATGAAAATGAGTAAAACAATAAATGCACAAGTCCGAACGCACCTGATGCAATGCTGGTAACATGTGACCAAATGGTTGCATACGCATTGTCACGTGTAATGCTCGCGAGCAAACCGCTGTCCAAAGATAAATTCCTAATATCCTCTATAATTAGCTCCATCAGAGCTTTGATCGCGTCTTTGAACAAGATAATCCTCCATTCAATGGTGCATACGCTCCAAGTGGCGTATGCACCAATCCTGTTGTCGTCTTAGAGGGTGATGGTAGTAATGAGCTGGGATGCAGCAATGACGATACCGCCGCCGATCAACTCCATAATGCCATTCTGGATACCAGGGCCGTTCGGAGTCCTTCAGACCACGACCAACCGAGATCATACCCCAGACGGCAAGCAGTGCACCTGCAGCCAGTACGCCCTTGGAGAGCAGGGTAATCATTTGAGTGAACATAGCATTCATGTAAATATACCTCTTTCTTTTTATTGCAGAGATTCAACTCATTCACATCAGCCTCACTGATATGAATGGTTTCTTTAACATTGTCGAATTTACAGGTTGAGTGCGGAATTTTCGATTTCGCTTCGATGTCATACCAGTTTTTTCTTATCGGCGATTGCCGTCTTGGAAAACTCAGGATGATTTTTAGGTCGTATTTTTTGACCTAAAGGAGGAAGTCCGCTGATTTGAACAATGCAATCAGTACGATCAATCTTACCGATTTCTGCTGGATCCAAAAGATCGCGTCCGAGCTGCTGATTCTGTACGGATACGCTGCCTTGCTGGCCGCGTGTTTCGTTGAAATTTCGGTTGTCGATGGTTTCCTTACCGAGCATTTTCGACAGTTCTTCGGTGGTCTTGGTTGATTTACCGCCGAGAAAAACATACGAGTCACAGCAGTCGATGATGGTTTCAGCATCATCCTTGTAGACATTGGTGATCTGCGTCTTACTCTGAAGAATAATAGAAGCAGAAATCTGTCGGCTGCGGATCGTACTGATGAGGTGTTCAAAGTCCGGAATACGGCCAATGTTTGCAAACTCGTCCAGCAGGCACCGAACCGGCACAGGCAGTTTACCGCCGCAATCATCATCTGCATGCGTACAGAGAAGATTGAACATTTGGCAGAACATCATGGCCGAGATGAAAGAAAATGTCGTGTCCGTGTCAGAGATAATGACGAAAAAGGGCAGTCTTGCGATCGCCGATGGTATCCAACTCTAATTCATCATCCATCATGCACTCTCGCACTTCATCGATGTCGAAAGGTGCTAGGCGTGCGGCACAGGAGATAAGGATACTTTTCATCGTTTTACCTGCGGCTTTTTTGAATTTTTATATTGCTTGACCGCGAAATGATCCGAACCCTTGCGTTTCTCCAGATTCTCGAATAAGTAGTCAATGGTAGACTTCATGTTTTCATCAGTTTCTGATGCAGCACACATATCCAGCATGGTTGATACCATAGGTATGTGTCGGTCCACCAACGGTGCTTCGTAGTAGAGGTACGCAATCAGTGCGGTGTAAAGCAGAGATTCTGCTTTATCCCAGAACGGATCACCACCGGATTTTTTGATCATCTCCTTTTGTTTTTCATCAGTACATTCACAACTCGTAAAATGTCCTTTTGGCTGTGAATGTAGGCTAAGGGGTTGTAGTGCATACTCTTCTTGAAGTTAATTGTGTTGAGTACGCGGATCTCATAATCGTCTTTTGAGTGCGTTGCCGACTTCCGGAAGAATAGTACCTTAGGGTCGGTTACGACGTATGAACTGTGCTTTTTGTAGAAGGTTGTCTGATTAAACCATAACTCTTACCGCTGCCAGAGCCGCCGATTGCAACAATATTTTTGTTGCGGTCATACTCAAAGGGTAGTTTTCCGTTAAACTTGATCTGCTCGGTTTTGGAAAGAATGATATTGTTGGTTGGATTCTTCTTATCCATCAGCGGAGCAATGTCGCTTTTTGTGCCCCAGCGTGTGGAACCATGTTCCTCGCCGGAACGGAAATGTTTCGAGCTTACTGCGATGTACAAGCAGGCCAGCAGGAATCCTATCAAGCAAATTAGGCCATACGAAGTTGCTTGTAAGTCGATGAATGGTTGGGCGGCAATAGCCGCCCCTATACCATTCATTGCATCTAAAAATGAAGTAATGGAATTAGAAGATTGTGCAACATATGCAGAATATAGAGAACCAAAGCGATCACCAAGATAGAAGCAAACGCAGCTGCCAATGCTGAGAAATACTATACTGGACGGTGTCAGCTTGAATATTTTCACCGCTCACGCTCCTGTTCTTCTCTTTGAAGCTCATCTGCTGAACGTTGCTGTTCGTGCAGGCTGCGTGCATCCGCTAACCGCATTTCCATCGAACTATAATCGAATGGACGTTCCATTGAAAAATCATAGCTGCCATCATAGCGTATACATTCGAGCCAGAATTCAACCATTTCTTTTTCCATGATATCCAGGTAGCTGAGAACGTGCAAGCAGATATATCGACGGATATCCAGATCCTCGATTTGATAACCGAGGAGTCTGGAAGTGTCCATTTTGTTCTGCGTATAGCTAATTCTGCATCGATTTTCTGCAAAAGAGCTGTCAATTCTTCTGGATTTGGAAACTCTTTTTCTTTCTTTCTGCATAAACTCATCCGCCTCCTTATTTAAGGCTGACCCAAGTTTCAACGTCGTTTACTACCTTATAGTCATGAGCATTGGACGCCTCGAGAACATCGTAGTACGCCCAGTATGCAGAGGTCAGATCGTTGTAAGAGATCAGCTTTGCTCAAGTTATCTGCAACGTAATCCTTATCGCAGGTGCGTTCCAGAACAGCGTTGGTGATTTTCACAACTTCAGCGCGAGTAATTGCATTATTCGGACGGAAAGTACCGTCAGCGTAACCATTTACCCAGCCCTTTCCGCTGCCGAGGTGATGGCTGCGTATGCCCAATGGTCGGTCGGGACATCAGTAAAGGTCTTATCGCCACCAGAGAGCTTATCGAAACGAGCTGCGATTGCGGCAAACTCAGCGCGAGTAATTGCTGCATTCGGACGGAAAGTACCATCGGTGTAGCCTTTGAGGATACCTGCATTGGTCAGAGTAGCGATCTCCGTAGAGGCCCAGCTATTCTGTGCATCAGAAAAGATGTGTATACTGGTTGTGTAAACACCACGAGCATCATCACTGAGTAAGCGGTAGAAGATTGCGGAAACCTCAGCACGGGTGATATTAGCGGTCGGATGAACGCCACCATCCGGATAACCCTTGATGTAAGCGATGTGATCGCCGGTAAGCAGCTTAGCTACCTTAACCTCAAGAGTATGGTTCTCACGGATGTTCTTGAACTCATAGGAGTCCTTCGGGCCCTGGGACTTGCCATCAACGATTACATCAGTAATGGTATAGCCATCGTCAGCCTTGATAACAAAAATTCTTGTCGGAGCCGGTCGGAACAGTTACCTTGCCGTTGGAGTCGCCCGCCGGAGTAACAGTAGAGCCTTCATCCTTCTTAACGGTAATGGTGTTGGTAGAGACTCCACTGCCGCCACCGCCGCCACCGCCGCCGGTGGAGCGAACAGTGTAATGTGCGTATACAGTGGTCGGCACATTAGCAGACTTGAGAGCATCCAGAGTTACCTGAGTGCCGCCATTGGCCTCGGTGAACCAACCGTCGAAGTTGTAACCAGACTTGGAAGCGTTCGGCAGAGTGGTGATCTTGCTCAGGCCTACAACATAGGTTTTCAGCGTTGTTAGTAGTAACTACGCCGCCGTTTGCGTTAAATGTAACGTTTGCGCTGAACTTCGGAACCAGGACGGTAGGCTCTTCGAGCTTCTTTACGTCGTCAATGTCCAGAATTTCATCCGGCTTGTCCTTCTTTGTCCAGCCATCGAAGGTGTAACCATCCTTCTTGGCTTCAGGCAGCTTATCGATCTCACTCTGCAGCCCTTGCGGGATCTGTGAGTCATTATCGGTGAACTTGTTGCCATCCGGATCAAAGGTGATCCAGGGCTCCATCACGGCAGTCAGGGTGATACCATCATCGTCCTTGTAGTCGGTGTACTGCGGCAGCTCGAGGATGATCTCGTTGTCGATCTCTTCCCAGTTTGCTGCTGCTGCCAGCCAGCCATGATACTTAGCATCAGTCTTGGTCGGTACCGGCAGGGTGCCATAAACCGAGTCAAAGTCAACCTTGACAGTCCAGGTGTCTGCATCTGCATCATAAACGCCAGTGTTTCTGGTCGAAGGTGTCCGGCATTGCAGAACCCCTTCATAACAAACTTAACATTGTACTTTTTGGGTTGCCACTTAGCGTAAACAGTCGTATCCTTAGCCAGCGAAACAAGGTCATTGGCTGTCAGAACATCACCATTGCGGACAAGCGTCCAACCCTTGAAATCGTAGCCCGGGCGAGTTGCCTCAACATCAAACAGACCTTCGTATACCTTATCAAAGGTTTCTTCTGGTGTGATCAATAGAGGTGTCAACCAGCTGTGCACGAGTAGAACCTACTTCATCGTTGAGATCAAAGGTGTACTTGTAAGAGTTTGCCGTATATGTTGCGTATACCGGGATTTCTGCACCGTCAGTCAGACAGTCGTCCAGCGGTCACCATTCTTGAATACGGAATTCGGGTCACGCAGGTCCAGCATCCAGGAAACGAAGGTGTAACCAGTCAGTACCGGAGTCGGCAGGCCAGACAGAATCTCATCATAAGTGATGACCATCTTATTGGGATCTACAGTACCCGGAATGCCCTGCTTGGTAGAACCAGGATTGAAGACAAGAGTGTAATGATGCGGAGTGAACTTTGGCGTACAGCGGACGAGTTTCCTCAGGTGTTCGCAGCGTTCTTAACAATTACGTTGTCGATAGTAACAACTGTGTCAGTAGTTACCTGAGTAGTGCCGTCTGCGAGGAACCAGCCAACGAAATTGTAACCCGGCTTGGATGCAGTAGGCATAGTGCCCATTGCCTGGTCGTAAGTTACAGTGTGGCTGTCCTGATAACCTGCCCGGAACATTGTTGTTTATAGTACCAGTGCCGCCGTTGGACGCCGTAAAGGTAGCGCCATCGCCTGAACGTAAGTAAGCGTGTAATCACGCGGGGTCCACTTCGCAACCGTGATAGTATTGTCCGCCTCGACGTACTTTGTCAGCCGGAGTGGTGGGAGTGATGTCGTCGCCATCCTTGTCCTTCCAACCATTGAAATCATAACCCGGCTTGACGGGTTCGGCGGAAGCTGACCCGTGAAGTCACCGCCATAGATGATCTTGCGTTGCCGTCCGTGTCGCCACCCGGCTCAGTCGGGTTCGGCTTAACTTCAGCAGTCTTGCGATTGTAATACAGCCATACAATGCCGCCATCAAATGCATCATTGTACTCACCATCAACTTCGGTCGAAGCATCGGTCGGCTTGATGGTTACAGTTGCATTGGTGGCATCAGCAGTCATGCCGGTTGCATTGCGGTCGTATACGTTTTGCATAGCCTACGTAATTAAAAGCCCTCAAAGGTCAGGTCAGAGATGCTGCTGATTGCAAACTGATAGTCAGTATCAGTGGTACCAGTCAGTTTGTAAGAAAGCAGAGCGCCGTTATTGTCCTTATATACGGTTTTATACTCAGTGTAGGTGTTCTGCTGCGGAGTATACGCCGGTTTCCGGATCACGAACGAGGTCCTGAACGGCGATCTTGATAGCCCAGTTGGTATCATCACGCGCAATCCAGTGGCCAGTCAGATTGGTGTCATTGGTTTTGTTGTAGATAGTGCTGGAAGTGATCAGGCGATCATCATCGTCATACCATCCGCCAAAGGAGTAACCCGGCATCTTCGGAGCCGGCAGAGTACCAACCAGGGCACCAAACTTAACGTCCTGGGCTGGGAAGGTATCCGGGGAAGTAACAGAGCCTTCGCCGGAGGCATCAAAGTTCAGTTTGTAGATGTTGCGGTCATAGTAAATGTTGAAGATTGCATTGCCGTTGGCCAGAACCTTGCAGTCTGTATCCGGCTTTGCGGTAAAGCCTTCGCGGCACCACCAAGAATATTCTGCTGCAGCCATGGTCTTGAGGTCATGCTCTGCAATATCCTTGATAGCATCAGAGGTACCATCTTTCTGCTCAGCTGACTGGTAGAGGTAATAGGTTACGCCATCGACAGTCTTAGTCTGAGTAGCATCGGTATAACGCACATTTGCGCCGCCTTCAGCAAATTCAACCCAGTGCTGAATGGTGTACTTGGTATCAGTGCGTGCAGTCAGTGTGCGTACAGATGACGAGCAGATACGCCAGTTGCATAAGGGGTATCCTTAGTTACCAGTTCGCCGCCCTCTGCCTCGGTGTACCAGCCGTCAAAATCATAGCCGGTCAGAGTTGCAGCTGCCAGCTCACCGTAGGTGTCTGCGTCAGCGCCCATGGTCTTGTTTTTCCATGCTCAGAGCAGCCGGTGCGGAAGTTGCATCGCCCTCATTAGCGTGGAATACGATAGTGTCTGCAACCTGCTTGATGCGGTAGGTTACCAGAGCATTATCAGTAAGACCAGTGATAGAGGAATTACCGGTGGAGGCATCGTAAGTTACATGGCCGTCGGCGCCTGCGTCAGTAACACAGGTATCAGCCAGGGTCTGGCCGTTCAGAGTGGACAGCTTCAGGGATGTAACATCACGAGAAATTACACGATACTGACGCTCGTAGGACAGTACAGCATAGTAAGTCTTTTCCTGCAGTCAGACCGTTGAAAGTAGCAACGCCCTTTTTCGTCGGTGGTTGCAGTTGCAACCGGAGCGCCTGCGTAATCTACGCTGTCATACAGGGAGATCTGAATGCCAGCGGCAGCCGGCCCAGAACCAGAGCCCTTTGCAATCTTATAAGTTGCGGTAGTTCCCTGTCGTCCCTGTGCTGCGATAACCAGCTTATTATCGGACAGGCCGGTAATATTGGAGGTCATAGCGTAAAGAGGACCTTCAGAACGAATGGTCAGAGTGTAATACTTTCGCCGGAAACCTCAAACTTGATAGTGTCAGTCAGAGTGTCAACGATTGCATCGTCAACAGTGATCGTAGCCGTACCGTTTGCAAAATCCGGAGTGTAGGTGAATTCAACATCCTTGCCGCCAGAGGTTACATGAATTACATCCTCGGTCGGGGATACGATACTCATCCTTGTCAACCTTAATGGTGAAGGACAGGTCATCGTCTTCCGGGGTATTCTTCGCTACAGTATCAGCCGCAGTCAGAACGCCACCTGCAATGGATACGGACGTCAGATTGTCATTCTTGAAATCTACGTCTTCACCGTTGATGTCTTTACCCTCGATGTTGGTCAGGTACGAACATCTTCAAAGGTTACATCCAGGGTCTTATAATAAAGGTACAGACCCTCAACGCCCTTATAAGTCATGTGACGGATGTCCCAAAGTGCCGCAGTCGTCGTGCCAGCCCTTTTCATCGCCAGCCTTAGTCGGCTGAATGGTGTAAGCATCCGGCAGAGATACCAGGCGATAAGCCTCTTCCGGATCAGCGGAGATACCGATGTTTGCACCGGTGGTCGTGCCTGCGATGTCCAGAGTTGCCTCGTCATCGAGGTATACATTATCCTGTGCACCAGAGGTCTTATTGTTGTTAATTACAACGTCGTTCTTAACAGTTGCGTTTGTGGACTTGCAGATGTACATACCGGAACCCTGCTGAGTAGCCTTGTTGCCAGTGATCTGTACATCATCAGAAATATGCAGACCGCCGTAGGACTCAGTCTGGGTGTCGGCGTATACGCCTGCACCATAAGCTGCGGTATTATCGGTGATTTCAGCATCATCAGAGATGTTGATCTGGCCGCCGTTGCAAACAAAGAGCGCACCGCCGCCAGCGGTTGTGGTGTTGCCTTTGATAACAACGCCTTCACCAATGTTCAGGACGCCATGGTCAGCTGCCAGTGCACCTGCTCCGCCCTGCATTGTTGTTACGTTGTTAACGCGACCGCGCGTAACCGTTGTGTTAGTGAGATTTACAGTACCCTTGTCGGCCACGTAGATTACTCGACCGTCGTAGGTGCCAGTGGAACCGTAAAGATCAACACCATTGAAGTTTACGGTAGCGCCGCCTGTTACTTTAATGAAGCCAGACTCAGTGCCGATCGGTGTAGAACCGGTATACTGAATCTTGAAATTGGAGGAACCGTTGGAAGAGAAATTGATAGTCTTGGAACTATCCTCAAACTTAAGTTCCTGCGTTGCACTGATATCAGACATCAGCACAATGTTGATTTCGTCTTCATTGGCTGCAGCCTCGATGGCCTTGCCAATAGTCATAAACGGGGTAGTTTCAGAGCCGTCACCGCGAACATCGCTGCCGCCTGCGGCGTTGTTGGCTACATAATAAGTGTTTGCTGCGGCTACAAGAGAGATACCATTGTCTGCGGCATCCTGATCTTCCGTTGCCGGAGCAACTACGTCGGAAACATTGTCAGTTTCTTTGTCAGGAAGGAACGTCAGGGGTAACTTCCTCCCCTTCCGATGCAGGCTCTTCTGCATCGACCGTGTTATCAGTTGCCTGATCTGCGTTGCCAACATCACTTACGACTACATCTTCGGTTACTGCATCGACGGAATCATCGATAGCGAACGAAGTAGGCGCAAGAGAGAAAAGCATAGCAAGTGTCAAGATCAATGAAGTAACACGTTTGAACGATTTTGTCTTCATAGAAAATCCTCCACTTTAGTGTGTAACGAACATTTGTCGGCTTGTTTTATCAAACCGATTGTTGCTAAAATGGATGAGAATGCGGGGACCGATTGAATTGGACCTCTTACGGTCCCCTATCGCATTCTTACCTTTTTGAGTTGAGTCGCTATCGCGCAAACGATAGCGGCTCTTTCTTTTTTCTGCCTTTACTTACTGCGGCAGGACAGTTTCAACGAGCTCAGTCCAAACCTCATTGCCGTCAACGTCCTTTTTGGAGTCATGGCCATTGGTCGCTTCCTGAACAGCGAGGTAATACCACGCGGAGGTTGCATTGTCCGGCCACTTCTTCATGGAGTCAAGCAGGCTCTCAGAAGTCAGTTTGTCACGACCGAGTACACGGTTGATGAGAGTCATAGACTCTGCACGGTAATCGCCTGGTTCGGACGGAAGGTGCCGTCGGAATAACCGGTTACCCAACCACGGCCACTTGCGCGACCAATCAGTTCAGCGGCCCAATGACCATCAAAGGTCAGTATAGAAGCCCTTCGCGTCATCCGTAGAAGTGTCGAAACGAGCTGCAATCGCTGCAAATTCGGCTCTGGTGATAGTATCATTAGGACGGAACGTGCCCTGCGGATCACCGGTAATAATACCAGCGTTTTGCAAGGGTTGCTACAGCCTTGGCATACCATGCGTTTGCTGCTACATCAGAGAAGTTGTGTATACTCGTTGTGTAAGCGGTACGAGCATAATCATTGAGTAAGCGATAGAAGATCATCGCTACTTCTGCACGAGTGATAGATGCACCCGGCTTTACAGAGCCGTCCGGATAACCGCCAACATAAGCAATGTGCTTACCAGTGAGCATAGTTTTCAACTGAGTGATAACCTTTAGCGTATGGTTTGCATCAACCTTCTTAAAAGCTATATTCAGTTACAGCTCCTACAGATTTTCCATCAACCAGCACATCTTTGACGATATACTTTTCATCGAGCTTGATGGATACATTCAGGTCATCGCCCTTTTTGACAGATACATCACCGTTAGGCAGGATAGTCGCACCTTCAGCAGTGTCAATGGCAATAATGTAATCGCCATTAGGTGCAGGAGCAACTGCACCACCGCCGCCAGCAGAGCCTCCACCACCAGCGCCGCCACCGGAAGTACCGCCGCCACCAGAAGTTCCAGAGTCTACCTTGGACCAGTGCGCGTAGACAGTAGTCGTGATCGGCATATCCGTGATGTCAGCCATAGAGATCTGAGTGCCGCCAGTTGCCTCGGTGAACCAGCCATTAAAGGTATAGCCAGAACGTGTTGCGGTCGGGAGATTGCTGATCTTGGACTTCTCAACAGTGTAAACGGAAGAACCATTTACGCTGCCGCCGTTTGCGTTGAAGTTGATCTCGATAACTCCGATCGGATGCTTTTCGGGCTTGCCGTCTCCGTCGGTATCCTTCTCATACCAGTCATCGCGGGTGCCAGGAATACCGTCTTCGCCAACCCAAACTTTCTCATCTTCGCCGTCGTTATCGACGTCCTTGTCATACCAATCGTCCGGCGTGCCCGGCTTGGTGTCTTCGCCGACATGGATAATCTCATCCTTGCCATCGCCGTCGATATCCTTGCCGTACCAGTCGTCCTTGGTACCCGGTACGCCATCCTCGCCTGCGTAAATCTTATCATCTACGCCGTCCTTATCAGGATCGGACAGATAATAATCATCGTCAGTTCCGGGAATGCGGTCCTCACCTACCCAAACGGTTTCGTCCTTACCATCGTGATCTACATCGTAGTCATAATGGTCGTCCTTGGTGCCCGGCTTGCCATCGTCGCCGGCATAGATGGTTTCGTCCTTGCCGTCCTTGTCGATATCAGCAGGATACCAATCGTCGAGGTGTCAAACTTGTCGTCATCGCCAGCATAGATGGTTTCGTCCTTGCCGTCACCATTTACATCATCTACATACTTCAGGGTGATAACCAGAACAGCATCGTCCTGAGAAGCAGTAATATTCAGCGGATCCGATTCGTTTTGTGCCATACTTATGTGTGTACGCCGCTACGATTTCGTAGCGAGCGGCCCTTATCCATCTCGCCAGTGCTGAACTTACCGTCAGCATCAGCTTGGTAATGGTAAAGGTCTTGCCATTATCCATATTGCGTACAGTGATTACGGAGCCAGCAAGCGGACGCTTGTGGTCAGTTACCACAACGCCAGTTACCTGTACCTTGTCGGTGTCCGGCTTCGGGTCCGGGGTCGGATTGTCGGATTGATGCTGCCAGAGTTGGAGGCATCAACGTTGTAGTCGCGGTGGTCATCGCCACCTCAACGGTTACGATGACTTACCCGGCTTCAGATTCGGGAACTCATAATAACCATCGGGATTGGTGGTAGTACGCTGCAGCGCGCTGCCGTCAGCATCCTTAAAAATTACAGTTTGCACCTTCGATAACCTTATCGTCAGTATCATGCACGTAACCGGAGATCGTAATGTTGTCAGATACCAGATCCGGCTTAATCAGATTGTCGGGATCGTTCTCGTAAGAACCATCCGTAGCAACATCATAATGTGCCGGGTAGGTAATCTTTACAGTGTAATCGCCGCCATCCGGCACTTCAAGCTGTACTTGCCGTCAGCCTTGGTGGTCATATTCCACTCGCCGCCCGGGCCAGAAACAGTAACAGTTGCACCTTCTACCGGATTGCCATTGATATCGGTGACGGTACCAGCGATTACAGCATTGCTCCGGATCAACTGTGGTTTTGACGGTCGTAACCTTGGAGGCATCCTCGGCAGGGAATGATCTCTACCTCGTAATTGCCCGGCTTCAGGTTGGTGAACTCATAGTAGCCGGTTGCGTCAGTCTTTACGGTTGCGATGAGCACATGCTCGTCATCGTACAGATTTACGACAGCGCCTACATACGGGTTGCCACCCTCGTCCTTAGCGTAGCCAGTGATCTCGTAGGTACCAACAGTGGTGCTTACCGTAGTGGTCAGCTCGTAGTTGGTTTTTCGACGCGGTATCGACCATCGTCAAGCTCCGTAAACTCATAATAACCGTTCTTGTCCGAGGTGGTAGTCTTTGATAACATCCCACTCTTCGGTTCCCGGGTTATACTTAAGCAGCTTAGCCGTTGCACCTTCTACTGCTTCGCCATCCGGAGTGTAAACGTAGCCGTTGATAACATTAGAATGTGCTTCCGATACCGGCGGCTCATTTTTTAATTCCGGTCAGTTCAACAACCAGCTTAACGGCGGTTGCCTTGTCGATTGTTACAGTCTTGGTGTCAGAAGTATGGTTGCCAATCGATGCAGTGAAATCGTACTTGCCACCTGCGATCTGGAGAGTTGCCTCACCAGAAGCGTTGGTCTTTACATTGCCATCGCTTGCACCGGTGTAAGATACGGTTGCATCATCAATCGGATTGTTGTTGGTGTCAACAACCTTTACAACTACTTCGTACGAAAGCGTTACAGCCAGTACGATGTCGGTCTTATCCTCGCCATCCAGATGGATAGTGGTCTCGCCGTTAGTTTTCGTAGCTGTAGCCATTGTCGCTTTCAACGACTGCGGTCAGATAGTAAGTGCCGTCCGGCAGGTCGAGAAGCGGAACTCGCCATGATCGTTAGTCGAGGTTTCGAGGGTCTTGGTCTTGTCGTCACCATACTTGATAGTTACAACTGCGTTTGCCAAACGGTTGCCCTCGTTGTCGGTTACAACACCGGAAGCGGTGCGGGTACCCGACGGGATATCAGAACCAGAAGACTTGAGAGTCAGATCCTGAGTGGTATCGCCCTTAACATTGACAGTAACAGTATCAGACTGCTTGCCCGCTGCGGTTGCGTACAGGCTGTACTCACCAAGCAGATCAGCGTTCAGCACGATCTTGTACTTGCCGTTGTTATCGGTGTATACCTTGCCCGACTTAGCGCCAGTATAATGTACAATACCATCAGCAACTACGCTGCCGTCAGCACCATAAACAATACCAGTGATAGTGATCGGGGTCTTGAGTTTGAGCGTCAGCGGCATGTCGCCAGATACAGTGTACTCTGCATCAGCAGTCTGTCCATTGCTCTTGACCGTTACCTTGTAATCATCAGGGAACGACGGAATAGTAAATGTACCATCCGGACCAGTCTTGCCGTTATAATACGGAGTTCCATCCTTCAGGGTTACAGTTACATCAGCGCCTTCGATCGGAGTGTTGTCGCCCTCACGAACGACAGAACCCGAAACTGTGAAACGGTTGATAATAAAGTCTACACCGGTTACATCAGCGCCAGCTACCTTAACAGGTACGCTTGCAGTTGCCGGATAGATGTGGGAGCCATCAAACTCAAAGTTTGCGGATGCCGTATACTCGCCATCCATAACGCCCATCGTCCAGTTGCCGTCCTTATCAGTCTGCGCCGTATGCCTTATCAGGATCGGAGTTGAGCTTGAGGACTACAGTTGCGTTGAAACGGGCTTGCCGTCCTGATCAGTTACCTTACCAGATACGGTCTGCGCGTTGATGTTCCCAACTCAAACATCGCCCGAAGTAATACCAGACGGATAAGACTTTGCCATAGCTGTCTGTATCTTGGTGGTCTTGTCCAGCAGCTGAGTGCCGGAAGTCGGATACTCAATCTTGATCTTGTAATTGTCTGCCGGGATGTTCGCGTAAAAGAGAACTTACCATTAGTGATAACAGTCTGCTCACCTACCTGCTGATTCTTGCTGTTAAGCAGGGTTACAACAGTGCCCAGCATCGGGTTACCGTTCTTGTCTACAACGTTGCCGCTTACGGTTACATTGTAGGTTACCTTAACTACGTTGTCAGAAGCGTCGATGTAGTAAGTGGTCTTGGTGTCACCCTTGGTCAGCTCGAGGCGGTAAGTGCCTGCGTCCAGACCAGAAATCGAATACTGAGAGCCACCCTCTACGTTAGCTGCTACCTTGACAACCTTAGTAGTAGTGTTGTACAGGATACCGGAATCAAAGCCTGCAGGCTCAGAACCGGAGATGGTGTATTTGCCATTTGCCTCAGTTACCTGCGGCTCGTACTCCTGATAACCTACGGATACATAGTGGGTTGCGTAGATTTCGCCATTGCGGTACATTGCGATGCGGTAGTTACCCGCATCATTTACCTTAATGGAGTAATCGCCCTTTGCATCGGTCAGCGTTGCGGTCAGCAGATTGAAGTTGTCACCGGACTGCTTGTACAGTGCAACGGTAGCGCCTTCCTGTGCCTTGCCACCAATGGAGTAGTTACCAGAGATTGTGTAGTTAGTCAGTGTGGTGTAATTGTCATCGGATCACCTGCGGACAGATACTGTGTCTGCTTGTTAACAGTCATAATCTTTACCTGATAAGTGATACCAGATGCAACGGTGAAGTTATAGGCGCCATTCTTGTCGGTGTAAGCTACATCAACAATGTCGCCGTCCGGGTTGATAATTTCAACCAGAGCAGAAGTCTGCTTTCCGTTTTCATCAAGAACTACACCACGGATAGTGGAAGTATTCAGACCGGATACGCGATCAAAATACTGCGTTGCTGCGGTGTAAAGTGCCCTTTTCAAAATCGCTATCGGAGATAGTGAAGTGCAGAACACGGGAAGCATTTGCGCTGTGCGAGAATACACCGATATAGCTGCCAGCAGTCAGGCCATCAATTGTCCAATGACCATCTGCGTCGGTAGTAGTATTTCCAACCAGTGTGTTGCCGTCAGCGCCATAGATGTAAACATCTACGCCCTCTACGGGATCAGTAGTATGGATACCGTTATCGGGTAGTAAACGTTACCATCTACTACGCACGGTTCCGGCTTCGGTTCCGGATCCGGTCGGAACTACCGGATCAGTCGGGTCAACCGGAGATACATTCTTGTTGACCTGCTTTACGATATCCTTCCACTTAACATCTGCGCCACTTACTACGAAGTTGAGCTTGTCAGTCTTTGCGTCCGGTGTTATCGTAAGTGTAAGTGCTGCCATCGTAATTAAATACGACGTTTACCATGTAAAGTGCCATCCGACAGCTTTTCAAAGCTGTACGATCCATCGGCCTTAGTGGTAGTCATTCCGATTATACTGAGCACTCTCCTGACCATCAACTACCTTATACAGCAGTACAACGCTTCCCTTCCGGAACCGGAGTCTTAGTTGCTGCATTGGTCTTGTCAGTCTGGTAATACGCCTTGCCGGATGCGGTGTAGCGATACAGATCGCTGTCAGCGGTCGAATCGCGGTTGACAATGATGTCAGCGTCATTCTGGTCGCACAGATTGAGTTTAATACCAACACTGCCTGCGTAAGTGTAGTCGCCGTACTGATAAGTTGCGCGTACAGTCAGGAGTCCCTGCGGGATATTCTTGATCTCATAAGCGCCATTTGCATCAGTAGTAGTGCTGCCTACAGCGGTATAAGTCTTGGTAGACTCGTCATACAAGTAATGCGGTTACCGGTAAACATTTGCCAGTTTGAATTCGTCGCTGGTATTGTACAGGTAATATACCGTGCCTCGTACATCATAATAGGTGTGGCTGATAGTGGTGCTGGGATCATACTTGCTTCGAGAAGTCGTATGTCTGCGTGTAACCATCATTCAGCAGTGCGGTCAGCGGATCCGAGAAAACAGAGATGGTATATACGTTGGTGTCGCCTTCGTTTTCATGAACGTAGACATCGTTCCAGGTATAGCTTGCGTAGGTGGCAAGGCTTCCATCTTCCTGCTCGTAACCCAAACCCGGGATCTTGACCGGCTCACCATAAGGCTGTCCGTTCACGAGAAGCTGCATATAAACGTCAGTGCGTTCGATCTGATACCAGCTCTTAACCAGATCTCCATACTGGCTGTCGTAACTGATAATGTGCCTCGGACTTATCGTCCCCCAAATTACCTTACCAGTTACAGACGTGGTTTCCGGCTCATGGGTAAGAGTGATATTGAGGCCAGATGCATCAGTGGTTGCATCAGCCGTTCGGAACATCAACGAGCTTTTACAGTGTACTCAATGGTCTTGCCATTCTTGTAAACGTCCTGGTTCTCCCAGTTGATGTTCCAAGTGCTGTCGGTAGAGCCGCCAGTCAGAGTCTTAGGCTCGCCGGTAGCCTGACCGTTTGCGTAAGCTGAACCTACGGACTCGGACGCTTGCCATCGCGGTTAGCGTCGTCGTTATGATCTCAGCGTATACGGATGCTTTGTTTCCTTTGTTACGAGTGATCGTGGTTTCCTATTCATACTGTCCAGTCAGGTCATTCAGACCGCCGTCGCTCTTGCCCCACTCGGTTGTGGACAGATAGTACCAGGTATCAGACTCAACAGAAGAGCCATTTGGTTGCAGCTGCCTGATAACCTTCGTCAAGCATTGCTGCTGCGGTGTCATCAGACCAGCGGAACGAGTAGTTAACTGGGATAGTAGTGCCAGTGGTGCGCCATACCGGGAGATCCTTGATAGATCCAGTCCATGTATTGCCCTCACCAGTGAGCGTTGCAGAACCAACCTTAGTGCCGTCGCCGTAAACGTCAACGGTAACAGCAGACGGACGAACCGCATCATCATTATCGCTGTCGTTCCAGTTTGTCGTGAAATTGAAGCCAACAGACTGAGTCATGGTGATAGTGCAGTAATCACGGTGGTTGGATGTGTTAGCGGTGTACTTATTAACATCTGCGATTTCTGCCGTCCAAACAACCGCATGGCCATTAAGATAGGTCGGCAGACCGTGAAGGAATAAGTCCAAGAGTTTGTGTTGTCCTTAACTGCGTTAGTCTGAGTAAGGTGGATGGTCTTATACTCAACACCATTAGCCAGCAGCTTAACATCTACGCCGTTGGTATTCGGTCGATAGTTCCAGGCGTTGTTGTTATCCATCCAGCTCAGATTGATTGTGAAGTCCTGCTGGGCCTCGCCTACATCGTCACTAGTTCTTATGGGTGAGGTTGATATCCAGGCCATTATCTTCACCGTCAACCTTGTTGTACCAAGCAGCAATGCCGGTGGTACGAGCGGAAGCATAGTAGAAGATTTCGTTAGCTACGCCATCATAGATGGAGTTCTGTTTTCAGTCCAGAAATCGTATAAGTCCCAGCAAGACGAACCATCGCTGCCCCACTCGGAACTTCAACAGTACCTGCTTCAACACCGGATGCATCAGTTGCACCTTGCCGGTAACGCTATCCAGCTTGTAAGTGCCTACACACCCTTCTGTGCATCGGAACGCACATCAATGGTGAGGTCGCTCGAGGCGGTTTCACCGCTGATTATTGGCGTCAAACCAGTAAACATGGCCAGTTTCAGTGCCTGTTGCAGCAGCCTTCTTCAAAGGTCACTACGATCTGGTTTGTCTGAACGTTGGTTTTCGGACAGTTCGATATCCTTAGAGGTTACGATCTGATAATCCGTTGCACCAAACTCAGAGTCCAGAGATACGGTTGCGTTGTACTTGATCTTGTTGCCGTCGGTGGAGTAAACCGGAAGCTTTGCGGGAAAGACCACTTCACGCCGTCTACATCAAAGTATACAGTGTGCTTGTAGTCAGCACCGTCAACCGGCACGCCATCAGCGGTCAGGGCTCACAGAGCTTCCTGGCGTACACCGTCCGCATTGTTATTGTCATCAAAACGGAAAGATACGCCTCATGTCAGCCTTAGCCGACTTGTACGATTTACAGATGCATGCCTGCAGTCATATAGCAGAATACGTCTTACCTGTATTATCGTTCAGCTTAATTGTATAATCGATGGCTTACCATTCTTGTACTCGTCAAGGCCGGCAAAGTTGGCAACCCAAATGTTCGAATTTTCAGCGTCTGCATTATCAGCGGTCAGAGTAGCAGTCTTTGCCTACTACCTTTTCGCCCGTCAGCGTAAAAGCTGAACTTCGATGGAGTTAGGACGCTTGCCGTTGCTGTTGTTGTCGTCATCCCAGTATACCTTAGCCGTGATGCCCTTGGTCTGGGCACCGT
>VOFH01004147.1_pt1 | contig 37825 bp, 58 predicted proteins | sample 5384091 | NCBI WGS metagenome assembly VOFH01 (sample SAMN12384727, study PRJNA508395) | human gut metagenome | isolation source: healthy gut G | host: Homo sapiens
CTCTTCCACCGCACCGGGATCGTGAATATAGTCCATACTGCCGCCATGCCGGGCAACATACTGATCCAAACTCTCCTGAAGCCATTCCACCGGCAGCACGTCATCGGGAAGCGCCACGTTCAGCGTACCGCACCGCCCCGGCAGAGCCACTGGATGGATGCGTTTTTGCTTGCGCCGTCTTCTCGATCGGGCAGCGCCGCCTGCAACTCCGCCAGCAGCGCTTCGCCATCTACGCCGAACACAATACGGTGAATCGGCAGAAACTGCACGCCGGTATCGTTCAGGCTGACCACTTCCGCCAAAGCCCAGCGCGAAGGAAGCGACAGCCATTCCTCCGGGGCCTGCGCGCCTTCTCTTCCTCGTAAATCGCTTTGGCCGCAGCCAGTGAATGGTTGCCGTCCCCCACAGCAAAGAGCATCTCAGTGTCCCGGCGCAAAAAAGCCAAATCCTCTGCCAGACCTTTCATAGTTTCCGCATCGACCCGCCATCCATCGATGCGGCCGCCGCCCTCCATCAAAGAAAAGCCATAGAGTTTTTCCATCTGCTCCCGGCGCGCTGTCAGGCGCGAAAACAGAAGGCCGCGCGCCATCATCCACCAAAATCATGGTATGAGGCAGCTCCAGCGGTGCGCCGCGGCGAACCTTCACCCAGGGCGGGATGCGCTCCAGCACCGTGCGCTCCGTGGCCCGGATCAGTGCGCGGCATCCCGGGTGATAATCATATTCTTCAAATCGATCCGGCATACCAGCCCGTGGCGCACACCGCCGCTGACCGCGCGCTCCACATAAACCATGGAATCGGACAGGCATAAAACAAATTTTGTTCCAAATAGCGCTGCATCGCGGCATGAATCCTTTCCGCGCCGGCAGTTTCATTATCGCCATGTAGCCGCGCCTCCGGTAAAATAAGACGCAGAGATGAGGGGCTGTCTCCACTCGCTCCTCCACCCGCCGCCAGTAATCCGGCTGCGCCGTGAACTGATCGCAGGCGATCACGCTCCACTTGGACAAATTACAGTTCGGCAGCAGAATATCCGCTGGGGCAAGGCCGAGATGGGCAAATCTTTCCACACTTTTCACTCCCTTTCGGTGCGCAGCCGCGCGAGGAAGCGTGCCATACGGCGCAGGGCCTCCTCGATTTTTGCATGCTCAGCAGCATAGCATATACGGGCATAACCCGCGCCGCCAGGTCCAAAAGCGCTGCCGGGAATGATCGCTACCTGCTCCTCCAGCAGCAGCGCCCGGCAGAACTCCACATCGGAACATCCGAACTCTCCGATATAGGGGAAAGCAGTAAAACGCCCCCTGCGGCTCGCTGCACCAGCAGCCCCATCTCCTGCAGGCCGCGCACCGAAGCGCGCGCCGCGCATCATATTCCATGCGCATGGTCTCAATATCCTCCATGCCGTTGTGCATGGCCTCAATCGCCGCATGCTGGGTCACGGTGGGAGCAGACATAATGCCATAGCCATGCAGCGCCGCCGCAGGCTTCACCAGTTCCCTTGGGCCGCACAAATATCCCATGCGCCAGCCGGTCGCAACAAAGCCTTCGAAAAGCCGCCCACCACCAATGTGCGCTCCCGCATATCCTCCTGGGAGGCAAAGGAACAGTGGCGCCGGCCATAGGTCAGCTCGCCGTAAATCTCATCGCACAGCACGATCACATTGGTGCCCCGGAGCACATCGGCAATGGCCCGCAAGTCGCTTTCTTCAGAATCGCGCCGGTAGGGTTGCTGGGATATGGGAGCACCAGCAGCTTGGTGCGCTCGGTCAGCGCTGCAGCGATCTGCTGCGCCGTCACACGGAAGCCGGTTTTCTCCGTCGTCACCAGTTCCTTCACCCACCGCCGCAGACCGTGGCCAGCGGCCCGTAGCACACAAACGTGGGCGAGGGCACCAGCACCTCGTCCCCCGGTCCCACCAGGCAGCGGATGGCCAAATCAATGGCCTCGCTGCCGCCCACGGTGACCAGGATCTCATCTGCCGCGTCGTAGTGCAGAGCAAAGCGCTCGGCAAGATAGCTCCCAATCGCTTCGCGCAGCGCTGGCAGTCCGGGATTCTGCGTATATTTTGTATGCCCTTCCAGCAAAGAGGCGGCTCCTGCTTTCCGAATGTGCTCCGGCGTGACAAAATCCGGCTCGCCCAACCCAGGGAAATGGCCTCTGGCATTTCGTTGATAATATCGAAGAATTCCTTGATGCTGGATTCCGGCACCGCCTGAATCTCCGGCGTCAGCGCTCGTTTTAGTCGATCATATGGTTGAAACAGTCCTTTTCTCTATAAATATATGGTGTCATTATACCACGTCTCACCGGGCGGCGCAATGCGCGGCGGCAAAGAAAGCGCGGCGGTCCGGAACATCCCGGCCGCCGCGCGGAACAGGCGCATATGTCCTTATTCACTTTTTCCCCAACCGGCGCAGCGTCCACCTCGCCACCAGCGGCCCGCACAAAACAGAGCCAATGGCGGGACCGAGCGCCAGCACGGCTTTTGGGGCCATTTTCCGAATACATGGTCCCGCTCCTTTCCAGCTACCGTTCTGGATCCAGCATAAGATCATTCCCGCAAAGGCAAGGGGTTCCGAAGGAATCGCTTATGATTCCCAAAAGCATCTGTTGAAAATATGAAGAAAGGCAGGCAGAAAAACTCCGCCCACCTTATCCGCTGCATGATTACATATTTATAATGCCTTTTTGCAATCCCTACAGACATACATCTCTTTCGCTGTTGCAATCATGTTCCATGGGTGCGTTTTTTTGAAAACGTGCCCGCGATCTGCAAGAATCACTCCCTTCTGCTCTATTTCCACTCCGTCCCGATCAATAATGAGCGGGACCTTGTCCGCCGTTTCCGGCAGCCAAAAAATCGAATACCGCAGATTCGTCATAACAAACCCTTTTTCCATCGGCTGGCCGCAATACGGACAAGTCATGTTCATAGAATCCACTCCTTATACCAGCGTGTATTGTGCGCAATAGAAACCGATTTCTTCACATAAGCTGTCCGCAATTCATACCTTTCAATCAAAACAGACTTGCCCAGCGCAATACAATGTACCGCTCCTTTCCAGTATAAGATCATTCCTGTAAAAGGCACGGTTCCTTTCCCTGAGAAATCGAACCGGGATCACAACTGGCTTTAAAAATCTGGGCGCTGTAAAATGCCCTCATCATAGGTCAGATAAGGCCACACGGAACCATCGACCAGGTTTGGAGAGGCATTCCAAAAGAGCGACATAAACGTGATCCGGCCCGCATCGTCTGCCTGAAAGACCCCGGCCAGTGCATCCAACACGGTCTGCTCTTCGGCAGAAAGGTCGGTTTTGTCAATCCCTCCATATATTCCTCCGTTTTGACCAGGAACTGGATTCCCCATTCCTGAATCGCCTCATCCGCCGTATCATAATCGGCTCGATAGGGATACGTTTCTCCCCACGCATAGCAGGCCGCCGCCGTTTTCGCAGCGGCCTGCTGGGCCTGATCCAGATAACTGCCGTCTCCGGTGGCGGCATAATTGGCAAACGCTTGGCCACACTCCTCCAAATGATCGTATACAAACACGCGCGCTGCACTGCAGGCTTCCGAAAGCATGCGCTGACCTTTCCACATCTGCACATTCCAAACCCACAGCGCCAAAACAGCACTCGCACAGCAAAACGCTGACTGCAATCACCGTGGACCGTTTCACTTTTGTTTGCATAAGGCCGTTCCCTTTCTTCCTTCTCCGAGCGCTGCGCCCGCCGGCTGCATGTTCTGCATCAATACCGTTTTGATCTCACCTTTTTTATGCCTGTTCTGCCTGCGTATTTCGTGCGCTGCCTTCTTTCGGAGCTTTCATTGGATTCCTCCTCTTTCCCCGGCCGCTGCACTCGCCCGCCTGCCGCAATTCCTCGCGAATGCTGTCCAGCTCACGCTGCATCCGGCGGTTCAGTTCATTGGCCGCAGCACTGACACACAAAGCAACCGCGGCGCAAGTCACAGTCATAGCGTATAAAATCGTGCACAGCGTCAGATCCGGAATCAGTAACCAGAATGGGAAAAAGTTGGTGAACCTCCCGATCACAAGTGCAAGCGCAACACCACACAATGTCTGCGCGCATAATCCACTGCATACAGGTTTCGGCTTCTTTTGATCCATATCCCATTCTCCTTATTTTTAGATTGGCAATTTCTCAATCGTTGAATTATTGCGGATTTTAGCTTTGTAAGCTCCCATCTGATTAACCTTCATATTTGCACTAAAAGAAATCGAAATCGCTGGCGGTGGCGCAGAAAGACTAATAGACGGTGCGCCAATCCCGGCTGTTGTATGTCCATACATCGCAGCTACCAATATATAATTAATATTTGTACTCACGCTCTGATCCACTTTCACATTAATAATCAACTTACCCTTTTTGGCATATGTTTGCACATTGACACCAGCCGGAGTTGTATATGTTTTCATCATCGGGAACTGGGCATTTACTGAATTAAAATCCAACCCCTTCCAATGTCACTCTCTGTCCAGTATAATACGCTTTAGAGCCATTATAGTAATCAACCGTTCCTTGCGGAACCGTAGTAACAAAACATTAAAATCTTTTCCTTGGGAATCATAGGCCATCCATCTCACTGCAACAGAATCTTTCAGTGTAATTACCGGACATTGCGACCATTCCCACTCATAAAAAAATCTTGCAGCTTTTGTCCCACAATTCCCCAATGCAATTTTATATGTCGTTAATTCAGCTGTTGCTGCTCGATATTCTGCATCCGTAAGCGTTTTTCCTTCTGCATACTTGTGCATGATTTCAATCGCTTCCGCATTATAACCTAATCCTTCCAATTCCTTATCGCTTAAGCGCGCACGTTCATCAAATGCTTTTTCAAAAGCCTGTACTTCTCGGCTTGCTTCTTCTTTCGTGTAATTGATAGACTGCAATTTTCAGTGGTTGCCGTTTCCAACGCCTTAATGTACTCATATTCATTAACCACATACCCCGTTTTTTCACCCCTCTGACTCAGATAGAGGAGATGCAAACACCGGAACCATCAAACTCGCACTCATGGCGATGGCCAACACAACGGACAATAGTTTCTTTGTCATTTTCATGATAATCCTCCTTCAAACTTTTTTGCAATTATTTTCTGGTTGCATATATGCAGGGGAAGGATCTTTGCGCAATTTTTTCAGTGTTACCTTCTTTCTTCGGCTCCGGCCATTAGAACGACGCCGTGAAGTTTTTGGTAACGGTATCCCATTTTCCATCCACATAGGCTTTCCCCGTCACCGTCAGCTTGTAGCTCTTACCACTCTTGATTGCATAACTAACGCTTTTTGCACAAGTACGGTCATTCGCAGTAGCGCTGGCAGAGTCTACTTCTGTATAACCGAAAATACCTTTTTCATACAGCGTCATACTCAATTCAGTTTTTGTTGTTCCCACTGGTCCTGTAACTGTCGCATTGTATACTTGCTTTGCATAAGAGACTGACCCAGACACTTTTGTAGTACCAACATTCCAGGCCTGTGAATCAGATGCGAATGCGCTGACCGAAAGGGTCAGCGCCATGGCAATTGCCATGGCGCTGACCGAAAGGGTCAGCGCCATGGCAATTGCCATGGCCAGAGCCAACGCGCGGGGCAGGGGGTCTTCGTGTGTTGTTCATTGAATATCTCCTTTTCGTTCCGTTTTCTTTTGCGGATGAATGATGCTCTGCCCTCCCTTCTATCGAACCTTCTATTTATAAAGTGTTTTCGACCGAGTTTTTGGACAGATTTTTTGGAAAATTTTTTCGTTTTTCTATTCTTTGGACGTTTGCACAATGCAAACCGGATAAAATGCAAAAAACACCCGACAGCCAAACAGTGGACTGCCGGGTGTCTTGTTTTCTTTTTAGGAATAAATGCCGTCCGCAATTTTGAACACTTCATCCTCTTTCAAAGCAGCGCTGATATACAATTCGTGCTCGATGCCGTCGGCAAACCAATACATTGTGTAGCCGTCTCCGTCCTCAAAGGTGCCGAGATAGGCGCCGCCTTCGCCATAATCAATTTTCTTAAAATTCGTATGCGTTCCGTATCCATGCTGGTCAAAGAGGCATTTTTCCGCAATGCGGATTGTAATCTGAATAAAATGCCCCTCTTTATTTTCATAGTCAAAAATGGTTTCATTCCCCATGGCAAAGGAATTATTTTCGTTATAAGAAAATCCCTCAGGAATATAATGCGGTGCATAGCCTTCCGGCAGTTCCGTCAGTTTATGGCCGTCCACCTCATAGCGAATATCCACGTTCGGCCCCGTCCAAATGGCAATGGTGCGTTTCAAAAACGCCCGCATGTCCGCCGAAACCGTGAGCAGACCAAAAACAATGCCATCAGCACCGCCGCCAGCAGAGCCGCGCGTTTTGCCCCTTTCCAGGATACCTGCCGGGGCCGGAACGCCCTGCGCTCCCGCTCTGCCCGCTGCTGCCGCAGGGCGGAGCGGATCCGGCGGTCCAGTCCGGAAAGGCTCCCGCAAATGCGGTGCAGCTGCGCCGGGGTGGTACTGCATTCAGTTCCTCTTCACACAGTTCCCCCAGCGATTGGCCAATGGCCTGATAAAGCGAAATCTGCTGTTCGTTCAAAATTCTCCCGCCTCCTTCAGCCGCTGCGCCAGCGCCTCGCCGGCCCGTTTTCCTTAGCCGTTTATACGGCTCCTTCCGTCAGGCCCGTCGCCTCGGCAATCTGCCGCACGGTCCACCATTGTAAAACCGGTATTCCAACATCAAACGATATCGGTCCGGCAGCGCTTTCAGCGCCGCTTTGACCGCCGCGCACCGCTGCATGTCGATCATGCGGTCTTCCAATCCGATCATGCCGTCCTCCGTCTCATCTTCCAACGCGCTTCCTTCCCATTTTTGGCGGCGCAGCTCCTGCAGCGCATAGTGACGCACACACTGGTATAAATAGGCCGCAACACGCTGATCGTCCTCCGTGTCCAGCTCATGGAAATGGTGAATCAGATACAAAAAGGCGTCTTCCACCGCATTCTCCGCCAAATCGCGCTGCTGTAGAAGCTGCAGTGCAGCATACATCAGCTTTTTCTTTCAGCTTTTGATACAAAAACCAGACCCGCTCCCGGTCCTGTTCCATCGGCAGCAGCAGCAACAGATGTGCCAGCACTTTGCCATCCCCCCCTATGATTACACTGAAAATATTATAGCACAGCAACATTCCCAGTGTAAATCAACGCCGCAGCTCTGCCTCCTATGTATAAAATATTTTTGGATGGGATTTGGGAAAAATTTTTTAATTTTTACGCCCCGGCACCCCGCTCTCAAAAGCGGAGCGCCGGGGCGCAAAGAGTGGTTTCTTTCCCCTTAGAAGAAGGGGTTGAAGAACACCAGCATATCAATGATAAACACAGGGATCAGGCAGCTCAGGGACCAGGCCATATAGCCGAAGAAAGACGGCATCTTTACACCGTTCTCATCGGCAATGGACTTAACCATGAAGTTCGGTGCGTTACCGATATAGGTATTGGCGCCCATAAACACCGCACCGCAGGACACGGCCACCAACATCGGCACAGCCACAGTGCCCACGGTGGTCACCACACCGGTAGCGGCGCCCAAAGTGCCGGCCACGGTGAGGAACACCAGATAGGTGGGCGTGTTATCCAAGAAAGAGGACAGCGCGCCAGTGATCCAGAACATCTGCCAGGGCTGATCCAGGCCCAGGGAAGCACCGTGGGCATTGAGGAACAGCAGCGCAGGGATCATGGTAATGAAGATGCCGATGAACAATACCGCCACCTCTTCGATGGCCCCCCAGGTAAAGTTGTTCTTCGTGCGTACTTCTTTTTTGGTGGTCTTGAAAGACAGCAACGCTGCCACCAGGATCAGAACAATTTCGATAATGTTGGTATACGTCAGGCTGACATTGCCGTAGATGTGCAGGCTCAGAACATTGCCAGCGGCATCCTGGAACATGGGCAGCTTGGGCAGAACGCCAGACAGTACCACGGCCGCAACAATCATGAGCATGAACAGAATGTTGTGCGCGCCAGTCAGTCTTGATCTTAGCGCCGCCGGTCAGCGGCTTGCGGCCGGCAGCCAAATCCTTCTTTATAGGCACGGCTGTCCATGATATAATACAGGATCAGCAGCAGCACCACGTTCAGTGCCATCACAGGCAGCATGTGGATGAGCGTCCACTGGAAAGGAACACCGCGCATAAAGCCCATCAGCAGCGGAGGATCGCCAATAGGAGTAAGAGATCCGCCGATATTGGACACCAGGAAAATAAAGAACACCACAGTATGTACGCAGCGGGAACGCCACTGGTTCGCCCGCAGCAGCGGACGGATCATGACCATGGAGGCGCCGGTGGTGCCGATCCAGGAGGCCAGAAGCGTACCGATGAGCAGCAGGATCAGGTTGGTTTTGGGCGTGCCGGCCAAGTCGCCTTCCAGGCAAATGTTGCCCGCCACGCAGAACAAACCGAACAGCAGCACAATGAATGTCGGGTAGTCCCCCGATCATGGAGTGCAGCAACTGGTCAAGCATGGTGGGTGCACCGAAAGCCATGGCAAAAGGGCACCAGAAACAGCACCGACCAGAACAGCACGAAAGCCCAGCGCCACTTTTCCCATTGGTGCGGAATCACCAGCGGACAAATGGCAATGCTCAGCAGCATCCCCACAAAAGGAATGCAATACAGCAGGGAAACCTGTGCCCCCAATTCCGTGCCATGCAGGATATGGCCGCCGGAAGCAAAGACAGTTTGGCAGAGAAGCGCAGCCATCATAAGCGCTGCCGCTGCCGCGGATAGTTTCTTTTTCATATTAAATTGACCCCCTCTTGTTGTTCTCCGCACCCGCGGCTGCCACTTTGCCGTGTGCATCTGCGCAGAAACTGCCGCGCGCGGATTTCTCTCTTCTTTTCTATACCATAGCAAAAGTTGTATCTACTTTAGCAAACCCGCTCTATGATGTCAATATCTGTCAGAGCGATTCTTGACACAGTTCGCCCGTTTTCGCGGAAGAAAAAATCAATTGGCGTTAAATCTTTCACCAAGTCCTGCGCTGTCCTTTTCCTGAGCGGTTTTTGTATAAAATCGGTTTTTGCGGCCACACTATACAGCGCATGGTTCATTTTACTTCTTTACAAAGGAGGACTTTTTATGTCTTTGCTGGACCGTATTGCATTGATCGTTGTGATCATTGGCGCCGTTAACTGGGGCTGCATTGGCCTGTTTAACCTGGATCTGGTGGCGTTCTGCTTCGGCGGCACCCTTTCCCTGGCCAGCCGCGTGATCTACTGTGTTGTAGGTTTGGCCGGCTTGTGGTGCATATCGCTTCTGTTCCGCTCCAGAATGGACTAATGTGCATCTGTGCGGCTGGTTGCTCCGCCTGCGGGCGGAGCAACCTTTTTCTCTTTGCTTTTTCCCTGCTAAGCTTGGCATAATAGGATTATCTTTTATCAAAAGGTGCGCGATACCATGCGGGCAGAACAGAACACGATGGTTTCTCGCTGCGGAAGCAGTGCTTTACCTCGCCTTTCTCTGCTGCGACCTGCAAAGCGTTTTTTCGATCAGTACAGCTTTGAAATACGCTGCACTGTTGCTGTGCCTTTTCTACAGTGCAGGTCATACCGGCAGCGAGGATGGCCGTCTGGTGTGCGCCGCCTTGACCCTGACTGCAGCAGCAGACTTTTTTCTGCTGGTGCTGAACCGTTGGTATTTCCTCGGCGTGGCGCTGTTCTGTCCCGTACAATTTTTATATGCGCTGCGCCTGCGCCGCATGCAGATCTCTCCCGGCCCGCTCTGGCCCCGCGCCGCCGCCAGCGGCGGGGCATTGCTCATGCTCGGCCTATCCGGCCTGCTGCGCCCGTTGACTATGCTGATCTGCGTCTACTTCCCGCAGCTTTTTGTGCAACGCCGTCGAAAGCCTTCGCCCTCTTCCGCGCATGGGGCTCCGCTGTTGTTCCGCTGCGGCCTCTGGCTGTTTGTGGGCTGCGACATTTGCGTGGGGCTGCACAACCTCGTCCCGTATCTTCCCTGTCTGCCGGCTCAGCAGCGGCAGTACAGTTCTGCATGTGGGCGTTGTATCTCCCTTCGCAGGTATTAATCGCACTATCCGTACGCAGGAGGCCAACAGCATGAAAGAAAGCAAATTTTATTTTTTTATTCTGAGCGCTGCGCTGATGCTGCTGGTACTCTCTGCCGCTATCGCTTTCCCAATCCTGTTCCGCCCTTTTTATTATGCTCACTTAGCAGCCCTGGATCTTCCCGGGCGCACCGGCTGGAGCGCAGCAGAGATCCGGAACGCTTACGATGAAATGCTGGACTATTGTATCCTGGGGCTCCCTTCGGCACCGGCGTGCTGCGCTGGTCATACAGCGGCATGGCTCATTTTGCCGATTGTGCGAGGCTGTTTCGTCTGGACTTTGCCATATTGGGCGCATCCGCCCTGACGCTGGGCGGATGCGCTGTGGCACACCGCTGCGGTGTGCGCGCTGCCCGTCCTTTGGGCCGCGGCAGCGCGTTTTGGGCCGGAAGTCTTCTGGCTGCGGCCGTCATCTTGCTTGCCGCCCTGGCAGTGCTGAACTTCGATGCCGCTTTCGTACTCTTTCACCATCTCTTTTTCCCGGGTAAGGACAACTGGCTTTTTGACCCAACTACAGATCAGATCATTCTGATCCTGCCAAAACTCTTTTTCCGCAACTGCGCCATCGCTATCGCAGTATTTCTGCTTATTGGGTGCGCCGCACTGATCTTATGGGATCTGCGCCGAAAACGATAAAATTTTCTTTGTCTCAGCTCTTTACATTGCTCCCATCTTCTGGTATACTATTATCCGCTGCAAATAGCACGCGCCCGTAGCTCAGCTGGATAGAGCGTCAGACTCCGACTCTGAAGGCCGCTGGTTCGAATCCAGTCGGGCGTACCAAAAAAGAACCGAAAACTCCTTGTTTTTTCAAGGTTTTTCGGTTCTTTTCTTTATTCGAACACAGCATGTAATACAAGCTATTTTTGCTTTTTTTGCACTATATACTGGTGGAAATAAAACACCATATCTATCTCATCGCCTGCGCCAACTTTACCATCAACTCTTCTCCGTACTTGTAAGCACCGAAGAACTGAATCGTATACGCATCCAGCCCCGCCCATAGATATCCCCTTTGCCACTGGGACGCTCTCCTCCACAGGCCCAATCTCCGGCAGCACCATAAACGGAATGTCAAAGTTCCTCCCGCCTCCTTGACAATCCCGCTGCAGTCCTGTATAGTATCAATTAACTTTGACAGAAAGGGTTCGGTTATTTCATGGACGACAGCGACAGTACTGCCGACAACCAGAGCACAGAATCATTTCAGAAAAACAAGCATACCTGTATTTTTGCGGTCAAAATACGGGTGTGCTTTTTTTGCATATTTTACCCGTCACACTCTGTTTCATAGAAGAGATTAAATCGGAAAGCAGAACACATAAATTCGCATGGATAATTTAGGAGGTATTTTTCCGTGGACACACTCATATTCCCTTTGCTGCTGCAGGTCATCCTGATTGCGCTGAACGCCATTTTCGCCTGCGCCGAGATTGCAGTGATCTCGCTGAATGAAACCAAAGTGCAGATTCTGGCCGAGGAAGGCAACCGCAAAGCAAAAAAACTGAAAGTATTTACCGAGCAGCCCGCCCGGTTCCTGGCGACGATTCAAGTGGCCATCACCCTGTCCGGCTTTCTGGGCAGCGCCTATGCTGCAGACAACTTTGCCGGCATTCTGACCGAAGGCCTGACGGCACTGGGCGTCCCCCTGCCGGCGCACACACTGAATATCATCTCGATTTTTCTGATTACCGTGATCCTGTCGTACTTTACGCTGATTTTCGGTGAACTGGTGCCCAAGCGGCTGGCGATGAAGCAATCAGAAAAGCTGGCTCTGGCCATGGCCACAATGCTGACCGCAGTGGCTAAAATCTTTGCTCCCATCGTGTGGATCCTCACAATTTCCACCAACACGGTGCTGCGCCTATTGGGCATCGACCCCAATGCGGACGACGACGAAATCAGCGAGGAAGAAATCCAGACCATGCTGGACGCCGGCACCCGAAAAGGCGTATTCGACGCGCAGGAACAGCAGTTTATCCACAACGTGTTTCTGTTTGATGACCGCTGCGCGGAAGAATTCGCCACACACCGCACGGAAATTGATTTTCTCCGCGCCGGTGACCCCATAGAAAAATGGGAGGAAACAATCCACGCGACGCGCCATTCCCGTTATCCGATCTGCGAAGAAACGCTGGATCACGTCATTGGCATTCTGAACGTAAAAGATTATTTCGCCCTGCAGGACAAATCCTATGCTTCCATTATGGCCAATGCGGCGCAAAAGCCATTCTATGTACCTGAGAGCGTTCGGGCAGACGTGTTGTTCCGCCAGATGAAGCAGAGCCGGAACCACTTCGCCGTGGTGCTCGACGAATACGGCGGCACCGCCGGCGTGGTCACCATCAACGACCTGCTGGAACAGCTGGTGGGTGAACTGGACGACGAGCCCGTATCTCCCGAAGACGACGCCCCACTGATCGAACAGCTAGACGCCAATACCTGGAAAATTGACGGCAGTGCAGAGCTGGAGGAAGTCTCTGAAGCGCTGCACATCGACCTTCCCTGCGAGGACTATGACACCTTCGGCGGTTTTGTTTTTGCCCAAAACGGCTTTATTCCCGAGGACGGCGCCACCTTTACCATCGACACGGACACACTGCACATCGAAGTTCTGAAAATTGCAGAACACCGCCTGCGTTCGGCTCTGGTCACGCTGACCATTGCTGTGTAAATTTTGTAAATCTTTGTTAAAAAATTTGACAACTTGTCATTTTCGGGATACAATGAAAAGCAAATTGAACAAATTTTAACGATCTTTTGTTCCATACTACAGGAGGAGCGTGCTTTCATTGAAAAAAAGCAAAAAATTTCCGAAGCGGTCATCCGCCGCCTGCCCCGGTATTATCGCTATCTCGACGACTTATATAACAGCAGCGTCGTGCGTATCTCGTCCAGTTCCCTGGGAAGCAAAATGGGCATCACCGCTTCCCAGATCCGGCAGGATCTGAGCTGTTTCGGAGAATTCGGCCAGCAGGGCTACGGCTATAATGTGGAAATTCTTCGCACGGAGATTGGCTCAATCCTCGGTGTGGATCATTACCACAAGCTGATCGTCGTCGGCGCGGGCAATCTGGGGCAGGCTTTGATCCAGAATTTTTATTTCAATAAAAGCGGGTTTACTCTGGAAGCTGCCTTTGACATATCCCCCGCCTTAATCGGCCACGAAATCAACGGCATCACGGTTCATTCCATGAATGCACTTGAGGACTATGTGGTAGAGTGCAAACCCGATGTGGCCGTGCTCACCGTCCCCCGCGGCGTAGCGCAGAAAACAATGGACCTCCTGGCCGGATACGGCGTACGGGGCTTCTGGAATTTCACCAATGTGGAGCTGGAAGAAAAGATTCCCGGCGTAGTGGTAGAAAACATCCATTTTGCCGACAGTCTGCTCACCCTGAGCTACCGCATCATGGAACACTGACAAAGGAGCGTTTGCATGAAGAAAAGACTGATTGCCCTTGGTCTGGCGGCGGCGCTCTGCGCCAGTGTCGTCACTGCCTGGGCTACCGGCGGCAGTGCCGGGGATCCGCTGATCTCCCTGTCCTATCTCAAAAATACATATAAGCCCCAGATGACACAGGCACTGCAGAACGCCCTGTATCCTGCCACCACCGCCGGGCGGCGCTCTGAGGCTCAAATCACTATGGATCAGCAGCGCTACAAACAGGACGACGTCATTCAAGCTTCTACCGGCTGCGAAGTGATTGTGCTGGCCGGCAATGTTTCCGCCTCCTTTTCCAGCGGTGGCGTATTGGTGAACGCTACGGACGGTACAGAGATTGCCGCCGGCAAATCGTTGACCCCCAACGCCCGTTATGTGGTAGGTGAAGATACCCTGTGCGCACTGACCATTGTTTCCCCCACAGCGGTGGTATCGGTTAACGGCGCGGCAACGCTGAGCGTCAGCACAACGCCGGATTACAATGCCATGGCAAAAGCGCTCCAGTCCCTATCTCTGCTCAAAGGAACCGGCTCTGGCTACGGCGAGGGTTTCGACCTCGAACTGCGCCCCAGCCGTATCGAAGCCATGATCCTGTTTATCCGTCTGCTGGGCGAAGAAGACGCGGCGCTCGCATGCACGGCGAAAAATCCTTTCTCCGATGTTCCTGCCTGGGCAGATCGCTATGCAGCCTATGCCTATCAGCAAGGCTACAGCAATGGCGTCGGCGACGGAAAATTCGGCACTGCTTTAATGATCTCTCCCCAGGAATACGTCGAATTTATCCTGCGCGCACTGGGATACAGCTCCACAAGCCATACTGATCTGAGCACAACACTGAACGATGCCAGAACCGCAGGCGTACTTACCAGCGGCGAATACAATTCCCTGCGTTCCACAACACTGCTGCGCGCGCACCTGGTTTATATCTCCTATTATGCGCTCTCCACACCTATGGCGAGCGAAAACAGTACGCTGGCCGACCAGCTGATCCGCGACAGCGTGTTCACCGCTTCCGCTTTTGACAACGCGCAAAAGCTGGTCACCACGCCCCGGCTCTGACAAAATAGACAAGAACGATCAAAAAACCAGCCCTGTGTGCTGCCGTTTGGCTGCACACAGGGCTGGTTCTTCGCTTTGCAGCATTCCCTGCACTTTATTGGACGCGGCATTTTCCCGCTTTCTCCCGCTTCCGCCTTCTGCGGGCGGTGATGCGGAATGGATTCTGAAGCCAATACGCCGTCCAGTGCCACAGGCTGTCGCGGCCACAGACCGGCTCCACGCAGAAAGACTGAAAACCGCAGCGGCGGGCGCCCAGCACATCGGTGAAGATCTGATCGCCCACCAAGGCGGTTGTTTCCGGCACCGCATCGAACTGGCGCATGGCCTCCAGCAAACGTCCCCGCTTAGGCTTGCCCGCATGGCCCACATACGGAATGCCGAGATCGCCGCAATAGGCCTCTACCCGGGCAGGGGGAACGGTTATTGGATACGATCATCACCTGAATGCCCGCCTCCGTCAGTTCCTTCACCCAGGCACGCACCGCATCGGTGGGCCGCACTGTCTCATGGAGCGCCAGGGTGTTATCCAAATCACAAAGCAGAAGCGTCACCTGTTTTTCTTTGAGATATGCCGCGGTCAATTCCTCAACATGGTCAAACAACAGGTCCGGACAAAGCAAACAACGCATAAACGCCTCCTTGAACACATAATGTGATAGCAATGATATGAGTATACCATTCTCACCGAATTGAAACAAGGGGGAGTCTACATTGCAGCTTTATATGACCGCCGCACCGGAGCAGTACCGTCTGCTGTCCGGCATGTCCTTTCGCCTGTCCCACCTGGCCTATCAGATCGGGACGGATGGCCACCTGCACCGCGCCACGGTATCCCGCCAGATGCAAAGCGGGCTTTTGGCGCTAAATGACGCCATGCCGCCGGCCATTTCCGATCCCACGGCTCTCAGCCGGGAGATCCTGCGCGAATGTATGAGCCGCGGCTACGAAGGCGTTGCCGCCGACTTCGGCGGTTCCACCACGCCAGACCGCATGGTTTTTCTGGAAGAAGCAGCAAAGCTGCTGCACCGCAACAGCAAAAAGCTTTTCCTCTCTGCCGCTTACGGCCGGCGAATCCCCACGGCCTACGTGCTGGTGAACACCGCTATCTCCGGCGGCACGCTGCGCACCATGCTGGTGGACGCATGCAACGCCTTGGCCGGGGCCGCGTTGCGCTGGACATCGAGCGGCTGCGCATGGATTTCCTGCTGCCCTCCCCTACCGGCGAAGGAACGCCGCTGACGAAAGAATCCTTTGACGCTCTGTATCAGGATCTGTCTCCCAGCGTCTTCTTTTCTCATGAGTTGTGCGCCAAGTATTTTACATACCAACGCGACGGGCGCGCGCATTTTGTTCTTTTGACGACGCCGATACCATCCGCTTCAAACTCAAACTCGCCCAATCCCTGGATCTGCGCTGGGCGTTTCTGCTCTGCTCCGAGGTAGAAGATATTCTGCCGCAGCTGCAGCAATAATGCAAATATGAAAATGCCCCCTGTACGGCTATCCCGTACAGGGCATTTAATAGAACAAAATTAATAGTATCTCTTGTTTCTATTCTTGCGAGCAGCCTCAGACTTTTACGACGCTTAACGCTGGGGCTTTCATAACACTCGCGTTTACGAACCTCAGCCAGCACGCCGGACTTTGCGCAGCTGCGCTTAAAGCGCTTCAAAGCGTTTTCCAGAGATTCGCCTTCCTTGACGCGGATTTCAGACATTGTTTTCCCTCCCTCCAAGGTGCCGCCCAATGCGGCACTTAATGGGCCATTCGTATGGCTTTAACAGTAGTATTATACAAGTACCTTATATTTTTGTCAGTAATTCGCAAAATTTCAGTGAAATTTACTTTTGCAATCAAGTTGATCAACCGGTTCTTTACATAGATCACCTTGAGCAGGTTTTGCCCTCAATGGCTCTGGCCACTTTGGCGTCGGCCTGAGCGGCAGCAGCAACCGTTTCCTCTTCGCTGTCCATAGGCACCTGGATCGTTCCCCTCATTTTGCCGCATACCTGCACGGCAATGGTGACTTCCGCATCCATGGTCTTGCTCGTCGTAGGCGGGCCAACTCTGGGCACAGGCCATACCGGCGTTTGCAAAACCGAGATTCTCCCACATCTCTTCCACAATATGAGGCGCAAGGGCGAGAGCATCAGCAGCAGGGCTTTCAGATCAGCCTTGTTGACGCCGTTGGCATAAAATCATTGACCAGCGCCATCAGCGCGGCGATGGCGGTGTTGAACTTCATCGCCTCGATATCGTCGGACACCTTTTTGATGGCCTTGTGGATCGCCGATTCATTTTTCGCGCTGTAGGTTTCGCCCTCGGCCACATCGCCCTCATGCAGATTCCATACACGGTCGAGGAACCGCTTGCAGCCCTTCACCGCATTGTCGCTCCAGGCAGCGGCCTTTTCAAAGTCACCGATGAACATGATATACATGCGCATGGTATCGGCGCCATACTGTGCCACCACATCGTTGGGGTTGACCACATTGCCGCGGGATTTGGACATTTTTTCGCCGCCCTCGCCCAGGATCATGCCGTGGCTGGTGCGTTTGTGATACGGTTCTTTGGTCGGTACCACACCGAGATCATAGAGGAATTTGTGCCAGAAACGGGAATAAAGCAGATGGAGCGTGGTGTGTTCCATGCCGCCGTTGTACCAATCCACGGGAGACCAGTACTGCAGCGCTTCCTTGGAAGCCAGCGCCTGATCGTTGTGGGGATCCATATACCGCAGGAAATACCAACTGGATCCCGCCCACTGCGGCATGGTATCGGTTTCACGCCGGGCTTTTCCGCCGCAGCAGGGGCAGGTGGTATTGACCCAGTCGGTCATTTTGAAAGGGGACTTTCACCGTCGTCAGTGGGTTCGTAACTCTCCACATCCGGCAGCACCAGCGGAAGCTGGTCTTCGGGCACGCACTGCCAGCCGCACTTGTCGCACCAGATCATGGGGATCGGCTCACCCCAGTAGCGCTGACGGGAGAATACCCAGTCACGCAGTTTGAAATTCGTTTTCGGATGGCCGATTCCCTGTTCCGTGACCCACTTTTTCATGGCGGGGATCGCTTCTTTCACCGTCATGCCGTTGAGAAAATCAGAGTTGACCATGATACCGGTATCGTCTTTCAGGACGAAGGCTTCCTTCATCACATCGCCGCCTTGGACAACCTCGACAATCGGCAGGCCGAACTTGGTGGCAAATTCCCAGTCGCGCTGGTCGTGGCCAGGCACGCCCATCACGATGCCAGTGCCATAGCCCATGAGCACATAGTCCGAAATAAAGAGCGGGATATGCGCTCCGGTAACGGGATGCACCGCTTCGATCCCCTTGAGTCGCACACCGGTTTTGTCCTTGCTCAGTTCACTGCGCTCAAAATCGCTCTTGCGGGCGGCTTCAGCCTGATAAGCCTCCACCTCATCCCAGTTTTCGATCTGATCCTTCCACGCTTTCAAATACTCATGCTCCGGAGACATGACCATATAGGTCACGCCGAAGAGAGTATCGCAGCGGGTTGTGTACACGGTGAGCTTATCGCCGTTGGTGGCTGTGAAATCCACCTCGGTCCCTTCGCTGCGGCCGATCCAGTTGCGCTGCTGGATCTTCACACGATTGATGAAATCCAGATCGTCCAGATCGTCGATCAGACGGTCGGCATATTTGGTAATGCGCAGCATCCACTGGGACTTCTCCTTGCGGATGACCGGGCTGCCGCAGCGCTCACACACACACCTTCCACCACTTCTTCGTTGGCCAGAACGCATTTACAGCTGGTGCACCAGTTGACGGGCATGGTAGCTTTATAGGCCAGGCCGTGCTTGTAAAGCTGCAGGAAAATCCACTGGGTCCATTTGTAGTAGCCGGGGTCGGTGGTGTTCACCACACGGTCCCAATCGAAGGAATAGCCCAGCATGTGCAGCTGCTTGGAAAAGTTCTCAATATTGTCGTGGGTCACTTTGGCCGGATGGATGTGGTTTTTGATCGCATAATTCTCCGTAGGCAGACCAACGCATCGTAGCCGATGGGGAACAAAACATTGTAACCATCCATCCGCTTTCTTGCGGCCACCACATCCATGGCGGTATACGGCCGGGCATGGCCCACATGCAGGCCCTGTCCCGACGGATAGGGGAATTCCACCAGCGCATAAAACTTCGGCTTATCGCTGTGGTTCGATGCGGCGTAAGCTTTTTTTCTTCCAGCCACTTTTTTCTGCCACTTTTTTCGATGTTGGTAAACTCGTACTTCAAAATTGATCACACTTTCCGTTTTTATGGTATCCGCTTTCCCATGAAAGCAGAAAATTTCAAACAGCTTTTTTATTATACCGGGAACAGGTATGATTTGCAAGGCTTTTGCGTCTCTTTTTGTTTTTATCCCGCTTTCAAGCGCACCTTTGCAAAAAAGGGCGGAAGCGTACCAAACGCTCCCGCCCCTTTATCAATTGCTTCAGTCCTGTGTCACAATACCGGAAATATCGATCTCTTCCGCGTCGCTCCACAAACGTTCCAGGTCGTAAAACTCCCGCGCTTCGGGCGAAAAGATGTGAACGACCACACAGCCATAATCGCTGAGCACCCAGGTACCTTCGCGGTGCCCCTCAATGTGGTCGGGCATCTCCCCGGCATTTTTCATCGCTTCCTCCACCGATTCCGTCAAGGCCTTGATTTGGGTGTTGGATGTACCGGAACAGATGACGAAATAGTCCGCCAGCGTCGTCACATCGGTGGTTTTCAGCATGCGGATTTTCTTTTGCGCGGCGCGCGTCCAGCGCTTTGACCGCAACTTGAGCCAATTCATAAGGTGTCATGCCATTCTCCTCTCAATTTATATGTTATTGTCATGCCGCAGTTCATGCAGCTGCATTGCTTCCTTCCGGCGGCAAGGGATTGCCTGTACCGTCGCTCCCTCCAGTGTCGGTATTACCACTGTTATCGCTGCTACCGCCTTCCCCGGAACCGGTGCTGCCGCTGTTGTCGCCACTGCCGCTTTCCCCGGTGCCGGTATTGCCGCTGTTGTCGCCGCTGCCGCCTTCTCCGGTGCCGGTATTGCCGCTGTTGTCGCCGCTGCCGCCTTCTCCGGTGCCGGTATTGCCGCCGTTGTCGCCGCTGCCGCCTTCTCCGGTACCGGTGTTGCCGCTGTTGTCGCCGCTGCCGCCTTCTCCGGTGCCGGTGTTGCCGCTGTTGTCGCCGCTACCGCCTTCTCCAGTGCCGGTGTTGCCGCCGTTGTCGCCGCTGCCGCCTTCTCCGGTGCCGGCGTTGCCACTGTTGTCGCCGCCGCCTCCCCGGTACCGGTATTCTCATCTGGCGTTTCTGGCTCCACGGGTACATCTGGCTCCACCGGCGTGGTAGTGTCAGGATCCACTGTCTGCGTGTGATTGTTGCTAGGCCGGCTGCCGACGGAAGCGTTGGCCTTGCTGTCCCTGCAGCCGGCCAGAGGTGCAGCCGATAGTGCCGTCGGTATTGACGTACATAATATCAAGTTCCGAGGAGGTCAGTTCATCCAGATATGGGTTAAAGCTTTCATTGACCACCTGCACCAGCTCGTCCACATTGGGCACCACATAGCTCAAATTGGCATGATAGCTTCGGCTCCATACGCTTTTCGTCGCGCAGGGCATCGTAATGAAGTTAACGTTTTCGCTGGTCAATCCGCCGAAAATCGCCTGCTGGCCGAACCAAGCCAGATTATTGATCGTCAGGTCCGTAGTCACCTGCTCTGTAGAAATGCGGGCATATTCAAAGACCTTTGTCATTTTATCAATTTGGAGACACTGCTCGATCAACGCTTTCAGGAAACCCTGCTGGGTTTCAATCCGGCCCAGATCTCCGTTGGCATAGCCGTTTTCCCTTCGCGGAAGCGCACCACACCCATAGCCTGCTCACCGTTGAGCTTTTGTAGCCTTTCTGCACATGGATGGACAAATCCTGAGAAGGATCCTCATAATCCATGTTGCGGGGCACGTCATACCATACGCCGCCGATGGCGTCCACCAGCTCGCCCACGGCCTCCCATTTCCACAACCACGCTGTAATCAGGCACAAAACCCACCAGCTCGCTCACTTCTTTTGTACAGCGCCTTAATACCGTCATCACCGCCGCCATTAAAGTTGTATACGGAGTTGATCTTCTTCACATCCCAGTTGACGTTCACCATGGTGTCGCGGGGGATACTCATGACATTCATTTCCTGATTTTTCACATCATAGGCTGCCAGGAGCACGGTATCTGTGTTGCCGCCGCCGCCGGTGTCGCGGCCGATCACCAGAAAGGTAAAAAAGTCCTCTTTCCGGTCGCCGGACAGCTTCGGGCCGGTCAATTCACCGAATTCCTCTTCTTTTGTGACCGGATCCGGCAGTTCAGGCCGCTGGAAAAAGGCTACTGCAGCCGCCGTTGCACACAACACGGCCGCGGCCAGCGCCAAAACGACCAGCAGAATTCGCCGCTTTTTCTCTTTCGGCGAAAGAGGCTTTTGGCTCGTTTCGCCCGTTTCGCCGCTCGCCGCGCGCGGGCGCCGGCTTCTTTCTTGCCAAATGCCATATCTATCTTTGTCCTTTCAGAAAGTGCAGGGCTTCCAACGTCCCTCTCATGCACAGGACTGCCCAGTTTTCTCCATGCGCTCCACTGTGCGCTGCAAACACAACTCCAACCCCTTGTCCAGGCTTTCTTCTGTGGCCCGCCGCAGTGTCTCCACACCAGGATACTTCCGGCTGGGTTCAATGCAGTCCGCCACATAAATCACCTTCTCCAGGGGCGTCATATCCGCTTTCCCGGTGGTATGCCAGCGAATCGCCCCGTACACCGCATCGCTGACGCCAAATACATCCCGTGCCAGAGCAGCGCCGGTTTTGGCATGCAACAACTGATCCTGGCTGCACTCCACTTTGTCTGCGGTAAGGCCATAGCGCTCACACAGTGCCAGTTGTTCTTCCCGGCTGCACTTTTTGGTGCAGTCGTGCAGCAGAGCCGCCGTGCGGGCTTCCGTTTCATCGATGCCACAGCGCCGGGCCAAACGAACCGCTTCCTGCTCCGTACCCAGCACATGAGCCATGCGCGTGCATCTGAGATAAGACAGCGCCACGCTCCGCAGCGCATCCAGCGGAAGATGCCGGAGATCGGCCTTCGTTCCGTAAAGGTGTTCCCGCTGAATGTACCCCCACACCGGCGGGCTCAGCAGCTCTGCCCCTCCACCCCGCGCCAGCTGGGTACGGATCTCACTGGACGCGGCTTTTTTCGCTTCCATGGGAATCCGGCGTATCGTCGCATGGAAATTGTGTTCCAGCAGCGGGAGCATACGCGCAAATATCTCCTGCTCCCCAGCACTGTCCCGAGCAAACGTCCCGATATTCGCCAGACGCATCAGCGTCTCCGGCTCGTGCCACAGGTGCAGGATGTTCAGCATATCGCTGCCCATCAGCAGCCACAACTCCGCGTCAGGGTATTGCGCATGCACTGCGCGAACCGTATCCACGCTGTAACTCTTCCCCTCCCTGCGCAGCTCAGGTCGGACACCTCTGCACAGGGCACTGCGCCGAAAGCCAAGCGCGCCATTTCCAGGCGCTGCGCATTGTCGGGCGAACCCTCCGGTAAAGTTTTATGAGGCGGCACATTGTCCGGAACGATCAAGAGTTTATCCAGCCCCAGCACGCGCCCCGCTTCCTCCGCCGCATGAACATGGCCAATATGCGGCGGATTAAATGCCGCCATAGATACCGATTCGCATGACGTCGCCTTCCTTTTTCCTGCTTATTTCTTCTTCGACCGGGGCAGTTCGATCTTGCGCTTGGTCTTGTCCTGCTGTACGCGGAACAACACGAACCGATTTCCGATCACCTGTACCACTTCGCCGTGGGTCGCCCCGGCAATGGCCTGAGCCGCTTCCCCGCGCGCTCAGTGGGCTGTTTTCCAGCACATTGCCTTTAATCAACTCCCGTTTTTCCAAAACGCCGTCGGCCTGGGCAATCAGATTTTCGCCCACGCCATCCTTGCCAACCTGAAGCACCGGCTCCAGCGTATTGGCCAAACCGCGCAGATATGCTCTTTGTTTACTTGTCAACATGAATATTTTCTCCCTGCAATATTTTTTTCGAATTCACTGCGGAAGGCCGACAAGGCCTTGGCGCGGTGAGAAATGCTGTTCTTTTCCTCCGCCGTCATCTGGGCGAACGTCTTTCGCAGCTTCGGCACAAAAAGATAGGATCATAGCCGAACCCATCTTCCCCCATAGGGGCAAAGGCAATGGTTCCGTCGCATACGCCCTGGGCCGTCAGCACTTCGCCGGTGGGGAACACGCAAGCGATACAGCTGTAAAAATGGGCTGCGCGGTTGGTCTGCCCGGTCAAGGCAGAGAGCAGCAGCCGATAGCGCTCGGTATCGCTGAGCCCTTCGCCGCCATAGCGTGCCGTATACACCCCCGGCGCGCCGTTGAGCGCATCCACCATCAGGCCGGAGTCATCGGAAATAGCCGGCATCCGGGTGGCCTTCATCACAGCCTGGGCCTTGAGCAGTGCGTTTTCGCGAAAGGTTGTTCCGGTTTCCTCCACTTCAATGTGCATCCCAGATCGCTCTGGAGCACCAGCTCTACGCCAAAAGCCGCCAGAATGGCGCTCATTTCTTTCATTTTTCCCGGATTATGAGACGCTAAAACGATTTTCACAGTTTTCTTCCTTTCTTTCTATTTTTCTTCTGCAATGCATCCTTTTGGCATCAGAAACGTCCACACGCTTCAGCTTTCCAACAGCCTCTTCTGCACTGCAATCAGTTCGTCCACACCTTTGGCGCACAGGCGAACCAGTTCCTGCTGCTCCGAAAGCGTAAAAAGCGCGGCCCTCGCCGGTACCCTGCAGTTCGATCAGCTCCCCTGCATCGTTCATCACGCAGTTGAGATCCACCATGGCATGGCTGTCTTCGGCATAGCACAGATCGAGCAGCGCGCAGTTATCCACGATGCCGGCGCTGACGCCGGCCACATAACCTTTCAAAGGCCACTGGAGCAGCACGCCTTCCTCCATCAAGCGCCGGCAGGCCAGCGCCAGGGCGATATAACCGCCGGTGACCGAGGCAGTACGGGTGCCGCCGTCGCCCTGGAGCACGTCGCAGTCAATGGTAATCGTGCGCTCGCCCAATTTTTGCATATCCACCGCCGCACGCAGGCTGCGCCCCACCAGGCGCTGGATCTCCGCGCTGCGGGGACTGAGCTTGAGCTTGGAAACATCCCGGCGGCTGCGCTCCCGGTTGGCCCGGGGCAACATGGAATATTCCGCTGTAACCCATCCCTCTCCTGCCGCCACATGGGGTGGGGTACGCTCCTCCACGCTGGCGCAGCACAGCACCTTTGGTATGGCCGCACTCGATGAGTACGCTGCCTTCGGCAAATTCCGCAAACCTCGGCGTCAGTTTCACCGGACGCAGAGCATCATAGGCTCTTTGGTCGATTCGTTCCATCTGGAAATCTCCTTTGTTTCGTATTCCAATCCTTTTTTGCGCAGGGTGCAGTTCACACCAGCTCCCGCACATAAGCCTCTGCGTCAAAGGGCTGCAAATCCTCCATGCCCTCGCCCACGCCAATGAATTTCACCGGCACCTGCAGCTCCCGGGCAATCGCCACAACAATGCCGCCTTTGGCGGTGCCGTCCAGCTTGGTAAGCACAATGCCCGTCAGACCCGCTGTTTCCTGGAACTGTTTGGCCTGGATTAATCCATTTTGCCCCGTGGTAGCATCCAGAATCAGCAGCGTTTCCTTAGCTGCTTCAGGCGCTTCCCGGTCTACGATCTTGCGCAGCTTGCTCAGCTCGTTCATCAGGTTCTGCTTATTGTGCAGCCGCCCGGCGGTATCCACCAGCACCACATCGGTATGGCGGGCTTTGGCCGCCTGCATGGCATCAAACAGCACGGCGCCGGGATCGCTGCCCTCACTCTGGCGCACGATATCCACACCGGCGCGCTGCGACCAGATTTCCAGTTGATCTGCCGCCGCTGCGCGGAACGTATCGCTGGCGCAGAAAAGCACCTTTTTTCCCTCGCTGCGCAGCCGGTAGCCCAGCTTGCCGATGGTGGTGGTTTTTCCCACGCCGTTGACACCGATCATCATCACCACGCTGGGACGGGTGGAAAGATCCAGCGCGGTATCGCCCACCCGGAGCATTTCGGTCAAAATGCGGCGCAGCGCATCCTTGACCTCCTCCTCCGTCTGCAGATGCTCTTTTTTAATGGCAGTGCGCAGCTGCTCCACCGCATCTGTAGCCACACTGACGCCCAGGTCACCCAGGATCAGCGTTTCCTCCATCGCTTCAAAAAAATCCTCGTCCAGCTTGATGCTGCCGCTGAACGCTTTTTCAGTTTGTCAAAAAAGCCCATGCCGGCCCCTCCTCTTGATCGCTTTTTCCTTCATCATGAAAATAATGCCTGCGGCCAAATGCTGGCACGCGCCGCTCAGTTCAGTTTCAGTTCCTTCGCCATAGCGTTCAGGTTGATAGTCAATACTTTGGAAATTCCCTGCTCCTGCATGGTGACGCCGTAGAGTACGTCGGCGGCCTCCATGGTACCGCGGCGGTGCGTGATGACGATAAACTGCGTTTTTCCGGCAATCCGGCGCATATAGCGGGCATAGCGCACCACATTGCTCTCATCCAGCGCCGCTTCGATTTCGTCCATTACGCAAAACGGCGTTGGGTGCACTTGCAAAATGGCAAAATACAACGCAATGGCCACGAAGGCCTTTTCGCCGCCGGAGAGCAGTGAGATCGTTTTCAGCGTTTTGCCGGGAGGCTGCACCTTGATCTCGATGCCGCAGTTCAGGATATCTTCCTCGTCTTCCAGTTCCAGCCGGGCCTGGCCGCCGCCGAACAGCTCCAGAAACGTTTGCTGAAAGCTTTCGTTGATCAGAGCAAACTGCTCCTTGAAAATGCGCTGCATCTCCGCGGTAATGCCGCCGATGACACCAGCAGCTCTTCTTTGGCTTTTTCCACATCGCCGCGCTGCTCGCTCAGATATTCATAGCGGGTATTTACACGGTCGAATTCCTCGATGGCACCGATGTTGGGCGTGCCCAGCGCACTGATCTCCCGGCGCAGCTCGCCGATGCGACGGTTTGTTTTGCTCAGGCTTTCCAGCTCCACGCTTTGTGCCCGGGCATCCTCATAGGACAGCTCGTACGTATCCCACAGACGGTCAAGAATCTGCTTTTCTTCCATGGCGGAGGTGGCTTTTTCTGTTCCAATCGACCCACTTCACGCTCCAGCTGCAGCACCGCATCGTTCTTCTCCCGGCTCTCCCGGTCCTTGGCAGTGCGTTCTGCTTCCAGTTCCAATTTTTTCTGCGAAAGCGCTTCCAGTTCTGCCAGCTGCGCTTCTCCGTCTGTCCGCAGCGCAGCAATAGTCCCCATTTTTTCCTCAACCTGATTCTGAAGCGACGCAATCTCTGCTTCATAGCGGTTCACAAGAGCTTCCCGCTCGCTCCGGTCGCACAAAAGATCACGACACACCTGCTCAAGATCCGCCAGCGCGTGCTGTGTGGTCTCCCGCTCTGCCGCCAGGCGGGCGGCGCTTTCCTTGGCCGCATTGATCTGTTCGCTCAGCGCGCCTGCCTGCTCCCGGGCTTGTGCCTGGCCGCCCGCGCAACGCTCTGCTTCCGCGCGCCAGCGCGCCGCGTCGTTCTCCAGCGCGGCCACGTCCCGCTCCACCTGCTCCGATGCGGCACGCTGCGCGCTGAGCCGGCCGTCCAGCGCCTCCAGTTCGCCGTCCAGATTTTCACAAGCGCCGGCAAGGCTTTCCAGCAAAATCCGGTAGTGCTGCTGCTCCGTTTCCAATTTCAAAACGGCATCTTCCGCCTGCCGCTTCTGTCCTTCGGCCACTTCCAGCTCATACTGCGCAGCCTTCTGCTCGCGTTCACTCTCCTCCTGTGCGCGCCGTGCCGCCTGCAGGCGTTCCCTCAGCCGGCTCAGCTGACCCTGCAGGCGTTCCAGCTCGTTGGCGCGGGACAAAATGCCCGCACTGCGGCTGACGGAACCGCCGGTCATGGAGCCGCCGCGGTTCATCACCTGCCCATCCAATGTGACGATGCGGAAGCGCGCGCCGAATTTCCGGGCCATAGCAATGCCGCTGTCCAGATCCTCCACCACCACAGTGCGGCCCAACAGATTCTGAAACACGCCGTCGTACGCTTTGTCATAGCGCACCAGTGCGCTGGCAATGCCCACAAAACCAGCTTCCCCTGCACCCTCTCATGCAGCGCTTCACCGCGCATGGCAGACAGGGCAAGAAGGTGGCGCGGCCGCTGTCGCGCTGCTTGAGGAAGGAAATGGCCGCCTTGGCGTTCTCCTCCCGATCGACAACCAGATTCTGCATTCCTGCGCCCAGCGCCGTTTCGATGGCCACGGTATAAGCTTCGTCCACATGGAGGAGGCTGGCCACCGGGCCGCGGACGCCCTGCAGAACATCCCGCTGCGCCGCTTGCATCACCGTGCGCACCGCCTTGGAAAATCCCTCGTATTCCTTTTCCATCTCACGCAGCAGCCGGATGCGAGACTCCATGGCATTGTGTTCCATAGTCAGCTGCATTACCTGATCCGCCGCCGCTTTCGTTTTCTGCCGGCGGCCCTCCATACGCAGGGTATGTCCACTGATGACATTGGCTGCACTCTCGCACGCCTCCCGGGCCTGCGCCAGCGCCCGGCGGCTTTCCTCGGCCCGCCGGGCAGTCTCCTCCCGGTGCGCGCGGGCTTCGGTCCGCTCTCCTATGGCTGCGGCGCGGCGTTCTTCGCCGCCGTCCATACCGCTGCGCAGAGCCGAGAGTTCCACCCGTTTCTCCGCAGCCTGGGCCATACACAGCGCTTCCTTGGCTCGCAGCGCTTCGGCCTGACCGGCAATGCTGTCGGCCTGGCCACTCAGAGTTCGGGCCTGCTCCAACATGGCATCCAATTCCCCGTGCAGCTGCACAGTCTGCGCATCGATTTCAGTAATGCGCGCGCGCTGGCTTTCCATCTGGCGGCGCAGGTTGCCGGTGCGGGAGGATTGCTCGGAGAGTTCGCTGCGCATGCGCGCGATGTCCGCCTCGTGATGTCCCACCTCGCTGCGCATCACAGCAATTTCGCTTTCGCGTTCACTGATCTGCCCGTCCAGCAAAGCCCTTTTGGCGCGAACTTTCTCGGCCGCTGCCTCCACCGCAGCCAACTTTCCGCTAAACTGTTCACTGTAGCGATACAGCGCTTCAATTCTTCATTGGCCGCCCCCAGGGATCGCCGGGCCGCCTCATATTCCCCTTCCAAGCGAATGAGGGCAGCATGCAGCTCGCAAAGCTGGTGAACCCACACGGAAACCTCCCAGCTGCGCAGTTCGTCGCGCAGGATCAGATAGCGGCGGGCTTTTTTCTGCTTGGTCACGCAGCGGCTCTACCTGCAGCTCCAGTTCAGCAATTTTATCGTTGATACGCAACAGGTTTTCCTCCGTGCGCTGGAGTTTGCGTTCACTATCCTCCTTGCGGTAGCGGAACTTGGAAATGCCCGCCGCTTCTTCAAATACACCGCGGCGCTCGGCGCTCTTCACGCTGAGCAACTCGTCGATCTTGCCTTGACCGATGATGGAATAACCCTCGTGGCCCAAGCCCGTATCCATAAACAACTCGTTCACATCGCGCAGCCGCACGGCCTGACGGTTGATGTAATATTCACTTTCACCGCTGCGATAATAACGCCGGGTCACGGCGACTTCATTTTCTTCCATGGGAAAATGCGGCTGGTATTGTCAATGACCAGTGTAACTTGAGCAAACCCTACTTGGGCGCGCTTCTCCGTTCCTCCGAAAATCACGTCCTCCATTTTACTGCCGCGCAGGGTACGGGTGCTCTGCTCCCCCCATAACCCAGCGAATCGCATCGGAAATATTGGATTTTCCACTGCCGTTGGGACCGACGATGGCGGTGATGTCCTCGCCGAAGTTCAAAACGGTTTTGTCCGGGAACGACTTGAAGCCCTGGATTTCGAGCGCCTTCAAATACACGGTCTGTGCTCACCTCAAATGTAATAGGTATATTTTAACTAATATATTATATCAGTATCCTCTCTGCTTTTCAAGCTTCATTTCACATCTTCTTTGACATGCAGAAGTTTCGTTCCTGAATTTTAAGGTGGTTTTCATTGCCCAGCCGGATTCTTATGGGCATATTAATGGGATCCATGCTATCTTTTTTGCATAAAAATCCTTTGGTGATACAACAGATGTATACAGTCCCGATTCCCTTGCAACGGAATGCAGCCGCAGTGGGGAACGGACACAAAACAAAATCCAGGTGCTGTGTGAAAAGGAGTCCGATCCAACATGAGTGAACCCAAAACAAGCAAAATGATCCTTGCCGTTTTGCAGGGCGATGACTATAACAGCGTAGTAAACGCCTTAAACCAGGCAGGCTTTTTGTAACGCTGCTTCATTCCAGCGGAGGATTTTTGAAACGGCGCAGCGTCACGGTTATGATCGGCGTCGATGCGACACGTCTGGATGAAGCGCTTGCCATTTTGAAAGAGCGCGCCGGGCAGCGCAAAGAAGAAATATACCAAAGTTACAATCTTCCCGGCAGCGGCCAGCTCCCGATCTATTCCGCCGTAGTACCATGCGGAGGCGTAACCGTTTTATACTGGATATCCAGCGCATCGAAAAAAATATTGAAATCACCGTCTGATGTACAGCGGGAAAAGCGGCGGCGCAATTGCGCCGCCGCTTTTGCAATCCCGCACCCATTTCCTCCGTTCTTAAGACTCTCATCGGAAATGCGCGCCGGTTATTTTTTCTTTTCCGCTTCGATCATTCCATGCAGGCAGTCCAGCGCATCACCAAGGCTGCCGATCCGGTCAATCAAGCCCAGTTCCACGGCTTCGCTGCCATAGAGAATGCTGCCGGTGTCGGCAGCCAGTTCATCCGTATTCAGCATCAGCGCCTTGAATTTCTCTTCGGCAATGCTGGGTTTTTGCCCACAAAACGAATAATACGCTCCTGAATCCGCTCAAAATAGTGGAAAGTCTGGGGTGCAGCAATCACCGTTCCGGTCATGCGCACGGGATGGATCGTCATGGATGCCGACGGCACAATCATCGACACCCGAGCCGACACCGCCAGCGGCACGCCGATGGAGTGTCCCCGCCCAGCACCAAAGATACCGTGGGCTTTTTTCATGCCGGCGATCAGTTCGGCAATCGCGAGGCCGGCCTCAATGTCGCCGCCCACCGTATTAAGCAAAATCAGGATTCCATCGATGTCTTCGGCCTCTTCCATAGAGGCCAGCAACGGCAAAACATGCTCGTACTTTGTCGCTTTGGTATTCTCCGGAAGTACCTGATGCCCTTCAATCTGACCAATGATGGTCAGGATATACACTGTACCCCGGCTGCTTTTCACCGTAGCCGCACCGAAATCCACCATCTGCTGACGCTCTTCCTTCTCATTTTCCTTCTGTTCGGCACTTGCGGCCGTTGCTTTGGTTTGATTCATATCCTTCCGCGCCTCCTCTGGTCTATTTTTCGCCCGGGGCGGGTAAAATATGACGGAGCCGTACCGCAAATTTTTTCCATGCGCCGGCAGCCCCTGCAATACTGGCAGCGCATTTCTCCGCTTGTCAAACGGTGCGCTTTATGATATAGTAAAGAAGCAATTTTGAATCAAGGAGGTGTCGGCCATGGAGAAGCGGGGCACCACAACTGCCGCGGTCAATCGCAAAGCGAGCCATGATTATTTTATCGAAGCGCGCTATGAAGCCGGCATCGAGTTGTGCGGTACAGAGGTCAAATCCATCCGTCAGGGTGCATTAAACCTGAAAGACGCATACTGTTCGGTCAAAGACGGCGAGCTGTACGTCTACGGCATGCACATCAGCCCCTATGATCACGGCAATATCTTCAACCGCGATCCCATCCGTCCCCGGCGGCTGCTGATGCACCGGCGTGAAATCAGGAAACTTTACGGCACAGTGAAGCAGGACGGGCTGGCATTGCTCCCCCTTTCGGTTTATTTTAAACATTCCCGGGTCAAAGTCGAGGTCGGCCTGTGCCGCGGCAAAAAGCTTTACGACAAGCGCGAAAGCGCCGCCCGGCGCGACGCAAGCCGCGAAATGGACCGCGTCATCAAATCGCGTAACCGCTGAACGGCGGCCCTCTGCCGTCCGGTGTGCCGCGCACGGCCGCAGCATATTTTTATAAACAGAGAATTCCGGAATACAGAATATTTTTCAGATTTGGAGGAATTTTATCATGGCTCAAAATCCCATTGTCACCATCGAAATGGAAGACGGCGGCGTCATCAAAAGCAGAGCTGTACCCCACCGTCGCGCCCAACACAGTCAATAACTTTATTTCCCTCACGAAAAAGGGCTTTTACGATGGCACCATTTTCCACCGCGTGATTCCCGGCTTCATGATCCAGGGCGGCGATCCCGAAGGCAGCGGCATGGGTGGCCCCGGCTACGGCATCAAGGGCGAGTTCCGCGCCAACGGGTTCAATAATGAACTGCAGCACACCAAAGGCGTGCTGTCCATGGCCCGCGCGCAAAGCCCCAACAGCGCCGGCAGCCAGTTCTTTATTATGGTGGCCGATGCCCCTCATCTGGACGGGCAGTATGCCTCCTTCGGCATGGTGATCGAAGGGCAGGATGTGGCCGACCGCATTGTAAACGTCAAGCGCAATTGGTCGGATAAACCCAAGGAGCCGCAGGTGATGAAAAAGGTCACCGTGGAAACCTTTGGCGTAGACTATCCCGAACCGGAAAAGTTTAAGTTTTTGCAGCATATCTCTCCAGCGGATGCGCCCCGCGCGCATCCGCCAGATCCGGGGGTGTACCGGTTTCGACGGGGGTATTGATATGCGGTAAGCGGGCGGTGGCGCCTGGCCACCATAAAACGGGCACCTTAAAATTAAAGGACAACTCTACTGAGCTTGTCGCTGCCTAAGTAAAGGCAGCCGTCTGACCCGGAAGGACCGCGGTCCGGGATTTCAGGCGTCGATCAGCGGTGAACATGAGTGCGCTAAGCTTTGCGCGCACCATGCACAATGAAGCTACTGAACCTGCAGGTTTGGCCTTTCACCTGCAGGGGAGGGGAATGACAAAGAATGGCCTGCGCCCGGAGAAAGCCGCACGGATGTGCTTTCGGACAGGGTTCGACTCCCCTCACCTCCACCATTACAATCTAATCCGAACATTTTTGTAACGCTTGACGTGTTCGGGTTAGTCGTTCAGATTGAACGCTAAAGAAATAACCCCGCTTTCCGGTAAGGGAAGGCGGGGTTATTTCTTTCCTGCTCATAGCTGCGCGAATAGCAAGCGCCGCCATGCAGTAATTTGTTATTGCTTCGTTCTTTTTGCCTGTAAAGCTCCGACAGGCTCAACCCATACATTGCTTGCAGTTTTGCCCGATGTCGCATAGCGGCAACGCCGATCTATGAAGAACTGCCGCAATATTTCTTGTTCCTGCTGCGGCAACGTATTCAAAGCGGCTGCGATAAATGCGGCGCGTTGCCGTTCCGCCGCGTCCGTGCTTTCTTCCAGCACTCTAAAGCCTTCAAGCTCTGCTATTGCCGCTTCCCGCATTTTCTCAAAGTCCATTTTCAAGCCCTCGCAATTCCTCCGCCGCCCGCTCGATCCACTCTTCCCAATTTTCCGCCGCTATAACAACATTTAACGGCGTGGGTGAATGTCCGAAAACGTCCTGCGGATCGTCCGGAAAGTGCGCATAATGCAGCGCTTTCAATGTTTCGTCCCGCCGAAGCTTCAACATTGCGGCGTTTTCAATTCGTGCAACCTCGTTTTCATCTTTGAAGCGCCCGCCGGAAGCAAGCGCCCGTTTCGTGTAATCGTCAAATATAACCGCCGGATCACAAACGCTTCCCGCTCCGGCAGACGATCGACCGCCGCGCGGACAATTTCGCATAGCTCTTTTTTTCTCTATGCGTTCGTCGAACTCTTCCGCGCTTTCACCCTCTATCAAGTCGCCCGCTTCCGTCCCGCTCCCGTCCTTGTCGTTCTCAATAATTGCATTGAGAGGAACACGGCTGCGGAAATATGCGCTTGTCGCCCTCTCGGACGTTGCCGAACATGGCGTATACCTGTTGTTTGTATTTGAAGTTTATGTAGCTTGTAAGTGCAAATCCCTTTTCCGGATCGAAGGCGTTTACAGCTTCAACCAGCGCCAAATATCCGCATTGCATGAAATCATCAAGATCAACAAACGCGTTTTGCTCAATGATTGAACGGTATTTCACCGCCAAGTAGTAAATATGCCGCCTGTTCTGCGCCCAAAGCAGTGCAAAGGCCTCTTTATTGCCCGCCTTCGCCCGCGCTGCTAATTCCTCATTGCACCATAGCTTTCCCATAAGCTCTCATACGCTCGCCGCGTCCGGCTCTGTAACTTCTATATTTTGATCGTTCGACAGCTTGCAATAAAGGCTAATATCATCGGTATAGCCTTCGTAGTTTGTCTATGAGTTTAATGTCGTAGAACTTGCCGCCGTACTCCACCAGCATTTCCGTTGTTACGTCGGTTCTATGATTGACTGTGAAAACAACCTCTTCCGCCGCGTTCACCATTGCGGGAAGCGTAGAACTCGCTTCCGGACAACTGCCGATAGTAAGCCCACAACCTCCCGCTATGGATCGGTCGCCATTCTTCCGTGTTGAACCCGTGTTCGTTTGTCGTGCTTGTAAAAGCAATAATGCGGATTTTCTTATCTTTTCAGCTTCATTCCTGCCGCTCCCTCCGTTATAGCGTCCGTATATATTCTTCGTATTTCTCCGTTAAACCTACATAAGCGTCAAGCAGGCTTGCCATGCCGTCTATGCGCTGCTTTGCGGCTTGATTTTTGACCGGAACAATATTGCCGTTTACGTCGGTTTTAACGCCTGTGTTTGTCAAACACCATTTCAAGATCGGGTGATTGTTATAAACAATCCGCTTTGCCTGCAAGTCTGCACCCATGTTCTGCATAGGAAGTGAAAGCGTTTTTGCGCCCTGTATGCAAGGGATCATATTAAACCCGTTTGCCTTCATTTCCCTCAACCCAATAGCGGGCGCTCCATGCGTCATAGTAAACCCAAGCGGGAACAATCTTGTATTCCGCCGCCATTTCCAAAAACCACGCCGTTACGTCCTTGTAATTGATCGTGTTTCCGGCGCAAGTGCGCAATAGTCCACGATCCCGCCACTTGTCATAGGGTATCTTTTTTCTTCCGCCACGCGGCGCTCTAACGTTTCTTCCGGTATCCAGTACATTTGCGTAACACACCGTTTCCCCGTGTCCTTGTCGATCATCAAGAGCGTTGCACACGTCAAATCAAGCGTTTTCGACAGGTCAGCGCCGCCGATCGCAAACTTGTTCTTGCAGCGGGCAAGATCGAACGTTTCCGCGTTGTCTATGTCCTCATAGGACAGCCACGCCGTGCTTAACGTATCCTTGATATTGAAATCCTTTACCAGCAGGCCGCGCAATTCGTTAGGGTTATTTTGTGCGCGGGCAACCTTTGTTTGAAGATCATCTATTTTCTTGATCGTGCCTAACGCGGGGGTTTGCCTTCTGCCATGCCTCCGGCTGCGTCCATTCCTCGCGGCTGTCAAGCTCATAGAGGATTGAAGAAACGTATCATCTTTGAAAACGCCGTCGACGATATTGCAGGCCGTCGCATACATTTCATCAAAGATGTTTTCGCGGATCGTTCCGCCGTCGTTATCATAATCAAGAGCGGCTGGCGGCGGGCGCTCTGCGACTGCTTCAAAACCTCGTACAAATTGCGATCCTTCACGCCGTGCAATTCGTCGATTATGACGCAATGCGCGTTCAGCCCGTCCATACTCCCGCTATCCTTGCTCAACGCCTCCATTTTGAAAACGTGTTTGCAAAGTATAGATCGCCCTTGCGCTTGCGTACAAGCTCGCGCAACTGTGGGCTTTGCTTAATCATGGTATAAGCTTCTTCAAAGATAAGCCGCGCTTGATCCCGCTTCGTCGCTGCGCTGTATATCTCCGCTCCCGCTTCACGATCGGCGACAAGCATATATAACGCAATGCCCGCCAGCATGGTACTTTTGCCGTTCTTTCGGGCAACGTAGAACATAGCTTCGCGGTACTGCCGCAAGCCGGTTTCTTTATCGACGAAGCCAAAGAGCGCCGATATAAAAGCCTTTTGGAATAATTCAAGGGTTACGGGCTTTCCCGCCCACTCGCCCTTTGAATGCTTGCAGAAGCGTTCTATAAACTCAATCGGGCGCAAGGCCTTCTTTTCGTCAAAGATATACCGTGCGCCCGCTTCCGGCGCTTCGATCCGCCGCGCCAGCTCTTCATAAACCTTCCGAACCCTGCGCGAAACAACGCATTTACCGCCTTCAATCTCCTCCAATATTCAAGAATGTAATTCAAGGTTTATCCCTGCTTTGTGATGAAGTCCAGCACTTCATTTTTTCTTCTTGCTGTCAACCTCCGGCGGCGGTAATAGGTCGGTAAGCTGCTTATAAAGAAGGCTGTAACGCTGGATCGTCGTATTATAAGACTTCAAAGCAGGGCTTTCCCGCAAGAACTCTTGTTTACCCTGCTTGAAGTGGTCAACTGTGCCGTTTTCCTTGATCTTTTCGCGCAAATCTGCAAGGGTTTCCGCCACGAAAGATATTTCAACAATGAGCTTTTTCGGCTATGTCTTTGCGATCCGCCGGAACAAGTTTCAATATCTTTTTAAGTTTGCGCACGTCCTTCAATCTCTCATTATCTCTATCGTTTGTCATGGCAAATCACCCCGTTTCAATACTATCCGTTCGGGCTTTTGCCCTCCCCTCATATGTGCGCCCGTGGAGAGGGAAAAGACAGGTTGCCCCCTGACGAGTGCGTTTTCCCCCTCTAAAAAATTTTAGTGGGGGTATTTCGTCGCTGCGTCGTGAAGCGTCGTACTTCTCGAACCATTCCGCCGCCAGCTTTTCATTTAGCTTCCGGTTGTGCGCTCTGCTTTCGTCGCTCTGAATGCGTCGTATGCACTCTTCAAGCGTTGTCGGCATTAGAACAACCTCCGCCCGCAATTCGTCGGCAATGGCTTTCATTTCCCGTGTGTCTGCGATCGTCGTTATCACGAAAGGCGCGTTCCCATCTGCCGCGCCGCGCCTGTATGATCTGATATAGCAATTCCCGAACTTCCAGCGCAACGGACAGGATCGGCGCATGGTTCAAATGCGTTGCCCGTTTCACCGTTCAGCGCTGCGCACAGATAATCAAGATCAACAACTAAATCGTTGCCGCTTTTATGCTGCGCAACGTATGTTGTTCCCGCTCGCCGGACTTCCGCACACAAGAAATACATTCGCTTGCTTTATTACGTTGCCTTCATCATCGAAGGCAATACCATTCAGCCCGCCGCCTGCCCCCCGCGCCTTCATATCCTGTGAATGCTCTTCCGCGTGGCACTTTTCGCAAACGGCTTTCAGATTGTCCCAATTCAACGTTATATCCGGATCGTTGACGTTCCACGGCTTGATATAGCGAATATGGTGGACTACGGAAGCCGCCCCCCACCGCAACGTTCGCAAATATAGTGCTGGCTTTGCAAATAAGCCTCGCGCGTCTTGCGCCACTCCCTTGCTGTCATAGAACGGCCTCGCGTAGTCCTTCGCCATACCCTTAACCCCTTTCCGCTTTCAGTTGAAGCGTTTTCAAAAGGCTGTCAATAGTCCGCTGTATCTTGTCAGCGTCTACCCGCTCCGCATGATACCAAAGCGTAAGAATGAACTTTCCCGCCGTATCTGCTAACGGTTCGGTTTTCTGTGCCTCCGCCGGAATGCCCGTGCAAAGCTCGATATAGTCCGGAATAGCCGCAAGCAATCCCGTTATAATATCGTCGTTGTCGGTGTTATCCAGCCGTAACGCTTCGCGGGCTTGCTCTAACGTAAGCATTGCACCCGCTCCCGATTAAGTCGCCGAACGTGTCAGCTTGATAAAGGCCTCTTCCACAATGGGCTTGCAATCGGCAACCGCCATAGCGCGGTAATCAATGCGCGCCCGCTCTTGAAGCTGCTTTCGCGGGGAAGCCTCGATCGTGATACCCTCCGGCAGATTGTAGCCCATGTAGTTGAAGTTACCGAACAGGATAGTTTCCGCCGGGAGGTAATCATCAACAACGACAGGGAAGCCAAGAATTTTTCCGATCCCTCGGCCTTCGGATCAGCAATGAAGATCGGTCGCCCGTTGCTGTCCACCATGCTGTAAAACAGGTTGTACAGCGCGGCGTTGTTCATTGCCCAGCAAGCGCCGGAAGCGTACCCGCGTTTCAGCGCGGCAACGACCTTCACAACGTCGGCATATTTCAGCCCGTTTGTTTTGTGGAAGGTAAGGGCGTTTGTATCGCCCCAAAGTAATGCCGTTCAGAACGCCCGTACCTGCGAAGAACCCGTACCGTTTATAAGGCCGTCCGCAATGCAGGCCATCACGCAATTAGTAAGCTCTTCCACAAGGTAGCTTTCAAATGCGGCAATGCTCATGCTCTGCACTTTGACGCTGATAGAAAGCACCTTCATAATTTCGTAGCCGTCGAAAGAAACGGTTGCGACGCTGGGCGCTGCGCTGTCAACCGCTGCGCCCTCGGTGTGCCAGCTTGCAGCGGCGGCGGGAGTACCGACGGGGGATAGCGATTTTAGAAGGCACATTGAAGGAACGGCAAACGCTCATAATGCCGCCCATCGTGCGGGCTTTGCTGATAACCTCGTTCAGCGTCTGCGTGGGGAGAACCGCAGCAACGTTGCCGGAAGTGCCGTAAGCGTCTGCCCGCTGCTCGGTCATGGCGCGATTGAAGGCCGCTTCCTCAAAAGCTGTTCAGCTTGCGCGCCCCAGCAGGCGTTTCATAAACGCGCTGCGGTATTCGGCGCGCTTGTTGAATACGTCGCCTTCGGTAGCCTCTCATAGCTTGCGCGGCGCTCGAAGGTCACATACCCGCACCCGCCACGGGGTTAAAACTGTTCTGCTGCCCGCCTGCGGCGGCTCTGTACATTCTGCTTTGCCTGCGAAAGTCCTTCAAGCTCAATATTGAGCGCGTCCACGTCGGCAGGTTGCGTCGGTGGCAACAATGTTCTTGATCTCTGCCGCTCTGCACTCGATTTCCTCCAGCGTAGAAGTGCGGTAATGGTTGAAAAGCCTCTGCAATAGTCTTGAATTTCATTTTGTATTCCTCCGTTTGATTGAAATAATGGC
>VOFH01001168.1_pt1 | contig 37817 bp, 48 predicted proteins | sample 5384091 | NCBI WGS metagenome assembly VOFH01 (sample SAMN12384727, study PRJNA508395) | human gut metagenome | isolation source: healthy gut G | host: Homo sapiens
ACTTTCCCACTTGGTGTACGGCGGAGTGGAAAAAGCTGTTTAAGGACAATTTCGATGAGAATTTTTTCTGCGACCAGTCCAATCAGAAAATCTGGGAGGCTGTCTATGGCATCCCGGATTCTGATTGGTTTAAAAATCCCGCTAAAATATGAACAATCGAAATATCGGTACAATTCATCTTTACAGGAAGGCTCATCCCAGTGACGGTGCCGGCCAGGGACTAATCAGGCAGATTGTGGAAATATCCCGGCGTCCTGAATTCCTAGGTAAAATCATATTTCTTGAAAACTATGATATGGATCTGGCAAGACATCTTATCGCAGGGGTGGATATCTGGCTGAACACTCCCACACGTCTGGCCGAAGCCTCAGGCACATCAGGGGAAAAGGCACTGATGAACGGTGTACTTAATTTCTCAGTGTTGGATGGTTGGTGGTATGAAGGCTATTGTAAGGATGCAGGATGGGCGCTGACCGACAAAAGTATCTACCAGAATGAACAATATCAGAACCAGCTGGACGCCGAAGCAATTTACTATCTATTGGAGCATGACATTCTTCCTGCATATTATGAACATGGAGATAAGGAGTATTCGGAAAACTGGATTAAGTACATCAAGAATTCAATCGCACAAATAGCTCCCCGTTTTACCATGAAAAGGCAACTGGACGATTACTATGAGAAATTCTATATCAAACTGTCGGAGCATTTCCACATTCTCTCTGCTGACAATAATGCAAAAGCCAAAATGATATCTGATTGGAAAACCGCTGTCCGAAACAGGTGGGATTCCATTGAAATCAAATCCATAAAAGCCGGAAACGGGTTGGATGCGACAATCGAAGCCGGAAAGGAATATGAAGTAACAGTTGTTGTCGATGAGAAAGGTCTGGATGATGCAATTGGAATTGAATTGGTCATTATTCAGCATGAAAGTGGTCAAGATCATATCTATGAAGTCATACCTCTTCCACTAGTTTCCAAAGACGGGAATCTATATACCTTCAAGGGGACATCTCAAATTTTTAATGCCGGAAGTTTCAAACAGGCTTTCCGCATGTATCCCAAAAATAATCTATTACCACATAGACAAGATTTTTGTTACGTCCGATGGTTTTAAAAAAAAGGGAGGTGTGTCATAATGAATAATAAAACGCAAATTATCGCAGAAATAATTTCATAAATCGTTGATTAATATATAAATATAATTGAAATAATCTGCGATAATTTGCGTTAATCTGCGTTTTGACACACTCCGCTTTTATACATGACAAGTTTCAAAGGTTATTCAATAAAAGATAAAGAACAATGAAACCGAACATTATTCTTATGAATTTCACTCATGTCTATGAGCAGGAAAGATTTATAAACGACATCCATTTCCAGTGGATAGATTGTACCGACCTAAACGGAACCAACTGCTACTGTGATGCAGAAGCAGCCAAAGTCATTAGACAAAGAATGGCCCCTACTTACCTGAAGGAATACATTTCATTGATTCCGGTAACTATCATTATATCAGTAAATTTTGGACGGATAAAATAAAGACCCCATTCTCACTAGTTGTCTTTGATCATCATCCAGATATGCAACCTTCCTTATTTGACAATCTAATGTCATGCGGATGTTGGGTGAAAAAAGTATTGGATACAAATCCTTATCTTCAAAAAAGTATGTATCGTCGGTGCTGCTGAAAAGTTGATCAAAGCACTGCATCCCAATTATGGAGAAAAATTAAAGTTTTATAGCGAAACAGAACTTTCTCACGAAGAAGGATGGAACAGATTCTCTCATGAACATCTGAATGAGCCTGTCTATATATCAGTGGACAAAGATGTATTGGACATAAAATCAGCAGTAACCAATTGGGATCAGGGTTCCCTATCACTGACCGAATTGGAGAAACTCCTCTCCATCATTCTAAAAAAAGAAGAAATTATCGGAGTAGATATCTGCGGTGAATGTTCCAGTTCTTTGGATGTTTTCCAAAAAAACAGAGAACTTTCAATTAACAGTAAGGCCAATAAGGAACTATTAAATCTATTCCTGTCCAATCAAAACGAGATTCATCCCCTATAAGTAAATCATTAACATAGTCATGAATATTATGCTTAGCACAATAATTAGTGAATTGACCGTACATGATAATTCCACATCTCTTTACACTTTTCTAATTCTCCATCTCTTGATATTGCTATTTTCAATAGAAGGTTGTACTTTTGTCATCATTTTATCAGTCAATCTTTTATACAAATGGTCTTTATACACAATTTATTACTTATTCTGGGACGTGGAATAGGACAAGTGATGTTTCAGAATAATGCGTTATCCGGATTATTCATGCTAATTGGAATATTTCTAAACTCATGGCAAATGGGAATACTAGCAGTCTGCGGTAATATAATAAGTACACTGACAGCCCATTTTTCGGGATATAAGTATGATGATATTAAAAATGGATTATACGGATTTAATGGAACTTTAGTAGGTATAGCAGTTGGCGTATTTCTACAATTATCGGTAGGAAGTTTAATCATGTTGATTATCGCTTCGGCCCTTTCCACATGGATTGCCTATTTTTTTAATCAGCAACGTTTAATTCCTGGCTTTACTGCTCCTTTCATTCTTGCTGTATGGGGAATGTTGGGAGTTTGCAGCTGGCTTATACCAGATTTACTATCAGTTTCCTATACGGTTATTGATACCACACAGAATATTAATTATTTCCAAGCCTTCTGCTTAGGTATAGGGCAAGTCATGTTTCAGGGAAATACAATTCTATCCGGATTATGTTTCCTTATAGGCATTTTGATTAATTCTCGAAAGGCAAGTCTCTATACTATCTTGGGAGCACTTCTTCCTATTCCCCTAGCCATTTTACTTGAAGTGGATGCTACAGACTTAAATGCCGGATTAATGGGCTATAATGGGGTATTATGTGCAATAGCTTTAGGAGGAACGGGCTGGAAAAGTGGCGTATGGGCAGGATGCTCTGTCTTACTGTCCACCGTATTACAGATTCTAGGAATGAGTTTGGGTATCACTACCTTAACCGCTCCCTTTGTTATATCTGTATGGATCATACTAATGATACAAAAAAAGTAATAAGAACGCAGAATAACTAAATTAGTCTTCAAATAAAAGTTTGTGATATTTTTTTCAAAGAAAAAGATAAAAGATATCATCTTGTCACCCGAAATATTTGCTTTTGTATTATGAATACTACACCATAATGCAGTAAACTTAAAAATAGCATCCAAACTCCTTGAATTAAAAAGAGTTTGGATACCTCAACATTTACAGTAAAAAATATTATTTATAAAGTCTCAATCAGATCTTAGTTATGCTTACAACATAAAGGTGATAACTACCCATATAAACAACAGACAGAAGTGTATCACATAATTATGATAACATCATCTCATATCTTTTCACCCACAATCAGCAACAGTTTTTTCATTTTCCCCTCTTAAAAACTTTATTTCTTCTTTCAACCAATCTATTTCCTTGTTTTTGAGGAAATCAATTCAGCTATCATTGTATCAGGAATATAACTACTACTGATAAAATTCAATATCTTGGAGATATTTATTTCTTCTCTTTTTTTAAAGTTTCAAATTGTTCCTTTTGTTTATCCAACAGCTTTTCGAAAATCTCAATTACCTGTTCAACAGGGAAACTATTAAAGGTCTGATTATTACCTGTATTACTGACAGCACTTTTAACACCGCAATTCTCGTAGAAGTTATTCGTATTATACAAGATTGTCTCTTCATTAAAATTCTTCAGGCCATCTACAGTAACGCCTAATGCTGAAGCAATCTCGCCTAATCGTTCATCGTCAAACTTCTCTGTTTGTTCTATTTTCGAAACAGCCTGTTTCGTTATACCTAACAAATCACCGAGTTCCGCTTGAGTCATTCCCCGAAGCCGACGCACCCGTTCAATTTTTCTTCCCAGATGAATTGTATTTGTGTACTTTTCCGTTTCCATATTCCAGTCTGTTGATTATTTTCCCTGCTTTATGCACTCTCTTAGAATCTCTATTTTCTCTTGTTCACTTTTCAACAAGCGTTCATACAGTTCAACCACCTTTTCAATAGGATTAATCTGTTGGTTATGAGCATAAACAGTAGCAATTGCTCCCGGAGAAATGGTAGCATCTTTATAATTATTAATATTACAAATGGCTTTTTCAACATCAAAATCCTTGATGACATCAGTAGATATTCCCAAGACTTCAGCTATTTTTGTCAACAGTCCGTCTTCTATTTCATCTTGTTTCTCTATTTTCGAGATCTCCTGCTGACTAACACCCAGATCAGAAGCCAACGCTTCCTGTTTCATACCCAGATACACACGGATTCTTTGCAGATTGCGACCGACATGCCTTTGATTCACCTTGTCTTTTACTTTAATATCCATATCATTGTTGCTTTAGTAAATACATTGAGACAAAGATAATGAAAATAAAATTCGCAACTACATATCGCCCTTTGAAAAAAGACAGCTTTCTATCTGTTTTCTCTTTTAAATATAACCTAATTAGATCTATTTTATCCCAGTCTTTATCATTTTATCTACTTCTAAAACTTTACTACCGTAAAGTTTACGACGGTAAAGGTTTAATCAACAACAATATTACTTTATAAAATCAAATATACAACAGGTAGTAAGAAACAACTCAGTTCTGATAAAAGTCAACTCTATATTTTTCAATCCCCAGTTCTATATGCATAATTTTGCCCTGTCAGTTTTTAGCTGACATGAATCGTGGCGCCACATTTAAAACAGTGCAGAAGGATGTGCAATTGACATTCTGAACAATCATCATTAAACCAATAAAATCTAATAGCCTATGGGGTAAGTAAAGTCGTTACAATCGAGACATAGCTTTAAATCGGCCGAAAATTTAGCTATCCAAAAACAAATTAGTAAACATACAATTAAACAAAAAGCATGAAATCATTTTCTGATAAAACAAACAGAGGGTGGAATAATTCCCTAAAGACTGTTTAGAGAATGAATTTTTACCTATTATTCCTATTAATAGGTTCATTATCGATACTTGGATCAACACGGGCTTATTGCCAACAGAGCAGAACGATCTCGGGTATAGTGAAAAGCTCTCAAGGAGAGACGATTATCGGAGCGAATATCGTTGAAAAAGGTACCAGCAACGGGACGATTACGAATGTAGACGGACTCTTCACACTGCACGTATCGCCCAATGCAATATTAAAGGTATCTTATATGGGATACACGGAGCAGGAAGTCAATACACGCAACAAGAACAAGCTGGAAATCATACTGACGGAAGATGCCAGACTGATTGATGAAGTAGTGGTGGTAGGATACGGATCGGTCAAAAACGGGATTTGAGGGGGGCAGTAACCTCGGTCAAAAGTGCGGGAAGTACTGGCCGCTCCTACCAATAATGTGATGGAAGCCCTTCAAGGCAAGATACCCGGAATGGATATCACCAAAACTTCGGGACAGGTAGGAGGTGATGTCACTACCCTGTTACGTGGTTCACGATCTATTTATGGCAGCAACGAACCATTGTTTATTATCGATGGAATCCCCGGCAGCTATAGCCAGGTCAGCCCGTCGGATATTGAGAGTGTAGATGTATTGAAAGATGCTTCTTCCACCGCTATTTATGGTTCAGCAGGAGCTAATGGCGTAGTCATTATCACCACCAAAAAAGAGGAAAAGAGGGGAAAGCTACCGTAAACTTCGATGCTTATTACGGATTCAGCGGTTCACCCAACTACAGGCATGGGATGACGCGGGATGAATGGGTCACCTACCAACGGGAAGCATATAAATATAAAACGGTGACTATCCCACCGATATGTCCGCCCTACTGGGAAAACAGGATTTTATAGATGCATACAACGATGGCAAATGGATAGACTGGATAGATGAAGTGTCGGGCAACACGGCTACCACACAGAAATACAGTCTTTCGGTCAGCAGTGGCACTGAAAAGACAAAATTATTTGCTTCAACTTCTTACAACCGGGAGGAAGGTTTACTTAATAACGAAAATCTGAACAGATATTCGTTACGCCTCAACCTGGATCAGCAGATATTTTCGTGGGCAAAGGTGGGCTTTACTTCCAATTTAGTCTACCGGGACTTGAACTCCGGTGTAAAAAACACATTCACCAAATCTCTCTCCGCCATCCCGCTGGGTGATGCTTATACCGAAGAAGGCGAGATCAATCACGAATACATCACGGGACAATATTCCCCAATGAGTGATTTCATAGAGAATCAGTATGTAGACAACACACGTTCCACCTACCTGAACGTGAGTGGCTATGTCGAACTAACTCCCGTCAAAGACCTGACTTTTACCAGTCGTGTCAATGGTACGTTGAATCACTCACGCCGCGGGCAATACTGGGGAGAAGTGCAATGCCACCCGTCCGTCTTATGCAGGTTCACCGCATGCTTCCATCACCAACAACAATGCCTGGAATTACACTTGGGAAAATATTCTCGCATACAACACAACCATCGCCAAAGACCATAATCTGGGAGGTTCACTGATTACTTCCTGGAATAAGAACCAGTCGGAAAGTAGCATCGCTGCCTCCAGCGGTCAAATGGTAGATCAATGGTCTTTCTGGCGACTGACATCGGGCACTTCCCAACATGTAGAATCCGACTTCGCACAGACGCAGAAAATGTCTTTTGCCTTCCGTCTGAACTATTCATACAAGGGTAAATACCTATTTAACTTCTCGACCCGTTGGGACGGTGTTTCACAATTCTCCACCGGACATAAATGGGATGCTTTCCCCGCAGGCGCACTGGCGTGGAGAATATCGGACGAAGCATTTATGGAAAAGACACGTAGTTGGCTGGACAACCTGAAATTGAGAGTGAGCTACGGCATCACGGGTAACTCGGGAGGAACCACCGCATACAGCACCACAACACAAGCATACGTATATGCCGCTTCGGGAATTTCCATTAATGGGAAGATTGTTCCTTTCACGCAATACTCCGGTACCTACGGTAGTTCCGATCTCGGCTGGGAGAAGTCATACAACTGGAATGTGGGGTTGGATTTCGGTATCCTAAACGGTCGCATTGACGGATCGGTAGAATGGTTCAAGACAACCACCAAAGGATTATTATTCAAACGTACATTGCCCATCACCAGCGGTCTGACCGGATGGGGATCGCCTCTGGCTATCTGGCAGAACATCGCCCAGACCAGTAACCAAGGCGTGGAAGCAACGATCACTTCGCACAACATACGGAATAAAGATTTCACCTGGAATACCACTTTATCCGTCACCTGGAACAAGGAACAAATAGACGACCTGCCTGACGGTGACCTGATTGCTGAAAACCTGTTTGTCGGTGAACCGATTAAAGCCATTTACGGATATAAATATGCCGGAATCTGGGGAACCGATACCCCGCAGGAGACATTAGATGCCTACGGTGTAAAACCCGGCTTCATCAAGATAGAAACCTTAGACCAGAAAGGTGATGGAGGCGTACATAAATACAGTACAGAAGACCGGCAAATTCTAGGACATTCCAATCCGGATTGGATCATCGGATTCAGTAATTCCTTCACCTACAAAATTTTGATTTATCCATCTTTGCCATGGCGCGTTACGGACAAACAATCAACAGTGACCTGCTCGGCTATTATACCGCCGAACAGAGTGTAACCAAGAATCAGCTGGCAGGCGTAGACTACTGGACAGAGGACAATCAGGGCGCCTATTTCCCCCCGTCCCGGAACGGCAGATGAACAAAAAACCGTATATCCTTCATTAAGAGTACGCGACGGTTCCTTTATCAAGATTAAGAATATCACACTGGGATATACGCTGCCTGTAAATATTTCACGCAAGGTTTTGATGGAGAAATGCCGCATCTATGCCACAGCCTACAATCCGTTCATCTTCGTAAAAGACAAGCAGTTGAAAGATACTGATCCCGAAACCAACGGTTCGGATGCATTCCCCTACCTACCGGCAATTTGTTTTTGGCGTTAATTTGACATTCTAACTAAAGATTATAATCATGAAAAGTATATATATAAAATTCATATTTTGTAGCGTGCTGCTCTCGGTTCTGTCTCTACACTCCTGCACTTTGGACGAATACAACCCGGGTGCATTTACCAAAGAAGCTTTGGCTACTTCCATCGATGGATATGAAACCTTGATTAACCAGTGTTATTTTGCCATGGAAAGATTTTATTACGGTGCTGCCGACTGGATGTCACTGACTGAAGGCGACACCGATCTTTGGACGTATAAAGCCAACGAATCAACAAGTTACACACAGTGGTTCTGGTTTTTCGCAGGAACATCACCCAATACGACTTACACCAATAATTGGTGGAACGGGACATACGACGGTGTGGGAGCCTGTAACGAAGCTATCGCATTAGGAGACAAACCTCCCTACACCACGGAAGAGGAGCGGAATGCCAAGATTGCGGAAGCCCGTTTTCTTAGAGCTGTCTATTATTTCAATGCAGTGGAACAATTCGGAGCAGTGACGATGCTCACAGAACCGATAACAGCGGAAACACTGACTTACTCCCCCACCCGCACCGATCCGATGACTATCTATCAGGAAGTAATCCTGCCCGATTTAAGATTCGCATCCGAATGGTTGCCAACAGGTACGCATGCAACTACTACCACCCCGACGAAGAAAGCTGCTCTCTCGGTTTTCTGGCTAAAGCCTGCTTGCAGACGTACGAATATGGAAGCACCGAATATTTGCAGGAAGCTCTGGATACAGCCAAGAAATTGATTACCGATTGCGAAACCGGCGGTGGGAAATACAATACGTATATGTATCCATCGTATAGCGAAGTGTTTAAAGAGAGCAATAACTGGGAAAACAAGGAAGCTCTCTGGAAACATCGCTGGTATGCAGGAGCAGACGGTCACGGATCAAGCAACGGAAATTACAAGCTAAATCGCAACGATGAGTATTTCTTATGCAATATCAATAAGTTCGGTGCTCGTGAAGATAATCAGGAAACACGTCTTACTTGGGAAGGCTCAATTACCGGTATCTTTATGCCCACACAGCATTTATTGAGTTTATATGTACAGAAAGACGGAACATTGGACCCCAGATTTCATGAATCGTTCACTACAGAGTGGAACGCGAACAAGAATTACACGTGGGATGAAAGTGCCGTCCACATGTATGACAAGGAAGAAACCGTCATTGGCAAAGCTCTGAATAAAGGTGATTTAGCCATTAAATTCATCATGCCGCAGGACATCGATTATGCGACAGAGAAACAAAAAGAACACATTTCTGATTATTTGCTAATTGATTATCATCATGTATATAGTGATGACAATAATAATGTGAACATGAATTATGCTTATACAAACGTCACTGGCAATTACAAAAATGACGGCACAAATGAGAACCAATTCCGCTACTATTATCCATCACTGAATAAGCATAACAGCAGCAATTATTATGTAGCCAATGCTTCCAAACAGAGAAACGGTAATCTGAATGCAACGTTTATCATGCGCATGGCAGAAGTTTATTTGATTGCGGCAGAAGCTGATATTTACCTGAATGGTGGTGCGAATGCAGCCGGTTATATCAACAAGGTTCGTGAACGTGCCGGAGCAAATCCGCTTACAGGAGTATTACAGTACGAGATATCTTAGACGAAAGAGGCCGTGAACTTTGCGGAGAATATTGCCGCTTCTACGACTTGAAACGGACAGGAATGTTTAAGAACTCGGAGTATCTGGAGAATACTCATCCGGACTTAGCACAATTCTTTCACCCGAATTATGCATTACGTCCCATTTCAACTACATTTACTGCAACAATCACCAATGGCAGCGAGTATCAAAATCCGGGATATTAAGTAGGAATTTCAATATGTACAGGTATTATGGAATCAATCTTGGCACCTGTACATTAATTATATATTAAGAAATGCTCCCTATCTCGTTTTGAGATGGGGAACATACTTTTCAAATATGAGAAAAACAAGATATAGATTAATTATATCGAAAACTGTTTGCTAGTCAGAATAAAGTCTCTACCTTTACAAAGGATAACCATGTCACTTATTAGTGGCTATTTAAAACCGCTTATGCCTGTTGAAAATGAAAACAGCTATCATATATTATTCAAAACATGGAACTACCGAGCGAGTAACACACCTTATCGGAGAAAAGTTGACTAATAAAGTTGACTACATCTCATTAAAAGAGTGTCCGAGACCTGATATTCGAACTTACGATCGAATAATTCTCGGAACAGCCATTTATGCGGGCTCTCCAAACCGAAAAATTACTCAATTCTGTCACAATAATCAACTGTTATTAGAGCAAAAAGTAATAGGGTTATTCATCTGTTGTATGAACGAAGAGCAAGAAGCGGAAGAAATGAATAAGGCTTTCCCGGAGTTCTTACAGAGATTATCGATTCCCAAAGCCATTTTAGGTGGTGAGTTTCAGTTTGACAAAATGAATTTCATCGAAAGGTTTTTAACGAAGAAAATAGCGAAAGTAAACTCTTCTGTTTCGAAGCTGAGATATGATGCCATAAATGAGTTTACAAGTCAGATAAAAGATAATCATTTATGGTAACTTCTTGAGTTATCTATTGAGCAACTTTGTATTCAAATAATAAATAGAATGGCCGTATAAGAAAACTTCTTTCAAAAGAAGTTTTCTTATCTATTTAAGACAATACCTATAATCGCAATCTTTTACTTTTACGAATCCATTACTTAACAATGTTCTTATGGATAAAACATTAGCCTCATCAGGGTCAGCCAATATCTCTTTCCCTCCTATTTCGGCAATTTCCCCGATCAGCTTCTTTACAATAATCTTCCCGATGCCCTTACCCAAATATTCCTCTTCGACTATGAGATAACCTATTTCAAAGACTGTCTCTTTCTCATCGACAGTTTTTCCGTAATGTTCCGGTATATATTCTTTTTCAAAATAACAATCCAAGTATAAACAAAAGCCAATGGCTTTATCATTATAATAAACAATGAAATGTTTCATATAATGATATTGGGTATTTCTATTATTTACCTCATCCAACCAAGCCATTTTATGTTCTTCTCCGTCAGGGCAGAACCATTTATAAATATATTCTTTAGCCAACCATTTACTGAAAATGCCTACATCTTTATCACGCAAAGGCTTTATTGTGATCTTATCATTCTTAATATCCATACTTTTTTGTGGTGAAACGCCAGCCTCTTTTATAAACTCCATAAATCCAACTATCTGAAATACAAAGATATAATTTTCAATACAATAAAGAAGAACTAAAGGATATTTATAAAGCAACTCATGTCCACAGATATCACAACAAGAAAACGAATGAGCAAGTATAAAGAATCTAAAACAAACACAAATGTCGAAATCATACGTTGGGAATCGTACATGATTACTTATATTTGCGTTATCGAGCAACTTATTAAGAACCGGATGATATGTTAAAACGGATTAAATTTCAAATTCTGTAGAAGTGTACATCCCAATAAAATACTAAAAAGGCAAGAACATGAAACTTTGGAAATATAGTGGAACACTTTTAACAGCAACAGGAATCATTCATACCATTTATGCGCTATTTCTTGGAAAAGAAGCTTTTACGGAAATGCTTAACAATGGATTAATAGACTCTATTGGAGAAAATCATAACCTGGGCTTTGCTTTCTGGTTCCTAATCTGCGGAATAATACTTATTCTTTGGGGAGAGACACTTCAATACTATATCAGAAAAGAGCAAAAACCGGCACCTTTATTTTTAGGTTACTTCATTCTACTGTTCACCATAATCGGTTTGCATAGTCGAACCAATATCCGGTTTCTGGCTTTTCTTACCGCAAGCACTTATTATTATTTATTCAAACATGAAAAAGCAGTGAGAAGCATCATCCATAGCGAACTCAAAACCGAGTGCAGTGCTTAAATGCAACTTATTAAAATCCCATAGCATCTTTCACTAAAACCATTTCTTTATGAGAGGTCAACTTCTCTAATAAAAAGCAATGCACCCCCGTATGATGTTTGAGGACAATAAGAAGTTATGATATTATCATCCACCACGATGGGAGAATTTACGATAGTTGCTCCAAATCCCTGAAGCACTTTCTGTTTATGAGCACCCCTAAGATGATAAGTTGTTGCTTTCCGACCGTTCAACACTCCACTTTTCCCAACAGGCAAAGCTCCCACGCAGACTGTTGCGATCCATTTCTTTTAGTGAGTCAAACAGTCGTATCAATTCCAGAAGTTGTTCATTATATGCCTCCTCATAGAATCCGAATTCTTCAAATCCGCCGGGTATCGCAAGCGCGTCATATTCATCTGCAGACACTTCATCCATGACTTTATCCACCAAAACAGGAACATTGAAAGAACTAATCACTTTTTGATTCAAGCCACAGGTCACAACATCTATTTTACAATCAAAATCCGTCTTTGCCCATCCCATAACATCTATAAAAGCACTAAACTCAATCGTTTCAAACCCTTTAGCAAGGAATACCAATAATTTCATAATCAAATTAGTTATATATTAATAATATAAGAAACAGCATTGCACTAAAAAGAATGTGAACTAAAATCACCTTCATTCTTTCCTATAATCCCCTCTTTACCTCACCTTTTGCAGCCTCCCAACCAATCATTGCAGTCTTGCGAATCTCTCCCCAATGGTAATTTCCCAACTCACCGGAAGCACGAATGACCCGATGACACGGAATAAGGAAAGCTACGGGATTCTCACCGACAGCCGTTCCAACTGCCCGGCAAGCTCTCGGATTATTGATTCCTACGGCTATATCTCCGTAAGTAGTCAAGCCACCGACAGGAATTTTCAGTAAGGTTTCCCATACCTTTAGTTGAAAGTCAGTACCTTTCAGATGCAATTTTATTTCTTTGAGTTTACTCCAGTCCTGCGTGAAGATAAATAAAGCATTTTGCTGCACTTCATCCACAATCGAGGTAAACTTTGCATTAGGAAACTTCTTCCGTAAAGAGTTAAAAGCCGCGTCATGTTCGTCTGCAAACTCCATACAACAAATACCTTTATCGGTAGACGCAATGAAGATTTCACCGAAAGGACTTTTGGCAAAACTGTAATTGATAGAAAGACTTTCACCTCCGTTTTTATATTCGCCCGGCGTCATCCCTTCTATATTTACAAACAAGTCATACAATCTGCCCGTACCGGAAAGCCCTGTTTCCTGTGCCGCATCGAATAAAGACGCATGAGTTTCATTCAAGATTCTCTTGGCATATTCAATACTAGTATATTGCAAGAACTTCTTAGGGCTAATTCCCGCCCACTCCGTAAACATACGTTGGAAATGCGCTGTACTCAACGCCACCTCCCCGGCAATCTCATCCAATCCAGGTTGCCTTTTAAAATTCTCCCTTATATACCCGATTGCCTGCGCAATACGTGCATAGTCAAGCGTTTTTGCTCATTCATAACAGAGGTTTGCCATTTAATTCCAAATCCAGCAACCGCTTTTTGGCAGGCAATCCGCCTCCATACCCAACAAGCGTGCGGTTACTACCGATGACACGATGGCACGGAGCAAAAATAGAAATAGCGTTCGCCCCATTAGCGGCAGCAACAGCACGGACAGCTTTCGGCAAATCGAGTTGTTTTGCCAGCTCACCGTATGACACAGTCGAACCGTATGGAATCTCCAACAACTTAGACCATACACTCTTCTGAAACTCCGTACCAACAAAAAGCAAAGGCACCTCAAACACAGTCCGCTCGCCATTGAAATATTCATCTAACTGGCTCATCGCCTCCTGTATCACATCTGACGTACTTTCCTCATAACCAGCTTTCAGCACTTTCCGCAATCTCCTGTCTACGATATCCCTATGACTTTCAGCCGCCCAGTCACAAAGACAAAGCTTATCCTCCAGCGAGCCAAGCATCAAATCACCACAAGGAGAATGATAACGCTGTATCTTAATCACATTCGTTTTATCTTCCATACTTCCAAAAGATACGTTTATTATATTTACAGTTGAAATAACAGCTAATAATATTTTCGTTTTTATACTCGCACTCTTATTTCCAATGCCGCAAAATTACTACACGCATCACTGATAAACGACCCGAAATTTGCTATTCTTACATAGAAAAGACAATCTCCCCTCCCACTCCTCCATACAATCAATCGTTCTCAATATACTTTATTACCCGGCAAGGACTGCCGATCGCCACACAATTCTTAGGAACAGCATTGGCCTTCATACTCGTACAAAGTGATATAAAGCAGAAAGTGGGAAAACCTATCCCTCAATTCAATCTCCAATTATTTTTTATACATGATTTACTCTCACACCCTCACACTTTCCCTGCATTCCCCCTATTCATCGTCCTTTCAGTAATGAGGGTAAGAGTGAGGGTAGGTGAGGGTAAAAAAGTTACCCTCACCCTGTCTCGTCCTGATTTTGGTTGACAAAGCCCCTTTCACACCACCTTTATCAATTACTCTACTTTCATCAAATGATAAAGCGTCCCTTTACGAGACTTACGACAAGGAATATTCAGTTTTTGAAGTGCACGCCCAAACTGTCCTACCTTATTAATAGCCAGTTTATCCCGTGTTTTCGTCTGTAAATAACTCAAAATCTGCATGGCAGTCAGCCATTCGCCTTCCATTTCCTCTTCTACGGGATTAAGATAGCAGTGGAACAGCTGTTCCAGCGGACTCACCTGTTCAAACTCACGGTTAGTCTGTTTTAATATGTTTTCATCCTCATCATTCAACCAATAACGTTCCCCTTTATAAATCGCCTCCATTGCTTGAGCATACAGCTGTTTGTAATTGATGGTAACGTTCGTTTGAATAGGAGCCGTCACCTCGATGCAAATAAAACGGCGGCTACCGCTAGGATCGGTAAGCAAATCTTTCTGATTGCTGGTACCGATAAAAGAAGCATAACGCCTCATTTCCCGAATCGTATTACCGTATGGTTTGCGCAGATTCGCCACAGGCTTCTGCAACAAATGCTTCAAGAACCCTGCTGACTGACATTAATCTGATCGAACTCATCAATATTGATCAGAAAAAACGTCCCAAATAGCGTTCCGCCTCCTGTTTACTTTTAAAATCAATACTGTCCGTATAGCCGAAACGCAACTCAGGCGGCAGAATAATCCGGCAGAATGTTGACTTGCGATACCCTTGCGAACCGACCAATAAAGGCGACGTATTATTACCATGCTGCCGATCAACTCCCCTCCAATGCGCCACCATACTAAGAAACCAGCGGTAAAATAATTCCTGCCAATGCGGATTATCACAAGGCACCAGACCAGCCAATGCACGGATACGATCCTTCCCGTCCCAGCGACCTGTCTCATAAAGATATTCCTCCACAGGATTATACAAAGGAACATATTCCGAATTCAGAAAACGGTCTACATCACGATCCCAGGCATTGATGCCTTCCTTCAAAGCATTGATCGCAATACTGTTGCGCACCCGTTTATCCACCGGCATTAAAGCAAAAAGTGAACAGAATCGCGCTGCCGATATTCCAAATCGTCCTGCACCGTATTGTAACGAAATTCATAACGACGGTTCATAAATTCTTCCAGCAGAAAAGCCGTCTCCTGCTCCCTTCCGATACTGCTTTTCTTGCCGAATCACCCTTACATTCCTGATAAAGATTATGCAATATCGAACGGATCACCTGCTCTTCTTCTTCGCGATAATAATGAATCATCGTCTGCCGTATCGCTTCCTCTTCGGGAAGCCCCGCTTTGAAACAATGCTCGGCAAGGCGAACCAATAAAAGGCTGCAAGTCGTCCCCACGTTTCCAATCCTCCATTTCCTGAAGTGCCCTGTTCAAGGCCGCTTCATAAATCTTCGTGAATGTTTGCGCCGACTCATATCCCGGCTGCAACCGTAATAACGGATTTTTCTCTCCCAGTTTCCGCTGACGGAAAGTCTCTTCTCCCGGCATCATAAGCGGTTGTTCCAAGCAGAACGGCACCGCATCCGGATTATAATAAGGAGATTCGTCCAGCGTCATACGGCATCTCTGTGCCAAAACCGGTTCTTTCAAGTCAATATCGAAAGGCAACATCGGCTGATAACATTTCACAGCCAGCCAATAAGCATGAACATGAAATAATTCCGCCTCCGCTTCCTTGGTCGGCAATCCTCCGTCATCCGGCAAAGCGAAGCGCACCCATATCTTCACACTACGCCCGCTCGAACCACCAAAAGTAGCAAAAGTCTGTGGCAAAAGCGCCGCTTGTCGCTTCACAAATTCCACTTCCGAGCCGCTCGCCAGCCTACTCACTTCCAACTGTACCAATCCGTTATACTGCTTCATCTTCCGTTCGCCCTCTTTGGTACGGGTATATTCCACAGCAGAATAGATGTATGGCAATTTATCAATATGTTCGTATCGGGCATGCGTACCTTCCAGCAATGGTATGATTCCCCGCAAAGCCGTGATATGCCCCGCCTTTGTTTCCGTTTTCATTTTGTCGAATAATGCCTGCCTCACAAACGCTAAGAGTCTCTTTTCCGCTCCCGTTGTCTTGTCTGATTAAAGTAATTTTCATCCTATTTTTGTCTATTTTTTCTACAATTACATCTACCTATTTAATTCCTGTAAAGATACGCTTTTATCTTCCGGTAAACAAGCATTTTATCCGATAAATACCTGCATATTATTTGCATTTGCCTTATTATTTATGTATCTTTGCTTAGTAGTTGTCAAGGGCTCACCCGTGTGAACAAACAGGCTATCAATTGTAAATAAAAACGTCTACAGACGTAAACAGCCTTATTCACACGGGTGAGCCCTTGCAAATCATTAGAGTTTAACAAAAGAAACATTAAGCATTAATGTATTACTATCTAAGAGAATACATAACAAGAAGAGTTCATTTAAAACAAATATAGAGCTATGGCAATATTATTCGATTGGTATGAAGACCCGAAGCCTTCAAACAAACAGCAGGGAGAAAACGGAAACACCCTGCATCCGCGCATCAAATACAACGGTTCCACAGGGACCGACGTACTGCGCCGACGTATTCAAGAACGTTGTTCACTGACAGAAACAGACGTCACAGCCGTACTTGATGCGCTTTCACACATCATGGGACAGGAATTGGCGGAAGGACGCCAAGTTCATCTGGACGGCATCGGTTATTTCCATCCCTGCCTGACGACCACGGAACCTGTAACGGTAGACACAAAACGGAAAGTGACCAAAGTGAAGCTAAAGGCCATTCAGTTTCGTGCCGACCAGACATTGAAAAACGAATTCGGCGTTCTTAAAGTGAAAAAACCTCAAAGGTGGACTGGATTTCACCCAACTGACGAACGAGGAAATTGACCTGCAACTGACTAAGTACTTCCGTACTCATCCATTTATGCGGAGACACGACTTCCAATATCTTTGCGGAATGGCAAGAAGTACAGCCATGCGACATATCCGACGTCTGCGCGACGAGGGTAAATTGAAAAAATATGGGTGGAGCCATGCAGCCGATTTATGTGCCGGGAAGTGGATATTATGGTAATAATAAAGAAGTTAGTGTAAAAACGGAATAAGATTGGTCAACTCAAATCAGGACGAGACAGAGTGAGAGTAAAAAGTTACCCTCACCTACTCTCACCTTTACCCTCACGCCTGTAACCCCGATGAATAAATGGATTGAGCACAAAGGGTGAGGGTGTGAGGGTAAAACGTCACCAACATTTATTTGAGAGCATTCTTAATGCGAGCAACTATTATACAAGAGCACCTCCACACCGTTCCATATTTTACCGGGGAATCTTAACCATTTCAACCGGCTGCTCCTGTATCTTATCCAACGGTTGTGATTGATATTTTACCTTTGAGAAATCAATAGCTTTTTAAGTCAATGCAACGTATCGAATTGTTATAAGCTGTTTTATAATAAACCTTCCGGTTCGTGAGGTCGATAGCTGAGGTCCATTGCGTAGCACTGGGAATATCCGGAATATCACCCTGTGAATGTTCTATACCGATAGGAATATCAAAATTATTAAGCAAGTGGAAACATTGCTGCACGGTATCAAAGCCTGTGGCACGTTGCGGAGCTGTCCCCGGTAAAAGGCCGCACGCACAAACCGCGAAGGAGGCGTGGCATCACCCGGAATGCCGAGAAAACCGGAGTTGCCACCAGTAGGTTGCAACGTAATACCGCTCAATTTTTGCACGGAAGCGTCACCGGATGAAGATTGACGTAATTGTTCAAATTTGTAAGTTGCCATTCAAAACCGGGGGCATTCGTCAATACTCCTACTTTATTTTCATAAAAATAAGGAACACCACCTACAAATTCCAACACAACCTGACGCCCCGACGGTTCACCGATACGCCAATGTACTACCGCTGTCTTTTCCAATCCTACAACACGTACAGAAGAAAGGGCTGCCTTCACCTCGTCGATAGTGGAAAACTGCGACAACAGCCACTCCGTCACTTGAAGGTCTGCCAGTGTCCGCTGGTTCTGTGCAGCATCATACGTTTCATATCCCCCATAATGAGGAAAGAAAAATAGTCCGGCCGAAAGTCCGGCCTCATTGATTCCTTCGGCAATAAATTCTTTTTTGTACAACAGCCAGACCAACCACTCCATATTTTGCCGTAAACGTTAGTCCATTGACACCTGTAGGAGTGAATGACGTGAGCTGTTGGCCACGTGGAATAATCACATACTCGCTTTGCAACACACCGCGCGCCCATTCAATCGTACGGGCCTGCACATCACTGCCGTCAAGGGATGTCAGGGAGATTCCCGTACAAGCTACAGCCTGAAAAGTGCTGCCACATACGGCAACAACCCCTAACAATAAGTTCTTTGTCATCTTCATCATTATTTATATATTTATTTGCTAAAAACTCAATACTGTATAAAGACAACAAAATATGGGTTATTTTAGTTTGCAGATATATCTCTCAAGAAAACTATTGTTTTTTGTTCGTCCCGTACTTTGCGGAACAATATACGTAGTTTGCTTCAATATGCAATCTCTTTTTTTTTTGGTTAAGCACCGGGAACATACGGATGAGTGAACCAGAAGCACGACCCTTCCCCTCACGGGATTCGACTCCAATCTTTCCGCCCATCCTTTTGACCAGGCTTTGACAGATGGATAATCCCAATCCGGCACCTTGTACAAATGAGTCAATTTTACAAAACGATTAAAAATTTCATGTTTTTGTTCGTCGGGAATCCTTTGCCCGTATCCGTTACACAAAAACGTACCTGACTCTCATCTTCCAATAAATAGGAAAGTGTGATTGAGCCTTTAGTGGTAAACTTCAAGGCATTAGTCAGAAAATTAGAGAGTACTTGCACGATTCGGTTTTTATCAGCATCAATCACAATCTGCGGTGAATTTTCATCAGACCGCAGTTCGACCGCACTGTCACGTTTTTTATGTGAGAAGGTAGCAATCACTTCCCGGCAAAGTTGTGGTACATCCACTCGTCCCATAACAAGATCTATCATACCGGCTTCGATTTTGGAAATGTCCAGAATGTCGGAAATAAGGTTGAGCAACAGCTCATTGTTCTCCTGCACTAAAGACATATATACATGACGTAGCTCCGCCTCATCGGTTTCGGCAAGCAGACTGGAAAAACCGACTATCGCATTCAACGGAGTACGTATCTCATGGCTCATGTTGGCAAGGAATGCTGATTTGAGCCTGTCCGATTCTTCCGCTTTTCTTTAGCTTGAATCAGCTCCAGTTCCACCTGTTTGCGGGTGGTGATATCGGTAGCCAGTTCCATGATTGCCCAACGTCCGTCGAGCCATTTTATTGCCATGCTCTGGATGGTATACCAACGTTTGGTGACCGGATTGTAGTCTTCCCAAAATGAACGCCTGTAAACTTACGGTTGGCATCGAGCAACTTCGGCTTCGGGCAGTGTTTACACCCATTTTCCAGACCTGCATTCAACATTCTCCAACATTCCGCATTTTCCGGAACTTCTCCTGCTTCTTCCCTGAAAGGCTTATTGGCAAAAATCACTTTCAACGTATCGTAATCACTCACAAAAAATATTGGCATTGATATTGTCCAATACCTTTTGCATGGTTCGCTGCGACTGTTGCAGCGATGTTTCAACTTTGCCAGCGTTTAGTAGCAGTAGATACAATTTGCGATATCTGGCTCATCAGTTCCACATCTTTTCATCCCATTGTTTGTTCCAGCAAAAATTGAACGAAAGAAAGCCGAAATGTACTCCCAATTGTGACAGGGGAAAAACAGCAATGGCTTTTACGCCTTGCACTTCGAGCATTTGAGTAATAAAGGGATCAAGCGAATAAATATCGGACGTACAAATGATATGGTTTTCTTCCAGCATGTCGAACCAGGGTTTTTCCCGCTTCAATGGTCATACTCCGCAAGTAATCGATAGCGGGTTCTATACCGTCGTTGCACCATTCGTTGGTGCAGCCATACGCAACTCCGTCGAGGTGGTTTTCCCATGTCGCCAAACGGTCGACACCAGTATAACGGCCAATTTCGGCCAGTGCCATATTCATAGCAGTAGGTATATCCGGTTCCAATTACAAAATTTGCAGTACCTTGATAAATAATGCCTGCCGTCGGTTGGTTGCTTCGAGATTCTCCTGAATAGCGATCAAGTCTTTAGATTTCTCTTCAACCATCTGTTCGAGGCTGGTACGGTACTGTTCCAGTTCCATACCGCCCCTTGAGGTTCAGAATCAGTGGATTTCATGTTTAATAGATAACAGTAAATAGAATTTTAGTTTAGTTTCGAATCCGGACGAGATGCGTCCCACATTCTGCAAATATATACATTTATTTTAGAAACCAAACTTTTTCCCATCAAAACGACTTCTTATAAATGCCTAATAATCGCAGAATTACGAAAGCATATATTACATAATCGACCTCGTCAATTCCAAACTTCCCCAATATTATACCGGATGGAATCTTTTCAACAATATATGACTTACACTGAAAAAGTCCTTATCACACTTTTCTATCTATTAAAACTAAATCCTATTCGTCTGGTTATATCAGTTTCAACCCTACGATTGAAATAATCAGAGTCGTCATAAAAACAAACGACCCAAAGTTGCCGGTTCATGAAAGAACAGGATACCGATCAATACAGTCCCCACCGCTCCTATCCCCGTCCAAACAGGATATGCAGTGCCGATAGGCAATGTTTGCGCAGCCTTGCCAGTAGGAACATGCTTAAGGTTACAGAGATTACAAATCCCGCTCCCCACAAATAAAAATCGGTGCCTGTCGCTCCTTTAATCTTGCCTAGACAAAAGGTAAAACCAACCTCAAACAGTCCGGCAATAATCAATATAATCAATTCATATCATTCTATTTTAATATTAGACTGCAAAATTAACAAGATGCCCGGAGCTTTCACTTTACATTTGATAAGAAACGACGGTGTAAGAGTATCATCAAATCTCTTTTCCTAATATAACTTTTTGTATTTTTGCAGAATAATGATTCAATGCGATATGGATATACACGAGATTATAAACAGGATATATCGGATGCCGGAGGCTTCAGCGGATAAGGTGGTCAAACATCTGTCAAAAATCACATATCCCAAAGGTTATCATATATTGGAGGCTGGCAAGACTGAAACGAATATCTTTTCATCGAGAAAGGGATTGCTAGAGCTTACATTCCGTAGACGGAAAAGAGGTAACGTTCTGGATTGGGAAAGAAGGGTCAACCATTGTCTCATTGAAAAGCTATGTAAATAATCAACAGGGGTATGAGTCAATGGAACTGATGGAAAACTCGGTGTTGTATCTATTAAAGCGCAAAGACTTACACGAATTATTCAAGGAAGATATCCATATTGCCAACTGGGGCGCAAGTTTGCCGAATCAGAGTTCCTGCAAACAGAGGAAAGACTTATTTCTCTCTTATTCACCACCGCGTCCGAACGGTATATGAAACTGATACAAAATAATCCGGAGCTATTACAGAGAATACCATTGGAGTGTCTTGCTTCTTATCTGGGAATAACTCCGGTAAGTTTAAGCCGGATAAGGGCGAAATTGAAACAGGTACTTTGAGATAGAAACATGTTTTTCAAAAGCAAACAGAAAGTGATATATTTGTACAACGAATGAATCAAAAAAGAGAAGTCATGAATATCGAAGATTATAGAGAATATTGCCTGTCAGTCAAAGGAGCAACAGAATGTATGCCGTTTGATGAACATACTTTTGGTTTTCAAGGTTATGGATAAAATGTTCACTTTTGCTACATTACGTCCTAAAAACGGAAGATTCTGGGCGGATATGAAATGTAATCCTGATAAATCAGAAGAGCTCATAGAACAATACGAAGACATTTTTTGGGGACCTTTTTCGGATAAGAAACATTGGATAACCGTTTACTTGGAAGGAGATGTTCCCGATAAACTCATAAAAAGGAGTTGATTAGCCACTCGGTAGAAGAAGTTTTAAAGAAGTTACCCAAGAAAAAACAAGAGGAATACAAGAACATGATTTAGGATTCGAAAATAGACATATCCGGCACTACTATTATTGCTAAAAGTAGAGCCGGATAAAATCACTATACACCCCAAAACGCACACACGGATAAAATCATCGTATATTTAAAAACGTATGTCCCAGGAACACTTGCATTCTTCATTCCGGCAATCATGAATCTGGAGAAAAATAAATGACTAATTTTATTAACTAATGCTTTTTAGAAGCATTTTTTAGGTTATTTTGCGGAACAAATATCACGAACTCGTCAAATTATGGATTGGATTGGCCTTGATTTAACATTCCTATCACCGACCCTACATGGATATTTCTCCTTGTACTCCCTAATTATATTGTTTGCTCCGATATTATTGAATAAACTGCGCATCCCTCATATTATCGGTATGATCCTGGCAGGACTGGCTATTGGCGAACATGGATTTAATATCCTGGCACGAGACAGCAGCTTTCAGTTATTCGGGAAAGTCGGACTCTATTACATCATGTTCCTGGCTGGTCTGGAAATGAATATGGGAGATTTCAAAGAGACGCGAAACAAAGCATTAGTGCTCGGATTACTGGCTTTTATCGTTCCTATCGGGATTGGATTCGTGGCAAATGTATCTTATCTGAAATATGGTGTAATCACCTCTGTATTATTAGCCAGCATGTATGCCTCCCATACGCTCGTGGCCTACCCTATCGTCACCCGCTTCGGCATATCACGCCATCGTAGCGTAAGTATTGCCGTAGGAGGAACGGCCGTAACGGATACACTCACGCTGCTGGTACTGGCTGTTATAGGCGGATTGTTCAAAGGAGAAACCGGAGGATTGTTTTGGATTTGGCTGGTGGTAAAAGTAATCTTTCTAGGGGCACTAATTATTTATTTCTTTCCGCGCATCGGTCGTTGGTTCTTTCACCGGTACAATGACAACGTGATGCAATTTATTTTCGTACTTGCCATGGTCTTTTTTAGGAGCAGGGTTGATGGAGCTTGTTGGTATGGAAGGTATCTTGGGAGCTTTCCTCGCAGGATTGGTACTTAACCGGCTCATCCCCACGTCTCTCCATTGATGGATCATTTAGAGTTCGTTGGTAATGCACTTTTTATTCCTTATTTCCTTATCGGAGTGGGAATGTTAATCAACTTACGTGTTATTTTCGGAGAGGGGATGCCTTAAAAGTTGCCGCCGTGATGATAACCATGGCGCTGACAGGTAAATGGATTGCTTGCTGGCTCACTCAAAAGATATATAAGATGTCTGTTCTTGAACGAAATCTGATGTATGGTTTGAGTAATGCACAGGCGGCAGCCACATTGGCGGCTGTGTTAGTTGGATACAACATTATTCTGCCCACCGGCGAACGGTTATTGAATGATGATGTACTAAACGGAACAGTCTTGCTTATCCTGGTCACTTGCGTAGTGAGTTCACTGATTACCGAACGGGCAGCCAGAAAAATGGCGATGGATGATTCACAACCTGAAAATGAATCGTCGAAAGAAACAGAGAAGATTTTAATATCCATAGCCAACCCGGACACTATCGAGGACATGGTGAATCTTTCTCTAGTCATACGTGACCCCAAATTGAAAGATAATCTCCTGGCATTAAATGTTATCAACGACGATAATAACTCTGATAATCTACGAATTCGAAGCAAACATTATCTGGAAAAAGCCGAAATGATAGCAACGGAAGCAAATGTACCACTCAAAAAGGTCACCCGGTATGATTTGAATATAGCTTCCGGTATTATCCATTCAGTCAAGGAGAATGAGATTACGAGTATTATCACCGGCCTGCACCGCAAAAAAACATCACAGATTCATACTTTGGAATACTTGCCGAACACTTATTGAACGGATTAAACTGTGAAATAATTATCTCTAAATTTCTGATACCGGTCCATACAATCAAACGGATTGTCGTTGCCGTCCCTCCTAAAGCCGAATATGAATCCGGCTTTCCGCATTGGATGGAACACTTTTGTCGCGTGGGGAGCACTCTTGGATGCCGCGTACACTACTTTGCCAATGAAAAGACTACCATCCGCCTACAAGCGTGGATAAAGAAAAGGCATAAACAGACGCTTACCGATTTCTCTCTCTTAGAAGACTGGAATGACCTGCTGGTATTGACAGGACAGGTAAGTTACGATCATTTATTGGTTATTATCAGTGCACGACCAGGAACTCTTTCGTATGACAGTTCTTTTGAGAAGTTACCGAGACAGCTTGGGAAATATTTCTCCAACAATAGCTTCATCGTGCTGTATCCTAACCAGTCGGGAGAGCCGTTGGATACGTCTTTCTTCTCCAAGCTATATACTGATACCGAAACCCGACATTACGAGAAAGTCGGTAAATGGTTTTACAGGTGGTTTAAGAAAAGAGGGATAAAATTAGAATTGAAAAGTTCCGTTTAATTTATAAATATCGATACATTTATCTATATTTGTACTATTAGCAATTTTGCTATAAACACCTAAAGGAAAAGAATGGTATGTCAAACGTCGATTTTTTCCAAAATAACAGAAGGAATCTATCATGTGATAGAAACTGAAGAGAAAATACTAACCGGGCTACAAAATGATACGATCACGTTGAAACGTAATAAACAAAATCGTACCATCAAACAGATTCTCGGACATTTGATTGATTCGGCATCAAACAATCACCAACGCATGGTCAGATTGCAATACAGTAAAGATTTGCTTTTCTTTCCCGATTACCGTCAGGATAATGATCTGTGGATAGCATTACAAGATTACCAAAATGAAGATTGGAATAACCTGATTCAACTATGGAAGTTTTTAACCTGCATATCATTCAGATTATAAAATCTGTAGACCAGACAAAACTGGATAACTACTGGTGTGATTTTGAAGGAACAAAGGTTACGCTACAAGACATGATAGAAGGTTATCTAAGTCATTTACACCTGCATATTCATGAAATCCATGAATTAATGAATGCCTAAAAAGGATAGCGGTTGCAGTTCTTTTTATGTTCTATAAATATTAAGATGTACCCACATGGCAACTTACACTCATTTCGCAAAACAACCCGATGTACTGAAACATCTGATACTCTGTGAAGTTCTTAGAAATGAAGCCCCACAAGTATATGTAGAAACCAATTCCGCATGTGCCATCTACTCCATGACGCAAACTCCGGAGCAGCAATATGGTATCTATCATTTCCTGGAGAAAGCAGATGATGACAAATCTCTAAAAGCTTCCATTTATTACCAACTGAAAGCACAGAAATGGCAAAAGGAAATTATCTGGTTCTCCTGCCCTGGCAATGAATGTATTAGGAAAGCAAGCAAAAGGTTCGTATTCTTCGATTTAGAAAAGAGTGCGCTGGAGAATGTAGACATTTATGCGAAACAAATCGGATTAAGTACATCCGTAGAAATACATCATACCGACTCCCTAAAAGGCACAATAGAACTGTTGCCTTCACTTCCCGCATCCTCTTTCATCCATATCTATCCTTACGAAATAGACAAGAAAGGAGATTCAGGAGTAACCTATCTCGATATCCTGATACAGGCTACTCAATTAGGCATGAAGTGTTTATTATGGTATGGATTCATGACCGGAGATGATAAAGCATCTTTGGATAACTATATTGTATCCAGTCTGGAAAAGGCAGGTATCAAGGATTACATAGGTGTAGAGCTTACAATGAATTCAATAAGAAAAGACAGTATATTATGTAATCCGGGCATTTTGGGAAGTGGTATTTTGGCTACAAATGTATCACAAACTTCCAAAGATATCATTCTTGATTACGGCAACAAGCTGGTTGATATATACAAAGATGCTAAATACAAAGATTATGACGGAAGTTTATATATTCAGCATCTTTGATATCCACTTATTAATTTAATTACCTAGAACATTACTCTACAAGCAGAGCGTCAGAAAGCCGGAGCTTTTAAAATCAGTTTCCGGCCTTTTGGCTATAAATTAACTTATTTCTTTGGCTGATTGTCCACAAGCCGTCCATAAACCGTACATTTTTCGTATCCTCATCTTCCACGTTCCATGCATAACCTCCTGAAGGCAGGCCACGTCTCTCAATATTTCATTGGGCTGATTATTGGAAAAGAAAAGTTCCAGTTGCGTAGAGTCAGGACTAAACACAATAAAGGCAGAAGCATTGCTATCGTCCACCGATTCCGTGCGGATTCCTTTCTCAAACAAGCGGATACAGTCTTTTTGCACTTCACACCATACATATCCGGCAGAACCGATACAGCCATGTTCATCCCGATCACCTCCCACAATCGGAGATTGCGGATACTGAACTAATTTAGAAGCCGGCATTCCCGGTGTATATTTTCCGGTATAGAATACTTCCAGAGTATCATTCAGAAGCAAGCCATCGACTTCTTCTTTATTCGCGTTCATCGTACTGAATGAAAGAGTATCATTCTTGTCTGTAACAATCGCCACTGTATTCATGGTTGCATCACTAACGATTCCTTTTGAGCTTGCCACTTTTGACGAGCAACCTGCCATGAGGCAGAGCGTACCTACTGCTAATAATATTGTTTTCATTTTCTTTAATTCGGGCTTTGTTTTTAAATTAATGCAAAGATAAAGGTTATACTGCCAATATTTCGCTTTTACAAAATAAATTAATTTCCGGGCAGATTGTTCACCAGCTACACACAAAATGCCTATATTGGACAACGATCTATTAGAAAATCAGCCTACCTTTGTGATATGGATAATCAAAAGTAAATACAGAATACCATGAAAGAAACTTTGCAGATTCCCACTCCTGAAACACTGGAAGCCTTGATAGGTAAGGAACTTTATGATATATGGACTTCACTTTGCCAGCTTATCGAGCAAAAGTACAATATGGAACAACTATGGAACCATGGAGGAAAAAAATGGATATACGAATATAAATATCGCAAAGGCGGAAAAACGCTGTGTGCCCTATACGCCAAAGAACAAACGATTGGTTTCATGGTCATTTTAGGTAAAGATGAGCGTGCCAAATTTGAATCTCTGCGAGAAGTATTCTCAATGAGACTCAAAAGATATACGATGAGACGACTACTTTCCACGATGGGAAGTGGCTTATGTTCGAATTGAAAGACACTTGCTTATTTAATGATATGGAGCGACTGCTATCCATCAAACGAAAACCCAGCCGATGATTGAATCAGATATAAATAAAAGGTATTGTCAAAGTTGCGGGATGCCTCTCCGCTTTGATATAGAGAAATATCTGGGTACTAACTCCGACGGTTCCCGAAGTGACGAATATTGCTACTACTGCCTGAAAGATGGAAAATATATCGTCGACATTCCGATGTCGGAAATGATTAATATCTGGATAAAATACACCGACAAGTACAATGAATATGCAGATACCGCTTATTCGCCGGAGGAACTTAGGCGAATACTCAACGAACGGTTACCCAAACTGAACCGATGGAAACAGAAGCTGGAAACCAGTAATATCCATCACCAAAAGATTCAGGATATAGTCGTTTACATCAATAATCATTTATTCGATAGTTTAGATGCAGATATACTTAGTACGATAAGCGGACTTCCAAATATCACTTCAGAAGAGTGTTTCAAACCGTTGCCGGAGAAAATATCGGAAGCTACATACAACGTTTGCGCCTCGAACATATAGCACATCTGTTAGTATCCACCGACTTTACATTAAATCAGATTTCGGAGCAGACAAACTATCAGACTAAATTCAGTCTGGCAAAAGCCTTCAAAAAACATTTTGGAGTGTCAACCTCTCAATATAGGGAGAAGTATAAGCCGATGTATGACGAACAGCATGCGGTTATCACTCCTGAAATCCGGTCGATTCTGCCGATGAAAGTATTTTGTATCGAGGTGGGTGAAAAGTATAAGGATGAACTCCGATACAAATTAATATGGGACAGGCTCACCAACTATGCTAGACAGCGCAATGAAGAAAAGTCGAATGATAAGTTTGTCAGCCTTAGTATGGACGATCCGTCCATCACCCCGATGGATAAATGTCGCTTCTATCTCGGGGTAATAATCGATAACAAAGAAAATGATTCCCAGCCGGGAGTGATGGAAGTTCCCGGTGGTCGTTACGCTATATTCAGGCATATCAGCGACTACTCTTTATTGCATAAATTCTACCGGACTATTTATGAAGAGTGGTTCCCGGAAAGTAAATATCGTCCTCAAAGCACCTTTAGCTTTGAAATGTATATGAACCGCCCTGCCTCCACCCTTAAAAACAGAACTAATTACCGACATCTATATTCCGGTCATCAAGAAATAATTAATTATCAACCCTCTAAAAACAATGTATTATGGGGAAAAAATTTCAGAAATCATGCTATTGAAGCAACCTGAAACAGCCCGCTTTGGCTGTTGAAGTACAAACAGATATGAACGGAATGTCGGAAGCTATCGGAAAGAACTTTGTAAAAATAGACTCTTTATTTAAGGAACAGGGTGAAGTCACTACCGACATCCCCTACGTTGAATATCCCAACTTTGAAAGTCTGACGGAACACAATATCAAAATGATTATTGGTCTAAAGTCATCCAAAGAATTACAGGGTGGAGGGGATATACGCTCCATAACGATACCGGAAAGAAAAATAGTTTCCTGTCTACATAGAGGAACTTACAGTGAATTGGCTGTCCTGTACAACGAAATGATGGAATGGATAAAAACCAACGGTTACAAACTTTCGGGAACATCCATTGAATATTATTACAGCAATCCCAATGTACCCGAAGAAGAACAGGTGACGAGAATAGAAATGCCACTATTATAAATGTTGATTTCATCTACTTCATCATGTAGATTCTTCCCAAGCTCCAATTATTGTTATTTGATTCAAAACGGTACGGAAAGGAATGAAACAGATTCTTTTATAAATGCCATATTTTAGTTCTAATGTAAATATTATTACAGTAATAGATGCAATAGAAATAAACGGTATTGCAAAAAAAAATGTCAATAAAACTCCTATGTATTTCTGATAGATAACGTTGTTTTGTAAAACACTGTTATCCAGGCGGTTACTATTCGGGCTTTTCCTTTAAAACCAATAACCCGTTTCTCACCGAGAAACAACCTTTTCGACACCGAGAAACGAAGTGTTTCTCACCGAGAAACGAATCGACTGTTGAAGTCCTAAACTTAAATTAAGAAAATTGTTCGTCTCTTTTATTTTGACGCTTCTATCGTAGGAATGTATATGTTGAAATATATTTCAATGATAATCTTGTCATGTCTAAAATATAATGATATGGAATAAATTTATAACTGAATAGCAAGCAATTATAAAAAATGACTGAATGAATTATTTGCAATCAAACAACAACAGATACAGACATCATTTTTGTATCTTTGCCAAGTACAGAATAAACATGAAAAAGAGAAATCCTATATCAAAAGATAGCCGGCACTATCGCCTGGCAAATAAAAACAGGTATATGGAAAGCAGGCGAGAAATTACCTTCTTTACGTACTATCAGCAATGAATATGGCGTAAGTTTAAATACAGCCATTCAGGTATATTATGAACTGGAAAAGGAAGGATTCATCATTTCCCGCCCCAAATCAGGGTACATTGTCAATTATAAGCCACTAAATTTGTCTGCGCCGGCAACAACGCAGCCTTCCGCTCAATCTCCGGGAAAGGAAGAAGCAGACTTAATCATGGAAGTATATCATTCCATCGAAGATTCGTCTATCACCCGTTTTTCGCTGGGAATACCGGAAGATGTTTTATTGCCTATTGCCAAACTCAATAAAGAACTGACCAAGGCCATGTATTCACTTCCGGGGAACGGCACTAGGTATGAAGACCCTCAAGGAAACATTCGTTTGAGAAACTATATTGCCCGTTTTGCGTATAGCTGGAATGGAAATCTGACCGAAGATGATATTGTTACTACCACAGGAGTAACCAATTCCATCTCTTTAGCATTATCTGTTATTGCTCAAAGAGGAGACACGATAGCTGTTGAAAGTCCTGTTTATTTCGGGATATTACAGTTGGCCAACAGTATGGAGCTTCATGTGCTGGAACTGCCGACCAATCCTGTAACAGGCATCGAACCCGATGCTTTAAGAAAAGTATTGCCGCAGATCAATCTATGCCTGCTTATCAGTAATTTCAGTAATCCGCTTGGGAGTTGCATGCCCGATGAACATAAGAAAGAGATAGTACAGATGTTGGCGGAACACAATATTCCTCTGATTGAAGATGATTTATACGGCGATGTATTCTTCGGACATTCACGCCCTAAGCCATGCAAAGCTTTCGATGAAAAGGGACTTGTGTTATGGTGTGGTTCTGTATCAAAGACGTTAGCTCCCGGTTATCGGGTAGGCTGGATTGCCCCCCGGTAAGTTTAAGGATGCTATTATTCGTCAGAAACATATTCATTTAATATCCACTCCTACCCTCAACCAAGAAGCCATTGCCAACTTCATGGAGAACGGCAGGTATGAGAATCATTTACGCAAGTTGCGCCATGAGCTACATTCCAATAGTCTTCATTTGGCACAAGCTATTACCGACTATTTTCCCGAAGACACTAAAATCATCACTCCACAAGGAGGTTTTATGCTTTGGGTGGAACTGAATAAAAAGATTGATACCACGGAGCTATATTACAAAGCGATGCAACATAAGATCAGCATTGCTCCCGGACGCATGTTTACTCTGCACGACCAGTACAGAAACTGTATGCGCTTGAGTTTCGGTCAGCAATGGAGTGCTTTCATTGAAGAACGCTTGCAGGTTTTGGGAAACATTATCAAAGAATCATTTTGATTGACTGATATACTCCTTTACCACTTCGCCGAGGGTTTTAAGTCCTTTCTCTATTTTGTCTTCGGGCATATTAGAGTAGTTGATCCGAAGCGTATTTTCCTTGTTTCCGTTCGGATAAAAGGAGCCTCCCGGAACAAAAGCAATCTTTTTCTCCAGGCTTCTGACTAAAACATCACGTGCCGAAATCCCTTCGGGAAGTTCTATCCATGTAAATAATCCGCCTTCGGGACGAGTAAACTTTATAGTATCAGGAAAATAACGTTCTATACTTTCAATCGCCACATTTCTGCGTTTTCTGTATACTTCTACTATTTTGGCAATATGTTTATCAATATCATAGCGCTTCAGGTATTCGGCGATGGTCATTTGGGCAATAGTGTTGCATTGTAAATCCGTACCTTGCTTGACCAATACGTATTTGCGGATAATCTCTTTATCCCCCCGCAATCCAGCCAATCCGGAAACTGGGACAGAATATTTTCGAGAAACTACCTGTACACAGGATATTTCCAGCCTCATCAAAAGACTTTATAGATGGCAAAGACTCTCCTTCAAACCTTAACTCGCCGTACGGATTGTCTTCAATAACCGCAACACCGTATTTTGCTGATAATTCAGCCAATTTCCTGCGTCTTTCCAGGCTCCACGTCTTTCCTGTAGGATTCTGAAAAGTAGGTATTGCATATATCAGCTTTATATGAGGAGTATTGCTCAAAATTTCTTCCAAAACATCCATCATCATACCGTCCCCATCCGTGGGAATTTCAATAAAGCTACATCCATACGCTTTGAACGCGCTGATTGCAGCCAAATATGTTGGGCTTTCGCAAAGTACGATATCTCCCTGGTCCAGAAAAACTTTTCCGGATAAGTCCAATCCCTGTTGTGAGCCGTGGGTAATCAGAATATTATCTTTATCGAAAGCCGTGCCCAAACGTTCGTTCATCCGGTTGGCAATCCATTCGCGCAAAGGAGCATAACCTTCTGTTGTAGTATATTGAGCGCTTTCGTACCTGCCTCTTTCAATACGTTCTGATTGATCTCATTGATTTCATCTATCGGAAAAGTTCCGGAGCAGGCAGACCACCTGCAAACGAAATCACATCTTCCTGTTCGGTAACTTTTAATATTTCTCTTATTTCCGAAGCCTTTATATAAGACATTCTTTTAGCAAAATTCAACTTCATAACCTTTAAGTATATTAGAGATTAAAACAACACTGCAAAGTAAAAAAAAAGAAAGACGAGAACAGATACACTTTTTATATATTGACAGGTACAGATGACTGACTTTTCAAAGGATAAGTATATGAAGTTAATCTCCCCGATTACTTATTTCGTCATGAGTAATCAGGGCATTCGTCGAATAATCCTATACAGAACCTTGTTTAAACCTACCTTTGCACTGAAAACAAAAGTAATTGATAGTAACTATGGAAGAGCAAATACTCATTTTTCGAACCTCGGTTAGAAATGCACGGGATATAAAACATATCGCAGCGCTGTTCACCCTATGTCCCCAAATCTACAAATGGAATGTAGATATGGAGGACTGGGAAAAAGTGTTGAGAATAGAATGTCAGGGAATCACCCCGACTGAAATATCAAAGGCATTACGCGCTATCAACATTTATGCGCAGGAACTGGAATGAAGGGCAATGCGCCCCTTAATAAATTCACCATCCACCTTTTTCATTTTCACTCTTCAATCATTAATTCCATCTGTATGTCTCCTCTTTTCATAAGTCGTGTGATATTCGGGAAGTTCCTTGAAGCCCAACTTATGATAAATATGGATAGCCGGTTTCAGACGCGTATTGCTCTCTATAAAGATTCTTTTACCACCAAGCTCCTTCGCTTTATTTACAACTGCTTCGCAAAGCAGTACTCCAATACCTTTGCCCTGAACCTTAGGGCTGACAGCCAGTTTGGCCAACTCATAATCATAAAGCGGATGATCCATCTTACACAAAGCACATACACCGACCGGCTCATCTTTATAAAGAGCCATCAAAATAGCTCCTCCCTTATCCAGAATATATTCCTTTGGATGATCCAAAGCCTTGTAATCGGCCTCTTCCATCCGAAAATAAGCAGTTATCCACTCTTCGTTAAGGGTCCGGAAGGCAGATTGATAGCAAGGTTCATAAGGAACTATTTTGATGTCCTTACTCTCTCGTTCCTTTTTCGCTTCCTTCACCTGCTCCAACAGGGATTTATCCAACAAAAGATTCTCCCATTCTTCGATAGCCTCCCAAAGGTCATTCCGGGTTTGCTGCGTGATTTGCTCAATAGCTGCCGTAACATCTATACACTGTTCCGAAAAAGAGTCGGACATTCTTTTTTCCTTTGGCAGATAACATGACCATGTTTCTTCTCCCGTCGGATTTGTCCTTTGTCTCCTTCACTAATCCTTTAGCTACCATTTCTTTAATAATATTACTCACGGAAGGATGAGAATGACCAATCTCTTTGGCTATGGACGTAATGGTTTTTGCCTCCCCACGTGATAATACAAAAAATACAGGAAACCATTTCGGTTTGAGGTCTACTCCAAACATTTTATAGATGGCGGCTGCATCTACTGTTATTTTATCGGTCAACATGCGTAATCTGCTACCGATGGCTAATTTGCCTGTCTGATTAAAAAGTCCATGTTTTTATTAGTTGCGTCACTAAATACGTAATTGATTACGCAAATATATTAGCTTTTTATAATATGAACAAACATTTTTCGCAAAAAATACGTAAGCCGTTACATAATTAGTTCTATTTATGGATAAACATCAGGAAATTTAGCTTATGTGCAAAGTGCTCCTTTGGATTTTTTCCCAATATTTTGGGGAACTGCCAGAAGAACAACAACGTACAACATATCGCCGCTGTCGCGTCGGATATAGCTTCAGCCGCATATACACCTGTCTACTCCCATAAAATGCGGCAATATCAATGCCAATGGGATCAATAGGATTGCTTTTGCGCAACAAGGCTATGAAAATAGAAATTTTTGCTTGTCCCAAGGCTACAAACATATTTTGGCAGGCTCGTTGCAATCCGAAAATAGTCATACCACCCAAGAAAACAGGCATTGCCCAGCGGACTGTTTCTATCAATCTTTCATCACTCGTAAAGGCGGAAGCTACTGTTGAGGGGAAAAGAATCATAAACAACATCAGCAGTAAGTTGAATGAGAACATGGTTATCAATGCGACACGGAAACAGTCTTTGACACGTTGTTTATCGCCGTGCCCATAATTATAACGCACAAGAGGAACGAACCCTTGCGCAAATCCTGTTAATGGGACACTTGCAAATTGCATCGCACTTTGCAAGATGGTCAATGCGCTGACATAAATATCTCCAAAATCTTTCAGGCTGCTGTTCAGAACAAAGCCGACCAGGCTTTCGGTACTTGCCATAATAAACGGTGATACGCCCAAAGCAAATATAGAAAGTATTATTTCGGTTCAACGCCATATAACGTTTTCTAAAGGGGAGAGAGGCGTGCCGGGAGAAAGGAAAGTTAAAACCCACACTGCACTGCACATGCCTGTGAAAGCACTGTAGCCAGAGCTGCACCTTTTACCTTCCATATCGAGCCAAAAATGAAAATCGGGTCGAGGACGATATTCAACAGTGCTCCGATTAATACCGAGTACATGGCGATAGCAGGACGCCCTTGTGCATTGATAAAAAGAATTTAATCCTGTGGATATTTTCTACGAAGATAGTTCTAATAAATAGATAGAAAGATAGTTGACTGCATACTCCAATGTATTTTCTGAAGCTCCTGTAAAAGTAGAATCGGCGTTACTTCAGGAATATCTTGTATGATTCGCGTAAACTCTGCTGCAATATCCCTGTTCAGCCGTCTGAGCTTCACACTGCAAAACACGACGAATCCCTGATTCAACTTTTCAGCATCCAGCACAGCAATATATTTCTTTATATATCCGCCGCTTTCGAGCCGTTTGAGCCGTTCAAAGACAGGAGTTGATGAAAGACTCACCCGTGCAGCCAACTCTTTTGTCGTCAATCGGCATTCTCTTGCAGAGTACGGAGTATCTGCAAATCCACTTTATCCAATTTATCAAAAGTATCCATAGAAAAATATTCTTCTAAAGGGTGAATATCGAGAACAAGACAGTATCCTTATTCTATATAACGGTACAAAAATAGTATTATTTTCTATATTTCAGCTATATATTGTTCGATATTCCTACACTGTCTAACTTTGCAAAGAAAATAAAGACAAAATATACTATTACGTTCTGATCCATGCTATCATGGCGTACGCTTCGTTGATGCAGCCGGTCCGGCTGCCTATACTGCATCCGTATCCCGTGCTATTCTGCTGCGCAGACACAGGTGCCACCATCAGTCCCTTCAACGCTTTTTATCCTGCTGCAAGGCCTGGAAACTCTTTCCTTAAGAAGCACACCGCTTCATCGACAGTCTGGAGATTTTCTCGTTGCTGGCCAATGTAGCTGACGATGAAATCACTAGTCATCCATCCGGCAAGTACCACACACTCGCAACTTAATGCGCAGGAGCTTGCAGAACAGGAGGATTTATCCGGGCACTGTACGTCTATCCATCGGAAGGAACATATCAATGACCTGATAGCCGATCTGGAACAGGCACTCGCCAAAATCTGACATTAGATTCTAACCTATTTGTCTGTTAAATGTGATTGACAACAAGACGCAATGAAGATTCGGGGATTGTAAACTTTCCATCACTATGATACGTTATAACAATATAACATTAAAAACATTGCAGTTATGAGAAATATTTAATAATAGCAACGAACTGCATCTGATAGACGCAGAAAATTCGCAAGCAGTAGAAAAATGTTTAGAATCCTCTGATATGGCCGCAGGGTCAACCACTAATTTCGACCTTTACATGGTGGTGGAAAACTATTTTTAAGGATCTAGGAGAAGCTGAAAGATCAACCATGAGGGATGAAAGAAGACAGATACAGGTGGCATAAAATAAAGAAATTCTTTCAGTACCAGACAATTTTCATCTATAAACAGAGAGAAACCTCACTAGATGAAACTCCTCGTTTTTTGCCTCTTGATAAATTATCAATTTCCCTGATGTACCGTAAGTTGCAGGAGACAATGCAACTTTTTCATTGAAGGTTTCGTAAATAGCTTTTTGGTATCGAAATAAACACCCCAATGATCTCACTTTCTTTTACATACGTACCACCACATTCACACTGCTGGCATCTAGGCGCATGAGAGCTATAAACGGAGCAGAGGTTCATTCAAGATACGTTTATCTTCAGCAGAATATCACGAACTATCTGCTGAACCTTATTGTAATCTTCCCATAATCTATACCAATAATCCACCCATTCTACAGCGGTTTCCTGGTGACTGTAATTAATCACTACTCCACCTACTTAATAGAACCATTCCGGTATATAAATCAGTTTATTATCCCAGTAGTAAAGGATGGTATAGGAATATCTGAATTTCTTTACTGTACCCGGCTGATCCCTGCTGTGTTCTATCCAATCGCCAACTTATAAGGTTTGAACAAAGAATATGATCCATAATGAAGTTTTTGATTGAATAAAGCCATACCAAACTGTGACTTACCGGCGGAAGCCAATAAAGCCCGCAAATGAAGTTGTCTCAACTCCCAAGGCACCGACAACAGAAATGATTAACAGAATGGTCAACAGAATATTTGCCAGACTCTTCACAAAGATTTGATGCTTATATCTACTTTTCTTCTGTCCATCAGACGTCCGACAAATCGGTTGAGCAGCGAGATGAGGAAGCGTCCGACAATGAAGAACAGAGGTTGCAAATCCAGATGCGTTCTCCGGCACGGATGAAATCTACCAATTGCTGGGTGATCAGAGAAAACTTATCCAATCATCCCCGCATTGCTATCGCTTCTTCATTAATTTATCTGCGGCGATTTGTGTAGAATCCGCAAGCTATGTTGCTGTCACTTCAAATAATGGTAGCATAATTTGATAATTATATTAAAATGAATAACATCACTTCAACTTAACAAACTACAAGAATTATATTGTTTTAGCAAATCTAAGTTTTTTTTGCTTTCCTCCACAAAAGGCAGTAATTTTGTCAACGATTCACTGGTAGTGCCTTAACATGACAGGGCTGAGAACATACCCATAGAATCTGATCGGTAGTGCTTACGTAGAGAACTTAATTAGTAAGCAAAGATGAAAAGAATTGTTATGGATGGCCCATCGCCTTTATCGGGCGCAGGTATCGCTGTCCATGCACAGACGAGTGCTAAAGCGGACAGTCTGAGTTGTAAACCTGCAAAGTGCAGGTAGGTATCCCACGCGTGCTACGGCGAAAACTCCAGTGGCATTCACCAATGTGAAAAGAACAGATCAGTAAACAGAATTTCGGACAGGATATC
>VOFH01004021.1_pt1 | contig 37806 bp, 69 predicted proteins | sample 5384091 | NCBI WGS metagenome assembly VOFH01 (sample SAMN12384727, study PRJNA508395) | human gut metagenome | isolation source: healthy gut G | host: Homo sapiens
CGAGACAGAGAAAGAAATCCTTTTGACAGAGACAGCCGATAGGCACAAAAACCACCGCTATGGTATCACCCATGCGGCGGCATACATAAAAATCTTATTTGTGTTCTGCAAAGCGTGACTTTTCATATCCTGAGCATTGATGATTGTTTCCTTTTTGCACTTCGGACAGTAGAGAGGGAAGTTTCTTAATTCTGTATCTTCCCGTATCATTGTGCGAGGATTTTATTGCCGCAGATAGGGCAATATATCCATTCTGTGGCTTTCATGTTACTTTTCTAATTTCAAGTCTTTTATTTTTTTGAGATATTCTCTCAATGACCTGTATAAAACATTCATCACTTTTGCCCGTCGGATCAGGAAGTCCCCAATTATCATCAAACGCTCTGCCGATAGGGACAACCGACATCACACCCCATTGAAATCGCAATATCGGGCGTAGGGATTTTATCAATCGTCTTGCTATACTGGCTTTGCTCCATATCTATCCCATAAAGCTGTTTTCGCCTGCTAAATGCTTACCCAAGGCTTCTGCAATCTGACTGCGGCAGGAATTGTGGACACAGATAAAGGCTATTTTCTTCTTACTCATAATTAAAAACCCAATTTGTGCAGCAAAGCAACTATATCAGCAGATTTTAATACCTTTGCCCATAGATACGACCTTTTCATTGACAACAAGAGCAGGCATACTCATAACTCCATATTCCATCACTTTCTGCATATCGATAATGTATTCCACCTCTACGGAAAGCCCCATATCCTTTACTGCCTGCTTTGCATTCTCATATAACTCATGACAAGACTTGCACCCCGATCCCAACACCTTAATACAACAAATCTCGCCAGTTTTCACATTAGGACAGCACTCATTAACTGTAATATCTGATCCATTTGCTGAGCAGCTACAACTACAAGTTGCCATTTTCTTTTCCTCTTCCTTTTTCTTTCCAAAATTAAATAATGCCATAATGATAACCTCCTAAAATCAAATAATTAAATATTGTATTGCGTTGAATAAATAGCCTACAACGATAATACCAACAGTGCATATTGCAATGAAAATACCAAGCAATTTAGGCTTTACAGCCTTGCGCAGCATAATCATTGACGGTAGGGACAAAGTTGTAACACCCATCATAAAGGACAAAACAACACCGAGCAAAGCACCTTTTGCAAGCAGAGCTTCTGCAATCGGAATTGTACCAAAAATATCCGCATACATCGGTATGCCTGCAAGGGTAGCAAGTACCACACCAAACGGATTGTTATCGCCAAACACCTTTACAATGAAATCTTCAGGAATCCAGTTATGAATAATCGCACCGATACCTACACCAATTAAAACATAAGGTGCAACTTTTTTCGCTGTTGAAACAACCTGTTCCCACGCATATTTCATACGGTCTTTGAAATGCAGTTCCTCCTGTGGAACATCAATAGCGTGACCGTTTCGTATATATTCTTCCACTTGATTTTCAAGGTGCAACTTTTCAATCAAAGTTCCGCCCGCAACCGCAATCATCAAACCGAGAATAACATACAAAACTGCAACTTTCCAACCGAAAATACTCATCAACAGAACAAGGCTTCCCAGGTCAACCATCGGAGAGGAAATCAGAAAAGAAAAGGTAACTCCCAGCGGCAGTTCCGCGCTTGTAAACCCGATAAACAGCGGAATAGAGGAACAAGAGCAGAATGGCGTTACCGTTCCGAGTAATGCAGCGATAATATTCGCCCAAATTCCGTGAAACCTGCCCAGTATCTTTTTTGTCCTTTCCGGAGGGAAATAACTTTGAATATAGGAGATAATCAAAATCAAAACGCCGAGCAGTACCATAATTTTTATGGTATCATAGATGAAAAACTGAACACTTCCGCCTATTTTGCTTGTAGTATCTAAACCGCAAGTGTTTAAAAATGTTTCAATGAGCCGATTCAGCCAGTTCATACCGAGGACTTCATTTTGAAAAAAGTCCCAAATTTTTTTAGTGTCTCCATAAAAAGCCCCTTTCATATAGTTATATTGAAATATGTCTATTTATTGTCCCGAATATAAGCCGTGCGAAAAAGCAATCCATAAACTTCCTCACTTTTCACAGCACGACTCGTTTTCGCTTTTAACATCAAGTGTTGTCAACTGCCGCAAACATTCTTTTGCCTGCTCCACACCTTTTTCTGAAATAGAATAGTGCGTCCATTTGCCCTCTTTTGCGCCCGACAACTATTTCAGCGTCACAAAGAATTTTCATATGGTGGGAAAGCGTAGGCTGCGTGACATTGATTTCTTCCAGCAACTTGCAAGCACATTTTTCACCTGAACGCAGCAGTTTTATAATCCTAATGCGGTTTTCATCACAAAACGCTTTGAAAATTGCCGCAATTGCTTTTTTCATCCATCTCTCTCAATCACCTCCCATAGATAAATGTCTATGTGTTATTATATGCAACACATAGAAAAATGTCAATATATTTTTTGATTTAAGTGAAACAGCGGTAGGAAAAACTAAATCCTACCGCTGTCTTTTATGCAAAGATGATTTCTTTTTCCACAATCTCCTTTGCACACGCCCGTATGTTATTCATTCTCTGTGTCCATTTCAAAGCGTTTTTCCGCCTTTAACTGCTCCGTAATACCCTGCACCCGTTTCATCTGCTCTGTGAGCCTTTCCATGCGTTCCTGTGCTTGTTTATCTATATCGGCAAGGTAAGTGTTCAGCCTGCCGCTTGTAAGCAGCGTTGTATATGTATTTCTGTGGTATTCTTTTCAGATACCGCAAGTGCCGCTGTCCCCACAAACCAATAGGCTGTTCTTTTTCGGCTGGTAAGATAAGACATGGGATATAATAATCTCCTTGCAGTTCATACCACAGACCATTTTTATCATCGTAAATGTACTTGTCCATTGAAAAAATCCTCCGTTATAATATATTCGCACATACATCACAGTTCTCCGATTGCCACACTTTGTTATATCTTGTTATGAGATTTTCTTGCCCTTGTATTTGCCCTTATGAGCAATGAGGGAAAGAGTAAACTTGTGTGTAACCGTATAAAGAGATAAGGCAGACACATTGCGATAAATCCTTTATTTTCAAGGCTTTTGGAGGATTTTATTAAAACACTGTAACCTCTGTTGAGAGGTCATAATTTACTGATATTCAAATTCATATTTAGCGACGTCCACGGGCTCTAACAGAAACCCTAAATCCAAAAAGCCCTCTTTCGATGCGCTCTTTGATATTGTCGGAATTGCCGCTGTATATTTCGTATTGGATGGCGGGATGCTGAGCCTGGAAAGCGGCCAAGATTTCTGCAAGCAAACGGCTGTTTTGGTACTCTCCGCTACCGATAGAGATTTCGCCGCTTAGCTCATCTTCCTGTTTTAGCTCTTGCTTGGTTTTTCTGCCAAAGAGATAAGTTCTTGTGCGCGCCGTTTCAAAAGCAAGCCTTGCTCGGTTAAAGTGATGTTATGGCTGTTCTGGTAAACAGTTTGACCCCAAGCTCTGCCTCAAGCTGCATCATTTGGCGAGAAAGAGAGGTTGCGTAACATGGAGCAAAGCAGCAGCCTTGGTAATGTTTTCCCTCTGGCAATGGTTGAAAGTAGCTTAATACCCGAAGTTCCAAAAAGCACCTCCTATCTAGTACACCACATTTAGCGGTCCATTTCAATAAGGAAAACCGTATAAAAAATCATAGCTGTGGAAAATCACGAGGCTGTGTACAAAGAGATGCACACAGCCTTGTATGTAGAGCATTTCAGCGGCACAGGATTCGGTCTAGCCTTGCACCCAGGCGGCTGAGTATTTCATTGGAAATGGTGCCTGCGCTTTCAGCCAGATCGCCCGCAGAGAGGGTAAGCGTGCCGGATGTGCCGATGAGTACGGCTTTGTATCTCCTGCACAGACGCCGGGAATATCCGTTACGTCTATGATGGTTTGGTCCATACATATTTTACCAAGAATCGGCGCTTTTTGTCCGCGAAGCAGTACATACCCGTGGCCATCGGATAGGCTGCGCGGTAGCCCATCCGCATACCCGATGGAGAGGGTCGCGATTTTTCATGGGATGATCCGCTGTACAGGAAAGACCATAGCCGACAGCTTCCTGTGTATACAGCGGCTTTACCGTGGCGACGCGTGCCTTGAGCGATAAAACGGCCGCAACTGACGTGCCCAAGCGTCAGTATCCGCCCGCGTGCTCAATATGCCATATAACGCAATGCCGATACGCGCATAATCTCCCCCAACTCCGGATAGTTCAACACTCCATAGCTTGCCAGAAGATGGGTGCGCGGGCAGGGCACGCCGCGCTTTTTTTTCAATTCACGGAGTACGGATTGGAAAGCCATGGACTGTACCTTGGTGAAGGCTTTATTGCGGGGGGAAAGAGATTCGTCGGCGGATAGATGTGTAAAGATGCCGTCAATTTGTAAATGCTTTAGGGCAAAGAGCAATGCGATTTGGTCGATGTTTTCGCTGCGTTCTCCCAAGCGATGCATGCCGGTATCTATGCCGATATGAACACGAAGCTTCTTTCCATAAGTGGATAGAGTTTTGCGTATTGGCTGTCTACTACGGTTTGGGAAAGCCGGTAGCGCCGCAAAAGAAAAAGCTTGCGAAGGATGCGTATATCCAAGAATCAAAATCTCCCCAGCAATTCCATTTTGCGAAGCTCTATCCCCTCACTAAGGCTGGCGACGCAGAAATGACGCACGCCCAAGCGATATAGCTCTTTCACAGACAGGTACGGCTCCATGCCCATAGGCGTTGGCTTTCACAGCGGGCATCAGTTTGCAGGAGCGGGGCAGGCGGCTTTGCAAAAGGCGATGTTGTGAGCCAAGGCCTGGCTGTCCAGCTCGATCCAGGCCCGCCCTTTGGGAGAATAGCGCTGGGGCCGCGGAAGAATCAATGCAAGGACATACGCAGCGCCAAAGGATACAGCGGAAACGGCCAAATAATGAGCTAGGCTTTGATCTACCAGCCAGGGAAGCAAATGCAGTGCTTTTTGCTACCGCTCTGATAAGCACGATGACAGCCGGATGCGGGATATAGACACAAGTGGCGGCAGTGCGGGCCCTTTGGCAGGATGGCCGCTGCCAGGATAGCACAAGATGATAAAGATAAAGCATCGTGGGTAGCAGGAAAGATACATGCTGTCATGCCGCGGCCAGCCCAGATGACGAAGGATAAAGGCTTCGCCTGCCATGCCAGCAAACGAGAGACAAAGTCCGAAAAATGGCTTTGGGCCGCTCCAGGTTTTTTTTGAGAAAGCCATGCGCCCAAGATAAGAAAGATAGGCGCAAAGAACAGGCCATTGCGCGTATAGGAAAACACCTGAAAACCACCCTGATAGAAAAGCATCCAGCACAGGGATAGACCGAGCCAAACCGTAGTAGCTGTCTCCCATCAGGCCGATTAAATAGAGGAAGAGGGCTATGGCAAGGGAATTGCGCAGGCTTAGCTTTCGGCTCATGAGATAGACAAGGCAGAGGCCGAGCAAACAGGCAGGAAAATACCAAAGATGGTAAAAAGGTGCCGTCGAACAACAACAGACGCAAAGCGCTGCCCAAGGCGAAAGTGCCTCGTAATGGCCGCCATACAAACCGATGGGTACATACAGCGCAATGGCCACGAGATAAAGCAGAGAAAGCTTTGTTAAAGATTTAGTGAGGGCGGCCCAGCCGTTTGTATCTCGATAAAAGCGGAAACGACAAACTGCCCAGTTACCATGAAGAAGAACGGGACGGCGACCCTGGCTAAAACGCGGGTTAAAAAGAAATCTGCGTTAGCGCTAAAACAGGTAAGGGGCGACGTATGGATGGCAATTACGAGAAAAGCGGCTACCAGGCGAAATGCATCAAGTCCCCATAGTTTTGTCTTGTTTGCATGGGTATGTCTCCATTCTGTTAAGATAAATCCATCCGTATTGTTGCCGGAGATGCTGTATGGGATCGTGTTATCGACTTCTAGGCAGGTATAAGCGCCTTTGCATGGCAGATGCGAAACCACCACATCCTGCCCACCCCAAAAGGATGGGGTAAGCGGATTGTCCATAACGATACTGCTTGATAAAAGAAAGATATTCTTCAAGGACCAGATGATTTTGCACCATGATTTTGGCATGTGGAACCCCAACATAACGAAAATGCCAGGGTTCATGGGCGATGCCGGTAAGGTGTTCTTTTCCGGCTGGATAGCGCTCCACAAATCCATAGTCTGCCGCTTTGTCACGAAAGATCTGGCAAATGCCGCTATATGGAAACGCGGGACGAATAAAATCAATGTGCGCCTGTTTTTGCCCAAGATCTATGGCAAGACCGGTTTGGTGCTCACTATGGCCGGGCAGGGCCACATACTTTTGCGTAAATCCAGGCCGCTATCCCGGACGGAATCATCCCATATCTGCTGCTGCTCGGCGTGCGCCCGCCAGCCGCTGACCGGCACAATGTGTTGCCATCCATGGAAAGAATCCATCAAATTGGAAAGAAGGACGGCGGCTCGGCGCTGCATCTGGATGGTAGGATAGCTTTCCAGCACAGGAACCAGGGGCGTTTGCGCATCTTCACGATAGCCTGCCGCTGCATTTACCAAGATGAGGCTGCCGGTATGGATTTCTTTTTGTAGAAGGGTCAATGTTTTCATTGTGCCACCGCCTGTTCGATGATACGATCCAACACATCCGCAAAGGGGAATAGCCGGCCGCCTTCATCATGCCGGGATAACGGCTGTGTTCGGTAAAGCCGGGAATGGTGTTGACCTCATTGAATACGAGCTGTCCTGACGGTGTTAAGAATAAATCCACCTGGCAAACCCTGCGCAGCCAAGCGCGCGGTAAATCCGTTTGGCCGTCTGCTTGATTTCCTCGGCTTTGGCGTCGCTGATGCGTGCAGGCACATGGATGGCGGAGGAGTGTAGCGTGTACTTTTCAGTAAAAGTTAAAAATCCTTTGAAAGCCTCGATTTCGTCTATCGCTCCGGTCAAAAGGGTTTCCGTGCCCAATACAGCGCAGCCCACTTCAATGCCTTGAATGTTTTCCTCAAGAATGACCTGGTTATCATAAAGAAAAGCACCATCGATGGCCTTGGAGAGCTGATCTGGGGACTCCACCCGCGTGATACCAAAGGAAGATCCGGCTTTTACCGGTTTTACATACATTGGGTACCCAACCTTTTCGGCAAAAAGCCACGGCCTGCTGCAATGTGTAGCCCGATTCCAGGACAAGCCCCTGGGGCACGCGCACGCCTGCCAGGGAGACCAATTTATGGGAACGGTCTTTGTCCATACAAAGGGCAGAGGCCAATACGCCGCAACCTGCCAACGCGATCCCGGACAACGCGATGGCGCCCTGAATGGTGCCATCCTCCCCATTTTTGCCATGAAGGACGGGAAACGCGACATCGACTGGCAAGGAGGATATGCCGGTGGTTTCAAATACATACAGCTTGCGCGCACCGCGGTCAGAGAAAGCATAGCGGGGAATACAGTCTTCGCACCTAAGCCAGGTATCGTCCAGCAGATGCTCCGGGCTGCCGGTATAGTAGTACCAGCTGCCGTCTTTAGAGATGCCGATGGGGAGGATGTTGTATTTGTGCCGATCCAGATGGCTTAGCACTGCATGCGCCGAAGTAAGGGATACGCTGTATTCTGGAGAACAGCCGCCAAAAAACACGGCTACATTTTTCTGTTTCATTGGTTTATCCTTTCTCTGCTATGTTGATGTTTGATGACAGGGGATAGCCGATACGGCATTTATTTTGGTAGAGCCTGCGGCTTTCAACGGTTGTCGGAGCCTCGGTCTATGCGTGTCTGGATGACATCGGCCAGCTGAATAATCTCTTTGTCTTGGCGTATATACGAGATTTTGCCGTTTTGAATCTGATACAAACAGGCGTCCTCTTCCGAACACAAGAGGCGGCCGAAAAGGTGGTGGCTGTCAAACGAAAAGAGGATCTGATAGGTACGATTGGTATCGTTTTTACCTTTAGATCCAGCCAGCCCTTCTGAAATGGTGGCGTCTACGCCGGTGGGCAGGTTGCTAGGCGGATCGGGGAAATCCTTGCTGGCATGGCCATGCCGCTCTACAATGGTCAGAGGCGTATGCAGAAACAGCCAAAACAGCAGATTGAATTTGGCACATGCCCCCACCCGGCGCTGTCGTTAGATGCCCGTTGACAACGGTTAGCCCTCTTTATACGGTGTGTGGCGGTCTGCATATCGGATGGTTTGGCTAAAGGAAAAAGTTTCTCCCGGCCGAATCAATAGGCCGTTGAGTTCTTGGCGGCTAGCTTCAAGTTGAATACCTTGTTTTCCTGATAGACCATATCAAACCCGGTTTCTGTGTGTTGTATAGCTGGCTGGAATCCTCAAAGGCCACATACGGAGGGCGCCTTCCAAACGAGTTTTGCAATATCCAGGCGCATGCCAAGATAAAAACAGAACTTGCGCTGCTTGGTGCGCAGGGGGATCAAAAAGGGGAAGAGTTCTGTGGCTCTTTTTGCGTTTCATGGATGTTCCTTTTCCGGGATTAAAAATGCCCTGTCTTGATACTGAAAAATGTACCAAAACAGGGCATTGTATATTTATAGGCTTTGTTTCAAAACGATGATGATTTTCTGTCCAAATTCATACGATTTTCTGACAATCCAACGGAAGCCGGACGGTAAAGGCAATGCTTTCATTTTTCGCTTGCAGCATGGATGGTGCCATGATGCAGCTCTACGATCTCTTTGGAGATGGCAAGCCCCTAGCCCCGCGCCGCCTGTGGAAGAGGATCTAGACGAATCCAATCGAAAAACTGCTCGAATATACGGCCCAGCTTATCTGGCGGTATGGTGCGGCCATGATTTTTCACTACGATTTGCACACTCTCTGCCTGTGCGGACATGGCAAGGGAAATCGCACTGTTTTCATAGCTGTAATTGATTGCGTTGCGGATGAGATTATCCAATACGCGTTCCAGCTTGTCTGGATCGCATATAAGCTCTACGCCGGGCGCCAGATCCGTTTGCCAAAAAGCCCTTTTTCCGCCAAGATAGGTAAATTCGCTGACGATCTGGGAAAGCATACGCGTAAGGTCGATGCGTTCTACTCCAGCGTTAGAGCGGTTAAGTTAAAACGCGTAATATCGAAAAACTCGTTGACGAGATCCTCCAGCCGCAGCGCTTTATCCAACGCGATGCCAGTGTAGCGGGCGCGCAGCTCGGCGGAGATCTGCGGCTCATCCTGAAGAAGCGTTAAATATCCGATCACGCTGGTCAGAGGCGTTTTCAGATCATGCGCTAGATACACGATGAGATCATTTTGCGCTGCTCGGCTTCTTTGGCCATCGCTTCGTTGCGGATGGCTTGCTCACGGAATAAATTGAGCTCATCCTGCACGTTTTCATGGACTCCGGCAGCACAATGGGCTCATTTCGATTGTTTACAAGCTGGCCCGAAGCGGCTACAACCTGATCCAAATACCGAAGCGGCTTGGACATAAAATAGTAGGTGATGATGGTCCACCCCACCAGGCAGACCACGCCGCCAACCAAAAGAATATAATCCCGGATCCAGGACAATAGCTGATAAAGGGGATCATAGGGCTGCCATATGACCGATGCGCATAGCTGCCACCCGAGCAGCACCACTACACACAAAGGCCGACGACAAACCAATGAGAGAAAGAAAATATTGAAACAATACATGCCTTGTGATACGGCTGCGGTACGGATGATTTGTTTTGGTATTGCGTTCACTCAATGGTATAGCCCACCCCCATACCGTTTTGACATACTTGGGCTTTCTAGCAGGCTCATGCATCTTCTCCCGCAGCCTAGCGATGTGTGCCATCACGGTATTGTTATTGTCCAAATATCTTTCCCCCAAACCGATTCAAACAGCTCTTCAGAGGAAACTACGTTGCCTTTTCGTTCGCAAAGATACCAAAGGATGCTAAATTCCAGTGGCGTTAGGCTCAATTCTTTCCATTTAGAGAGCATTTATGGCTGCTTTTGAAATGTGAAGGCCACGGATATCGATTTCATCTGGGATTTTGTCCTGGTCTGCCGGCGCATTGTTATACCGGTTATATCGGCGCAGCTGCGTTTTCACGCGCGCAATGAGCTCCAATGGATTGAAGGGCTTTGTGATATAGTCGTCGGCGCCAAGGGTTAGCCCTGTGATCTTATCCATATCCTCCACCTTGGCAGTGAGCATGATGATGGGAAAAAGATGCGTTTTTCGAATCTTTTGACACAGCGCAAAAACCATCCATATCCGGCAGCATTACATCTAGAATAACAAGACTCAACGCTTGTGTTTCAATACAGGATAGGGCCTCTGCCGCCGTATAAAATTTGTATACATGATATCCTTCGTTTGTCAGATAAACCTCCACCAGATCCGCGATGGATTTTTCATCGTCTACAATTAAAATGTTTTCCGCCATAGCTGAATGTTCCTTTATCAAATGGTTTGCGGCATACATAAGTCGAAGACCGCAAATCCTATTGTAACATATGTAACGGACAAATACCTCCTGGGAAATGGTATGCGGGAGAAGGGCGAAAACGGATAGGGAAAGGCGTAGAAGGAGGGGGAAATCTGCATTGCGTTTGAAGATTTTTTGCCGGCGTGGGGTGGCCAGTTTGTATGATGTAGTTTTTCATCATAGGATTTTCCGGCTCTGTTCAATGAAGCATTTTGGCGCCGTTGTCAAAGAAGAGGATGCTTTTACAGAGAATTTATGCCTTATATGAAACGAGAACCTTCAACACGCATCGGCAACTGGAGAAGTTGCCGACAGAGCAAGAAAACAAGCCTTATGGGCAGCGGTATAAAAGCAGAAAACGGAAATCCTATCGAAAGAGGACGTAGAGAAAGGATATGAAAATATTATAAAATTTTATAAAATTTACTTAACAACATAAAACATCAAATTATAATGATACGATAATGTATTTTTGGAAGACGATGCCAATGCTTCCAGCGATTCATAGGAAATGCGGCGTATAGTTTTGCAAAGACCTCGTCAATACTGAATACGAAATATCATTTGATAGAGGTGACAGGAAATGGACACGTTTGCATTGTTAATTACCATCATCGGCGGCATCAACTGGCTGCTGGTAGGGTTGGCGCAGTTTTGACCTTGTCGCATGGATTTGCGGCGGTCCGGCGACGATTGCAGCGCGCATTATATACACCATTGTGGGCTTGTGCAGCCTTTGGTGTATTGCTGTTGTTCAACCGTACGCCGAAAGGAACGATTACGCATCAACTAAGGCAAAAGGCAGGAATCAATCCTGCCTTTTGTCTTTTTGCGGTTGTTTGTGCTTTTTCAGCGAAGAGGCCAAAAAGCTGCCCCAATCAAAGCGCCGCAAGAGCCGGCGATGATGTCGGTCATGGTATCGGTTAACGAACCGCCCTGTGCCTGGAAAATGGAAAAATGTATCCCCACAGAATTCATACACCTCCCAAAGGCCTGCGGCGGCAATGGCCAGGAAGAGGGAAAAAGAAAAACGGGCAGCAGCACAGCCCCAGAGTCAATCTCATAGCGACGCACGAGCGTATATATAGAAGATAGCCCACCAGGATCAAAAAAGAATGCCGCTGGAAAAATGCAGGAGCAGATCGTAAAAAGAGATGGCATGATAGCTTCTCCAGCATAGAGCCGAAATATTGGGGCCATGACGGTAAAGAAAGAAAAAAATAGCGTAGTATAACGGTTTTAGATTGCGTAAAAAACAAAAGAGAAGCGCGGTGCCTGCGGGTCATTCCATAATAATAGAGAAAGCGATAGGCGTTTCCATGTGAAGGAAATCGCATAGGTGATGGTATAGACGATCAACAGCAAAGGACTGAAAGAAGCGTATTTTGTTTGGACGCCTTCATAGAAACCTCCGGCAAGAGCATAATTTTAACGATTTTCTTAATTCAACCAGAAAAGCGGTTAGTCGCTTTTTTATGACCTTTTCTGTTGATATTCTTTTATACAGTTTTGGAAAACCAGCCCACTGAGCGCCAAGAGGGCCAACAGGTTCGGGATCACCATCAAACCATTGAATAAATCGCTCAATGCCCAGACAAGATCTACCTTTAGCATGGAACCAAACCATGATGAAGATCAAGACGATAGCGGAATACAATTTCACGGCTTTTTGCGCCAAACAAATATTTGATATTGGTTTACCGAAAAGTACCAGCCCACAATGGTGGAAAATGCAAAGAAGAACATGCATAGCGCCCAAAAATATCACCGAAGTGTCCGAACACAGAGGAAAAGGGGCGACCTGTGCCAATTTTGAACCTGTTTCTCCGGACGATAGCGCGCCGGTAGTTAAAAAACGTAAGCGCCGTTAACGTGAGCACAACAAACGTATCCAAAAAACACCCATCAAAGCAACAACGTTTTGATCGCATGGATGATCTACTTTTTGGCCAATGCATGCGCATGCGGCGTAGAGCCCATCCCTGCTTCATTGGAGAACAGGCCGCGTGAAACACCATAACGAACTGCCATTTTAACCGAGATACCGGCTGCTCCGCCCAATACTGCTTCAGGCCGGAAGCGCCTACGAAAATAGAGACAAAGGCCTGGCCGATATGCTGATAATTGACACCGATGACAATCAGAGAGCCAACAATATAAAGCAAAGCCATAATGGGTACAAGCTTTTCTGTGACAGATGCAATGCGCCGGATGCCACCCATAAAGATAAAGCCTGCCAAAAGCGCTACAAATACCCCAACGATCCAGGAGGGCATGCCAAAAGGCAATGTCAAACGCCTCGGAAATGGAATTGACTGCACCATATTCCCTCATAAAGCCTAGGGCTAAAATGATGAAAACGGCAAACAATGCCGCTAGAACACGGCCAAATCGCCCTTTAAACGCTGCTTTAATGTAATAAACCGGCCCGCCCGTGACCTCGCCATGAACAGTGGTTTTTAAATTTTTTGCGCAGCCTCGGAAAAAGATCGTTGCCATGCCAAAAAAAAAGCGCTGATCCACATCAAAAAGATAGCGCCGGGGCCGCCGGAAACCACAGCTGTGGCCGCGCCTGCGATATTGCCGGTACCGATTTGCGCAGCGATGGCGGTCGTCAACGCCTGAAAAGAACTCCATCCCTCTTTGCCGGCCTTTTTGCCTTTAAAAGCGTGAAACCGCCAAATACCTTTGAAGCTGTCCTTAAACTTTACGGATTTTGGACAAACGGAGGCGTAAGGTGTAAAAATAGATGCCAGTACAACATAACAGCACAAGCAGTATATTGTCCCACAGCGCACCGCTGATAGCTTTTTTTACAATCGCTGTAAACTCCATATTGATCCCCCTTTTTGGATACAAAGCAGTCTTTTCAGTATACTGTCTGGGAACAAATGCAAAAAAAAAAAGCCCCGAAACCTAGGCATGTTCCGGCCTTTTTATCAATCGAGATCGGTTTTCCATAGGCCGTGCAGGTTGCAGTATGCAAACCGCCAACGGTTTTTCACCGTCTGTCAGTGCTACATCGGCTTCCGGCGCACCATTGGGAGACAACGCTTTGCGGTGCCGCCTTGGTCTGGTACGGCAGATCCATTCTGATGGAATGTTCTTCAGTCATGGGGTGCGCGGCGCTACCCACGCATACATGCACCAAATTGCCATCTACCTTTACCACCGGCACATGCTTTTCCTGCGCTGCATCCGTAGTATTGGCGACAAGCTCCTGCATTTTTCGCCACAGCATACGACCGGTACACCTGCATTGTGGATCATTCCAATTAGGTTTCCGCAATGGTTACATACAAAAAACTTCTGTTCTCTGCTCATTGATACACACTCCTTTTATGCTAGGGTTATTTCCATTATATCCCAGTTATCTATATAAGCAAATGAAAATGAGAGCAAACGTTTATTTTTCTTGGGATTCTTTGCCTTGCCGGAAACAAACCGCCCATAGGGATGCACCTCCATAAAGTGCTGAATCTCCTTTGCGTATAGCTGGATGCGTTGATATAGATCCATCAAAGACGCCTCCTTTCCCCTTTACTGTAACCGAAAGAAGATATGGTTATACCGGGAGCTTTTGAGAAAGCGCAGTGCGTAGCCTGCCGACTACGCTGGCACAGACGATGCACTTTATAACATCGCCGGGCAGTGTGGGTAAACAGTAAACGGCAAAGAGCTGAGAAACCGTCATGGCTTGTTGGAGATAAAGGGTCATGATCCCATAAAAATAGGGAAGACCTACAACATAAAAAGAATGACGGCACCTGCCAACGACGCAAAAAAAGCGGAAGACCAGGATTTGTGGGAGCGTTCAAACAATAGACCGGTACAAAAGGTGGCAGGGGCTAGGCCGAGCAAAAAGCCAAAGGTTGGCTTGGTCACATAGCCGATGCCTCCGCCTTGTGTAAAGATAGGAAGGCCGATCAACCCCCCAGAAGCAGATACACGACAACGGATACCGTGCCCCACTTTTTTGCCGAGCAGCAGCCCGGCCAGGGTAGAAAAGAAGGTTTGAAGTGTGATGGGCAGCCAGGCCAGGGGAATTTTTGATAAAAGCACCGATGGCGCACAACGCTGCACATAGTGAGCAAAGGATCAATAAATACAAAACGACTTTTGGTAACGGGCATGTAGCAGCACTTCCTGTACGATGGTTTTTTTATACATGGTACAGGGAAAAACAACATATGTCAATTTTAAATATTATATAGGTTTACAATTGGAACGAGGAGAAAGCGCACTCAGGTGCGCTTTTGGAATCAAGCAGGATGCGTTGCCAAAAAATCCATGACCTGCTGGAAATTTTGGATGGCAGTAGTTGTGCCGATGCTTTGGACGGAAATGGCGCCGGTGGCATTGGCAAAACGGGCACATTCCCGCAAACTAAATCCTTTGAGAACGGCCGTCATAAATCCGCCGGTAAAGTTATCCCCCTGCCCCCGTAGTATCGATGGCGTTGACCTTAAATGGCGGCATATGGAATGATTGCTGGCCATCGCTGACATAGCAGCCGTCGCCGCCATGCTTTAAGATGACAACGCCGCGGCATACTTCCTTTAGACGATTGACGATGGTTTTGGGATCGTCACTATTCACCAATTTGGAAGCTTCTTCGTAGCTTGGCATGAAATAATCCAGATCCTGGATGATGGGGCGTATGCTTTCGGCGGTGTATCCTTCCGGCACCTGGGCAGTATCGGCGGATACCAGGGCGCCTGCCTCATGTGCTTTTGCACAATGGTTGCAAAACCGGACTCAATAAGCCGGGAAGGAAAACAGACTGCCTAAGGTGACGAGCCTTGTCTGTGAAAACAGCGAAAAATCAATGTCTTCTACAGTAAAGGCATCGTTACCACCACCTTGATAGAGAAAATTTCGGCGACCATCTTCAAAAAAATCAACGCAACGGAGGTACAAGTATTCACCATATCATCGCGCACCACATGTGAAAGATCTACGCCGCTCTTGGTTACAATGTCTACGATGGCGTCCCCCAAATATCGGGGGCCGATTTTGCCCACCAGGGCGGTTTTCATCCCCAGCTTGGCCATGACGCAGGATTCATTTTGTGCATCGCCGCCAGGCCATAGAAGCATGGAATCTACCGGCGTGGAGTCCACGGTAAAAATCTTTTTCATTAACAGGGCGCACCAGAATATCTGCACAAAGCTGGCCTACATATGACATCATAACGGCGTTGCAAAAAAGAACCCCTCCTTTGATAGATACAAAAATGTTTCATAGTCATCCATACTATTTCACACTTGAAACGCAAAGTCAATGAAAAAAAGAAGGGAAAAAAAAAGAAAAAGGGAAAGGCTTGCCTTTCCTTTTATGCTGACGGCGATTCCGTTTGTCGTTGGTATTGATGCACACTATCGTCCAAGGTTGAGCGTCAGCACATCCCCTTCTATGCCCATGGTCCTGCTTGTAAAAGAGGCCTGGTCACATTTTTTAGCTCCAGCGTTTCGCCGTCCAGGGCATAGGTGCCGGTAAGCATCGTACCGCCTCACTGCTGATGGCAAAGGTGATCCTGGGTAAAGGTGATGGTTAGCTGTCCTCATTGTTGTCCGTCCAGGTACCTACAAGCGGGTGCACCGCCGCAGGCAGAGACTGCAAAGGTAGAAGGACAAGCGCCAAACACAAAAGTGACAGCACTTTGCCAAAGGCTTTTTCCATAGGGAAACCTCCTGATTTGTAAAATAAAAAAACACAACATAAGATAAGAGACGGGCATGGGCCTGTCCCTTTGTGGAATACTTTAGCACTTTTTAACTTATTTTCCAGATAAATTCAAAAAAATCTGGCGATTTTAGGAAAAGCCATGAAAAAGCCGAGAAAAAGCCACAAAAACAGGGAATCTGCGAAAGAAAAAAACACAGAATACACAGAAACCCAGAAACATGATATAATAACCAATGATTATAAATTTTAAAGGGGGGACCTTGTATAAATGGACGAGGGAAAAACCGACCACGAGCGCTTTCGCTGCTCGCGCAGCATGTACAATAAAGCGAGTCTTTGTTAAAGCACGCGTATGCGGTGGAAGCAGCCATGAGGCGTATGGCGCACCATTTTCATCAAGATGAGGATCTTTGGGGCGTAGCAGGCTTGCTGCACGACCTGGATTATCAAGAATATCCTGAAGAGCACTGCCAGCATGTAGAATCTATGCTGCGGGAAGCGGGGTATGGAGATGCAATGGTAGGCGCAATTTTGAGCCACGGCTACGGGCTCTGCACGGAGGTAAAGCCGCAAACGGATATGGAAAAATCTTTATATGCCGTGGATGAGTTGACCGGTTTGATTACAGCGGTCGTATTGATGCGGCCTTCAAATCTATCTTGGATCTTACGGTAAAGTCCGTAAAAGAAGAAGTGGAAAACAAAATCCTTTGCAGCGGGCTGTAACCGAGAGGTAATCCAAGACGGGGCAGACAGACTGAATATGCCTTGGGAAACCTTTTGACGCTGCTGACCATTGAAGGCATGCAGGCACAGGCAAAAAGCGTTGGGCCTGGTAGGAACTTTGGAGGAAGAAGCATCATGATACGATTGACGATCTTGGTCTGTTTTCCACGGGAGGATGAACAGGTGCCCGTGGATTGGGAACGAGAAACAAGGGAACTGGATACACCTACCGGGTGTGGAAGAGGTGTTCTGGGGACAGAATTACCAGGGCGAGGCCAACTATGATGCAGTCGCTATGATCGATTTCAAAAACGAGCGCGTATCATAGAGCCCAGGAAAATGAAGAATACCTGGAATGGTTCCGGGAAATTTCGAAACGAAGGCTTTTGCCTGCCTCTGCACGGAAATTGAGGGGGATGAGGCATGATTCGGCATATTGTGGCGTGGAAGTTTAATGAATATGCAGGCGGCGCCAGCGCAATGGAAAATGCGATGGAGCAAAAAGCAGCTGGAGGCATTGAGACGGCAATTTGCCGGGGTTGGTGTCTATGAATGTGCAGCTGAACTGCCAAAGAGATGAGAAATGGAAGAGGCGACAGAGCCTATAATCTATGATGTGGTGATGGACAGCGTGTTTTCCGATGGGCAAGCGCTGGAAGCATACAAGGATCATCCTGCGCATAAAAAATGGCAGAGTTTTTGTGAATCGGTGCGGCTATCCCGCGCAGCCGTTGATTTGATTGTTGATTAAAGGCGGGTAAATTTTTCCATAGGGGAGGCAGTTCATTTGCAACCCAATATACAAAAACAATCCTTAGACGGGATTTTTTGATTTGCCTTGGGGTAAGTGCAGTGGGGTATATCCTGCTGCGCCTGCCGGTAGGCATCAATGAGATCAGCGTTTCTTTTGGTGTCTGCGCCCTGTATTTGGCGGCGTATCTGTTGCCTTCCCAACGGCGCTTTTTTGTACGGTGCTGCCGGCAGTAGCGGCAGACGTGATCTGGGGCAGCTTTCATCTAATCCCGATGACGCTTGTGGTAACGGCTGTGTGCAATTGTCTTTGTGCTGGATGTTTGATCGGTATGTGCAAAACAATCTAGGACGGTTTTTGTTGGCAGCCGGCGTTGGCGGCGTTTTCTTTATGGTAGGAACGTTTTTCTATTTCGCAGTGGCGTATGGCATGCTGGAGGCGTTGTTGTCCATGATCCCCTATTTGGTACAGTGGATCTTCGCTTCGGTGCTGGGATACTGGGCCATTGCGTTGTATCGATCCAAGCTGCTGCCCAAGCTGAAATGAGGGAGAAGAAGGCATGAAATATCGCTGTTTGGGAAAATATGGGCCATACCCTGCCGCGGGCGGCGCTTCCAGCGGGCATTTGCTTTTTTCAGGAGGGAAAGGCGTTGGCGCTGGATATGGGCAGCGGCACGTTGCCGCGCTACTGGCTTCGGTGAAGGGATATGAAGTTTGCGGCGTTGTGTTGACGCATCTGCATCCGGACCATTACAGCGATTTACTGGTGTATGCTCAATATCTAGCGAAATGTGCAGAACGGCCGATGCCGCTGTATCTGCCGAGAACACCAGAGCGTGTCGGCAGCCTGTTGGCGGATGCAGGAGTGTTTGACGTGCATTTTACCGACGCAGAGAGCACGGCACAATGCGGCCCCTTTGCGTTGCGCTTTGCGCCGACGGTACATCCTTGCCTGGGTATGCCGTGCGGGTAGATGGGGATGCATCGTTTGCTTATACGGGGACAGCCTTGCCACGCATGCGTTGGCGGCGTGGGCAAAACAGGCCGATGTATTGCTGTGCGACGCGCCCTTTACCAAGCAGACTGCGCCCAGCCCATCGCCCCACATGACGGCGGAACAAGCGGGGGAATTGGCCAGGAATGCGCAGGTAGGGGCGCTATGGATTTCGCATCTTGTACCGGGCAGCGACGAGCAGGCGGTGCTGTGTGCAGCCCGTAAGATATTCCAAGATAGCAGTTTGGTGGAGGAAATGGCGGATAGAACCGTCTAAGGCCCGGTCTAAGGGGGGGAAACAAGATGGAAGAAAGAGCGGGACGCGGACTGACAGGATACCGTCTATGGAATGTGCGGCCGCTATATCTTGCTGTTTTGGGCTTCGGTATCGGGATTGCATTGTGTGTTTTATGTGCGTCCCCATTTCGGTATTTGTGTGGCTGTATGCCTGGGTTTTGGCGTATGTATGCTGTGGCTTGCCCGTACTGGGCGCCGCGGCTTTTTGTTATGTTGGTACTGATGATGATTGGCCTCGGATGGGGAAGAACCACCTTTTCTTTGCAGGGCATAGTACCTTGGCCGGAGGATGGTTACATTCAAGGAGATATTCATGAGATTCAGGAGCAGGAAGGCGTATATACGCTGCTGCTCGACCATGTTGTTTAAATGGTGTACAGACAAACGAACAGCTACGGGTACGTACCAAGTCGCAAACCATGCAATATGCCAGGCCCGGCGATGTCTTTGAAGGCTATGCGTTTTTCCATTTGGGCGCCAGACATGGATTCTGTCTGGGACAGAGCACAACGCTATGCCAACCATTGGGACAAGCTGGCCTGGGTCGGAGAAACGGAGGCAAAGGTCACACAAACGGGCTTGAACCTTCGTTATGCGCCGGCCAGAATGAGGGATATGGTGGCGGGCCGTATCGACGCTCTGTTTGGGCAGGCAGCGCCGACGGTTAAGGGCATGGTATTGGGGGATAAAACAGATCTCAGCGAAGAGCAAAAAACGGTCTATGAAAGGGCAGGGTATTTCGCATATCCTGGCGGTATCCGGTCTACACGTAGGCTTTTTAGGGGGATGTTGGTTTCCAATTTACTCAGAAAAAGCAGGCTTGGCAGAAAAACACAAACGAGCATCTTGCTGCTTTTTGATTTGGGGATACTGTGCGGTGGTAGGGTTTCGGCCTCTGCAGTGCGATGCCACGGTGATGGTAAGTGTGCGCCAATGTAATCTGGCATGTGGCAGGCGGACAGACCTTTTGGGAAAACCTTTCCATTGCGGCACTGCTTATTTTGTTATGCGATCCACTACAGCTGCTGATGCCGGGTTTCCAGCTTTCCTTTGCGGCGGTTTGGGTATTGCAACCGTATCTTCCGCCTTGGCTAGTTGGAAACGCGGCATGGGTGGCTGGGCCGGGTATCTCCACTTCTATTGGCGCCCAACTGGGCATCTGGCCAATTTCGCTATATTTCTTTGGCGGGATTTCTACCGTTTCCCTGCTGGCAAACTTGTTTGTCATTCCGTTGGCGAGCCTGATTACGGCCAGTGCATTTGGCATTCTGCTGTGTTCGCTGGGGTTGCCAAGCATTGCCTTGGGATTGGGCCAAAGCATCCGCAGGCCTCGTATTTTGATGAATTACGGAGCAGCGTGGACTGCGCGCATCCCCGGCGCGCTGGTTTCGATGCCGGCCTGGCCCATGTCCACTACGCTGCTATTTTTGGCAAGCTTATTCTTCTTATCGCCTTACTGCTTATGGAAGGCAAAGGGACCGATGGACGGTCGCAGGACTGTGCTGGCTGGTTGCGCTGCTGCTTTGCCTTGGTCTAAAATGGAAAAGAACGGAGGAAGGGCGTTGGAATATAGACAGCTGAGAAAACAAATACAGCAAAAACAATTATCATCCTGTTATCTATTGTTTGGTGTGGAACAGTTCGTAAAATGCGTACCCTGGAAAAGCTATGCCAGGCGGCGCTGGAGGATGGGGATCCCGGCTGGAACCAGACAGTATTGGATGAAAAAGCATCGGCAGAAGACATTTTGCAGCCTGTCAGACGCTGCCGATGTTTGCGCCCCGCCGTGTTGTCATCGTAAAGGAATGCCCCTTTTTCAAACAGGGGGCGGAGCGGCAGGGGAGGAAACCATACTTTCCTTTGATCGACACGCTGCCGCCAGAAACGCTCCTCGTATTTTATTGGAAGGAAAGCCGGATGGGCGGAGAAAGCTGACGGCGGCGCTGAAGAAAAGAGACGCCATGGTGGAGTTTTCGACGATGACAGAAGCATGAGATCTTTGCCTGGCTCAAGGCCTATGCAGCGCAGCATTGGCAAGGCGGTAGAGCCACAAGCGCTGAGACGCTGATCCAGCGGGTAAGGTACGGATATGCAGACGGTCGCAACGGAGATGGAAAAGATCTGTTGCTATGCAGAGGAAAGGGATCGGATCACAAGAAAGGATGTACTGGGATATCAGCAGCCAGACGCTGGAAGCCAATGCGTTTTGAGATCGTAGACCTGCTAGCGATGGGCAAGCGGCGGCAGGCTGCTGAACAGATTGATCATTGCAAGAGAGGGAAACTCCATCCAAATGTTCATGGGTGCTGTGGCGTACCGGCTCCGCCAGCTTTTGGCCGCCCGCCAGGGCTGGGAGAAAGGCAAAAGCGTGCAGGCTGCCGCTGCAAAGGTGCAGGGCCTCGTTTTTGCTGCACAGCGTACGGCCAAGCAGGCAAGGACAATGCGGACAGAGGATCTAAGACGGGGCTTGCTGGCCTTAACGGGAGAAGCGGATTTTGCCTGAAGAGCGGGCGCATGAAGGAGGACAGGGCGGTGCTGGAAACAGCACTTTGGCAAGCGTTTCCTGTTAAAAAATAAAAAGAACCGATGAGAAATCATCGGTTTTTCATACATCATGCATTTAAGCATTCTGCTTTGCCATCACCCGCAGCCAGCTGAGCTTTTTACGGTTGGAGGCGTTTTATGGATCACACCCTTGGAGGCTGCTTTGTCTACCATGCTTACCGTTTCACGGTACACGGCCTGCAAATCAGAATCCCCTGCGGCACAGCAGCATCAAATTTCTTCAAAGAGGTCTTCAAACGAGATTTGATCATGCGATTGCGGCCGGCACGTCTTTCTTCAACTTTTACGCGCTTCATCGCCGATTTAATGTTAGGCATATTCCTTCACCTCCCGGGGATAAACTTGACTTTGAGTATTGTACCATGGGACGAGCCGCATTGCAAGTAAAAACCGCCCAAACTGCATACTTCCTTTGTTTTGGCAGAGGATAGAAAAAAAGGAGGCAAAAGATTTTGCAGAGATATTCAGATTTGGTTTTGGAAAGCTGTATGGCCGCGGGTACGTTACCTGGCGGTGTGACGGTAGAGGAACAGACCGAGGAGGAAGTAGAGGTTTCCATTGTACGCATCACGGACGAAGAGGGCGAAAAGGCGGTGGGTAAAGCCGAGGGGCAGCTACGTCACGCTGACGGCGCCGCATATGGCTGGCAGCGATCCAGAGATAGATAAGCGCTGTGCCAAGGCGTTGGCAAAACAGATACGCGCCATGATGCCGAAAAAGAATAAACAACGGCCTGTTTTGCTGGTAGGGCTGGGCAACCGTTCTATGACGCCAGACAGCCTAAATTGGGACGCTGGATCATGTGATGGTGTGACGCGGCATTTGTTTTCGCTTTGGCCAGAGGATCTGCAAAAGGCAGGCAATGTTTGCGCCATATCGCCCGGCGTTTTGGGAAACCGGCATTGAAAGCGGCGAAGCGGTGTTTGGCATCGTACAGCAGGTAAAGCCAGCGGTGGTCATCGCGGTGGATACACTGGCAGCGGGGGACCCGGCACGCATGGCAACCACTGTACAGCTTGGCAATACCGGCATTGCGCCGGGAGGCGGCGTGGGCAACCGACGGCTGGCCTTGGATGAAAGACGCTGGGCGTGCCGGTACTGGCGTTGGGCGTGCCGTTGGTGGTGCGTGCCGATACACTGTTTGAAGGAAGGCAGCAAGGGTTGATTGTTACCCCAAAGACATCGACGGCATTGGCGTAAGCAAGCGCCATGCTGCTGTCTCGAGCGCTCAACCAGGCGCTGCATCCCAGATTGCCCAAAGAGATGAAAGAACTTTGGCTTCGCAATCATAGACAACCATTGATGACGCATACCTTATGGGAAAAGGGGTGCGTATAAATGCGGGGCCGGATGGTGACAAGAATCAGTCTAAAGAGAAAGAAAAAAGCGCCGTATACAGGCCGGGCGTCTGTGTGCAGGGCTGGTGTTGCTGGCCCTGCTGGGTTGCCTATGTTAAAAATGCTGCCGGGGAAAGGGATGACAGAACGCCTAATGGGCATGGAGATGGCGCTGCTCACAGGCGGAGAGACGATGACGGCGGCCTTTGAAGAGGATGAACCTTGGGCGCTGGAGGATCAGGATAGCACACAGGCCGGCCAAGAGCCGGAAGACACAGCCGAGCCTGCCTCGGTGACGGCTGCCAATGCAGAGGTGGCTCTGGGCGCAAAGGTGACAACGCTGATGCCTCCAGAGGGGATACAGCCGCGCATCATTTTGTATAGCACGCATTCCAATGAATCCTTCCGTAAGGTGGAGGGAGATAACTATGAGGAATCAGCCAATGGCGTACGCTGGACAGCGGCTATAACATTCAAAAGATTGCACAGAATTTGGCCTACCTTTTGCAATGAATACCATTTGCCTGTGATGTTCGACAGTACAGATCATGAATTGGGAAATATTATACCACTTCCTACAATCGTTCGCTGGAGACAATGAAAAAGGATAAGGAAAAATATCCGGTGGATCTATTTATCGACGATGCATAGGGATGGAACGGGCTCTTCCGGCATCGGCGATGTGGTAACGGTAGATGGAAAGCCTTGTGCAAAGGTGATGTTTGTGATCGGTACGGGCGAAGGGAAAACGGAGAGGGCTTTAAGGAACGCCCAAAGGATTGGGAAGCCAACAAAAGACTGGCGGACGCCATCATTGCAGAACTGAACACCTATGCGGAAGGATTGGGCAAGACGACGCGAGTAAAAACTGGACGATACAATCAGCACATGGCGGAGAACTGCATTTTGATCGAGATCGGCCACAACCAAAATACGTTGGAGGAGGTCATGAATACGGTACCATATATTGCCAAGGCGATGAATACGGTTTTTTACCCGTGACCTTGACATCCAGCCATACTCCGTGCCATGATAAAGGCGAAATCAACAAAGAGTGTGGGTAGAGGGATGGAAAAAACAGCACCAATAGGGGTATTTGATTCCGGCGTTGGCGGCCTGGGAACCCTAAAGGCCCTGCAAAAGCAGCTGCCGCATGAAAATTTCGTGTTTTATGGAGACAATGCCAATGCCCCGTATGGCACAAAAAGAGACGGAGCGTATTCGTGCGTTGAGTTTTGCTTGTACTGATTTTTGCTGGCAAAGCGCTGCAAGACCATCGTGATCGCATGCAACACAGCGTCCCTCTGCGGCCAAGGAGGAGCTTCGGCAGGCGTATGACGTGCCATTTGTGGCGATGGAGCCGGCCATTGCGCCGGCAGGAAGGGCACGGAAAGACGGATGGTGCTTGTGATGGCTACGCCGGCTACATTGCGCCAGCCTTTGTTTGTATACAGAGTTAAAAATGCGGGCTGGAGGGGCATGTGTTGCCGGTACCATGCCCCAAATTGGTAGAGCTGATAGAGCGAGGCGCTGTATTGGGGAGAGGAAACCTACCATGCTATAGAGCAAGCGTTTTTACCGTATGGGGATAAGCAGGTAGACGCGATTGTTTTGGGATGTACGCATTTTATCCATGCCAAAAGGCAGATACGTCAGTGTGCCGATACCATATGGCCTGGCGTTCCTTTGATGGATGGGAACCAAGGCACGGCGGTACAGCTTGAACGGATCTTAAATCAATATGCGATGCGCAATGAGCAGACAGGCCAGGGAAAGATAGAATTATGCACCTCGGGTGATCCGGAAATTTATCTGCCATTGTTTGAAACCCTGATGCGGCAAGGATAAGCGGTATGAACAGAGCTGAATAGGCTCTGTTTTTTATACGGTTTTTAATAACGCGTGCGCTGGGTGCCGGCAGTGGCAAATGCAGGAGCCGTATGGAATAAGAGACTGGGCTAGCCGGTCTCTTTTGTTTATGGAAACATAAAAATTAGGAAAAGCCCGGCTTACGCGTTTAAAAAGCGATTGGAAAAAGTGTGGGAATTACGAAAAAAACTTTGCTAAGTAGAAAAATTCTGCTAGTATTACAGTAAAGGAACAAAATGATATTTACAAACATAAAATATTTCAAATAACCAAAATGAAACTTATAAATTTACAGTGCGCAGCACTGTGTTTAACAATCTAGTATATAAGGGAGGACTGGAATTGAAAATCTATTCCGCAGAGAACGTTCGTAACATCGCTGTGGTAGGCCATGGCAGCGAAGGAAAGACCACGCTGGTAGAGGCGGCCCTGTTCAAAGCTGGGCATTTGGACCGTATGGGGCGTGTAGAAGATGGAACTACGACCACGGACTATGACCCGGAAGAAACCAAACGGCATATTTCTATCTCTACGGCTTTGGCGCCGATAGAATGGAAAGAAACAAAGATCAACCTGATCGATGCGCCGGGGTATTTTGATTTTGTGGGCGAACAGCTGCAGGCAATGAAATTGGCCGACGCCGCGATGATCGTAGTAGGCGCAACGTCCGGGATTCCGGTAGGAGCGGAAAAAAGCGTTTAAGATGAGCAAGGAAGCAGGCGTATCCCAGTTCTTCTTTATCAACCAGATGGACCGTGAACATGCAGATTTTGCCAAGATACTGGATCAGTTACAGCATAAATTTGGCAGCGGCGTAGTGGCGTTGACGATCCCTATCGTGGAGGGCGGCAAAGTAACGGGCTATATAGACGTGATCGAGCAAAAAGGCTATGATGGCGGATGGAAAAGGCTATCAGGCCCAGCCTGTGCCGGAAGAGCTCGTGGACTATGTGGTAGATCGCAGGATCGAGTTGGTAGAGGCGGCGGCGGAAAACGATGATGAGTTGCTGGAAAAATATTTTAACGGCGATACGCTGAGTACAGAAGAGGTATTTGGCGGCCTGAAGGTTGGCGTTCTCAATGGCGATATTCAGCTGGTTTTGGGCGGCTCTGCGCTGCAGGAGCGCTGATAGAACAATCTGCTGGATGCGATTGTCGCCCTAATGCCAGATCCGGAGCAGCGGCCTGCGCAGACAGGGGAAAACGGATGGCGGCAACGACAAAGAAGTGCCTTGCCAGGTGAACGCGCCGTTTGCCGCGCAGGTCATCAAGACGGTGGCGGATCCGTTTGTGGGCAAGCTGTCCATCTTCCGTGTCTATGCCGGCACATTAAAGCCGGGATGATGGTGTATAATACCAAAGCTGAAAAGCAGGAGAAAATCGGTACCGTTTATGCCATGCGGGGTAAAAAGCAAAACGATGTGGTATGGCTGTCCGCAGGCGATATTGGCGCTGTGGCAAAGCTGCAGTATACCAATACAGGCGATACGCTCTGCGATCCAGCAGAACATGTAACCTTCGATAGAATAGAATTTCCGGAACCCTGCATTTCCATGGCGATCTCTGCTAAGAAAAAAAAGGAGAAGAGGATAAGGTATTCGGCGGCCTTTCCAGACTGGAAGAGGAGGACCCGACTTTCAAAGTGGCAAAGGACCCGGATACAGGAGAAAACGCAGATACGAGGAATGGGAGATGCACCTAGAGGTCATCACCAACAAGCTGAAACAAAAATTCGGCGTGGAAGCAGAGCTAAAGGCCCACAGGTGCCATATCGATGGGAAACCATCCGCAAGGCGGTAAAAGCAGAGGGTAAGCACAAAAAGCAATCCGGCGGCCATGGGCAGTTTGGCCATGTTTGGATTGAGTTTGAGCCGCTGCTGGAGGGGGATTTTGAATTTGTAGACAAGGTTGTCGGCGGCGTAGTTCCGCGCAACTTTATCCCGGCTGTGGAAAAAGGGTTAAGGGAAAACCTATCTAGAGGCGTGTTGGCTGGATACCCGATGGTAGGCATCCGCGCCACGCTGTATGATGGCTCTTATCATCCGGTGGATAGCTCCGAAATGGCGTTTAAGACCGCTGCACGCTTGGCGCTTAGAAAGGGCTGCGCAGAGGCTTCTCCGGTATTGCTGGAGCCCATCATGCGGGCGGAGGTTACCGTCCCGGATGAATACATGGGCGATGTTATCGGCGATATGAACCGCCGTCGCGGTCGTATCCTGGGCATGGATCCGTTGGGCAATGGAGAGCAGGTAGTGCTGGCGGAGGTGCCGTTGGCAGAGATGTTCAAATACGCAACCGATCTGCGCAGCATGACGCATGCGCATGGTAGCTTTGTGCTGACGTTTGATCGGTATGAGGATGTGCCGGGCAATATTGCGCAGAAAGTGATCGAGGCACGCAAGAGCATGCAGGGTGAAGAGGATTGATCTTCCTCTGAAAGAGGCCGCTTTTTTAGGCGGCCTCTTTTTTTTGAGCGTAGAGGTTCTGCGCCGGCTGTGGTAAAATAAAAAAACGATGTTTGGAAAAAGGAGAAATAAGGATGATCACCATCAAAGTACCAAGCAACATCGGGCCAATCTGGGGCCGGGATTTGACTGTTTGGGGCTGGCAGTGTCCATGTACAACACAGTGGAGGTAGAGCCGAGCAAAACGCTGAAGATAGAGATTTTTGGGGAAGGATCCGACTCTATTCCCAAAAATGGTTCCAACCATCATCTTTAAGGCATATAGGCGTACTATGCAGCACCTGGAAGAGCCTGTGGTAAACCTACACATGGTGCAGCATAATAAGATTCCCTCTACAAGGGGGTTGGGCTCGTCTTCGACGGCCATTTAGCGGCATTTTGATTGCTTCTGAAATTAGCGGCAAGGCAATCCCGCGTGCAGAGGCGCTGCGCATTGCAACGGAAATCGAGGGGCACCCGGACAATGTGGCGCCTGCGCTGTACGGCGGGTTTACAGTATCCATGCAAGGACGGCAGGTACGCTCGCTGTCCTTTGAAGTTTCCAACGATTTGTGCCCGGTGGCCATGGTGCCGAATTTTGAATTGTCTACCGCGAAGGCGCGTAACGTATTGCCGCAGCATGTGCCGTATAAGGATGCGGTCTTCAATACCGCCCATGCCAGCTTTTTGGCAAAGCGGGCGTTTGCCAAGGGGGATTTAGAGCATCCCTGTTTGCGGTGGAAGATAGGCATCAGCCTTATAGGGCAGGGCTGATTCCAGGCTTGAAGAAAAAATCGTAGCGTGCGGCAGGGAAATGGGGCATTCCTGTTTACCTGTCCGGCGCAGGGCCGACGATGATGGCGCTATGCAGCCGCAGCAACGCCAACGAGTTTGTCGTAAGGAGCAAGCCGGTTTTGGCCAAAATTTGCAGATTGGGGAAGTGCATGTCCTAGAGGTAGGAAAACCACGGTGCACAGGTAATCCGTACATGAAGGATCGGTATGGAATTGCGCAAAACCCCATTGCTTGGTTTGAAAAACAAACGGATTTGCCGTTTCTGAAGGATAAAGGATCCCTTTCTGTGATTTGGATCAGCGAGATCATGGCTCAGCAAACCCGCATTGCAGCGCTGATTCCATATTTTGAACGCTTTACCAAGCAGTTTCCTACGGTAGAAGCATTGGCTGCCGCAGAGGAAGAAGAGGTTCTAAAAGGCATGGCAGGCTTTAGGATACTATGCCGGGCGCGTAACCTACAAGGCCGCGCAGAAGATGGTGGCGGAATGCGGCGGAAAGGTGCCGGAGAACCGGAGCAGCTGCGCAAGATGCCGGGGATCGGGGCCTATACCGCAGGTGCGGTGCTTTCCATTGCGTATGGACAAAGGCCGGCCGTGGACGGCAATGCCACGGGTTTTGCGCGGATAGAGGAAATCTATGAGGATGTATTGAAACCGCAGACCATCCGGCAGATTACGGATATCATTCGGGATATGATGCCGGATGGGCAGGCAGGGCGCTTACTGAGGCGATTATGGAGCTGGGCGCTCTAGTCTGTCTGCCGCAGACACCTCAGTGCCAGGTATGCCCTGTTCGCTGTGAATGCAAGGCCTATCAGCATGGCAAAACGGAGACACTGCCATTTCGCAGCGGGCCAAAACCGAAAAAAAGAAGGAGCATCGTTTAATCCTTTTGGCTGAGGACGAACAAGGGCGCATTCTGATGCGCAAGCGAAGCGAACGGTTGCTGCATAATCTTTGGGAATATGTAAATCTGCCTGTGCAACCAACGCAGCAGGCGCTGGATGCGCTGGGGCTGCAAATGCTGGAACAAAAGAAATCAGCAAGGCCCAGCATGTTTTTACGCATATCATATGGCATATGCAGGGCGTTTACACCAAGGTGCAGAATGCCCCGGTTCCAGAGGACTATGAGTGGGTACCGAAGGAGGAAATAGAGACCAAGGCGCTGCCGACAGCGCTGTCCGTATTTACAAAGTGGGGTAGAAAAATCTATGGAACCAATAAAAAAGATCCGGTCTTCCAGCCGGATCTTTTCATTCGGGAACAGGTTCGAAGAACCATTTTGTTTTCATCGAGAAACAGCAGAATTTTTTCGATTGCGTACACGACATAGATAGCGGATGCCACAACCGCCTTGTTTTCGGCTGGCAGCACGCCGGACATCCAGCACACGGTCGATGGCAAGGTGCGCCCATCCGGCCAAATAAAGGAAGGGAAAAATTTGCCCAGTTTCATCAAACCGGGCGATTACAGGCAGATATTGAGCCATTTTTACAAAACCCCCTTTCGAAAGGCAACGGAATGCAAGGAGTTTTCCTCCAGAGGATCGATTTTTAGCTGCGTATCCTGTAAAGTGACGGCGCGGGCAATGCTCCAATGCCCAAAGCGATGGCGCAAATCATCGATACAACGTTCCAATTCGGCGTTTTTCTGCTCTTTTTGCGAAAAAAATAGAAAGCTGATAGGCGTCTTTTTCAAAGGACAGCTGGCTGACCTGTACACCGATACTGCGTATGGGAGCACCGTCCCAATGTTTGTGGATAAGACGAAAACAGGCTTTTTGCCAAACGACCCGCTAACCTGCGTGGGAGCGCCCAGCTGAATCTGCCTGGTTTGGCTGCAAAGATCGGCATCCCGAAGCCAAAGATGAAGAACCTCCGCACGAAGATGGCTGAGACGAAGCCGCTCTGCTACACATTCACATAGCATATACACAACGGAACAAATGCATCGGCATGCGCCAGATTCTTAGGAAGGGTGGTACTGTTGCCGATGGATTTGACGGGCGGAGACTCCCCCAGTACGCCACAGGCATATTCATGCCCTAGCGCATATTGACGCAGCGTATGTCCCCATTTGCCTAAAAGGGAGCGCAGTGTAGTTTCGGGAGCATTGGCAAGATCGCCGATGGTATGAATGCCGATGCGCGCTAGCTTTTTTTCTGTAACAGGGCCTATAAACAGCAGCGCGCGCGCGGAGACAGAGGCCAGATGATGGTTTGTAGAGCAGAGGGCGGCAACGCCGTAACGGCATTGGGCTTTTTCAATTCGCTGCCAAGTTTTGCAAAAATTTTATTGTAGGAGACTCCGATGGAAACAGTTACGCCCAATTCCTGCTCGATGGTGCGCCGTATTTCTTCGGCAACCTGTACGCCCTGGCAAAGGAGTCCACGCTGCCTGTTAAGTCTACCCAGCTTTCATCGATGCTAAAGGCTCTACCCGATCGGAATATCGCCGATAGATCTGATTGGCCATGTGCGAAATCCGATGATACCGGTCGTAATGCGGCGGTACTACCACAAGCTGAGGGCATTTTTGCCGCGATTGAAACAAGGGCTCTCCCGTTTTCACGCCGCGGGCCTTGGCCCCTCATTTTTTGCTAAAACAATGCCATGGCGTTTTCTTCATCGCCGCCTACGGCCAAGGGCACTGTGCGCAGATGGGGCTGATACAGCATTTCCACAGAAGCATAAAAGCTATTCATATCACAATGCAGAATCACACGCACAAAAAAAACCTCCCCTTAAAAAAGATATAAGAACATTTGTTCGCATATAGTATAACACACAGAAACGGGGTTGTAAAGTGTAAAATCATCGTACGGGAAAACAACAATTGGGAAATCGTATGAGATGTGGTAAAATGCTCAGGTAGAAAAGGGAGAACACGTTGCCAAAGCAAGAATATGAAACCTGCCTGTACGGCGCAGAGATGGGACCAAAGGATGCCCCGCGCATTTGCCTGCGTGGGAAGCTGGATGCTTTGCACGCCAAAGGCAGTTTTATGCGCCACAGACATAGCGGAACAAGGAGATATGCGGCTATCAGTGCAGGTTGAGCAGATTGCAACCATGGCGCTGGCATTGCTGGAAGCGGAGTATAAAGGGGAACTGGCGGCTTGCCGCTGCTGGATGGCAAGACGGAGGAGCAGATCCATTCGGCCTCCCATTTTCCGGAAAAGGCATACGGCATACCGCATTTTTCCCAAGCGTGCGCACAGGGCGTAAAATTGCACAAATCAATGTGCTGAGAACGGAAATCAGAGACTGTGAACGGCAGGCAGTATCGGTATATAAGGATGGATTTCCGGCCTTTATCCGGGCATTGAACCGTTTATCCAGCTATGCCTATTGCTTGATGTGTGAGCAGAAAGCAAAACAGGAGGAAGAAATATGAAGGTAGGGATTTCCACTTCCTGCTACTTTACCAAGGTAAATACGGAGGATACACTGCCGCTGATCCGAAACAAGGGCCGACCGTTTTGAGGCTTTTCTGGGCGGTATGTACGAATATCAAGAGGACTTTGCCAAGCTGATGGCCAGGCGAAAAAAGACGATCTAGGGCTTACCTGTACCACCATCCATACGTTGGGCAGCCAGTTTGAACCTCAGTTGTTTGCGGGGCATCCCCGTCAGCGGCAGGCAGCGCTGGATGTGTTTGAAATGGCGCTGGTATGTGCAAGAATTCTAGGCGCCCGGTACTATGTGATGCACGGTTCGCTTTTTTTAAAAGAAAAAGGCGGGCCGCCCAAATTACCCATACATCGGAGAACGATTTCAAAGCCTGTGCGCGCTGGCGGATTCCTATAGGTGCGCTTGACGCTGGAAAATGTGCACTGGTGCCAGTACCATGAAGTGGGGTATGCGAAAAACCTGCGGCCTTTTTAGAGGATTGCTCGCTGGGTTATACGCTTGACGTAAAGCAGGCGGCTCAGTCTGGTTACCCGATGGAGGGCTATCTAGAGGAAATGGGAGACCGCCTCTGTAACCTCCATCTCTGTGATATTACGGAGCAGGAAGGAATGGTGTATACCTCCTTGCCAGGGCAGGAAACTTTGATTTTGTGCATTTGGCGGCGTTGTTGCGCGAAAAAGAATTTCAATGGCGCGGTAACGATGGAAGTGTATCCAGATGACTGGGAAAAGGAAAACGAGCTTAGGCAGTCCTTTGCATTTCTCCGCGCTCTGTTTGAGTAAAAATAAACAAATTTGCCCAGCATATCACGAACATGATATAATAACCGCAATTCAAAAGGAGGTACCAAACGATGGTACGATATGAAGATCCGGCTTTCAAGCCTCGATGAAGATCAAATTGGATGTTTCAATATGATGGAAGAGATTTTGGGAGAAAAAGGATTCCGGGCTGAGCAGTTGCAGGCTCCGATTTTTGCGCAGGCCGCCAAACAGATGACGGCGCAAAAGGAGCAGATGGGTTTCCGTCAGCTTCCGTATACGGACCCGGCGTTGTTGGATGAGATTTTGGAGACGGCGGCAGACATTCGCGAAAAGTTTGACGCGTTTGTCGTATTGGGTATCGGCGGTAGCGCGTTAGACTGTGATTGCCGTGCAACAGGCACTGAACCATATGCGATACAATGAGCTGCCCGCAGAAAAGCGGGGCGGTCCGCGCTTCTATGTGGAGGATAACATTGACCCTGCTCGCATGGATGCGCTGTTTGACGTCATCGACATTAAAAAACCTGCTTTAACGTCATCACAAAATCCGGCAGCACCAGCGAGACGATGGCTCAGTTTTGATTATAGCGGATAAGCTGAAAAAAGCGGGCGTGCCTCTTAAGGACAACATGATCGCAACCACGGACAAGGCCAAGGGCAACCTGATTAAGATTGCCCAGCGGGAGGAAGGACTGAAAAACCTTTGTGATTCCGGATGGCGTAGGCGGCCGGTTCTCGAGATGACACCGGTAGGCTTGCTGGGCGCGGCGGTATGCGGCATCGATATCAAGGAGCTGATTGCAGGGGCGCGCTACATGGACGGCTTTGCTGCAAAGCGAAAATGTCATGGAAAATATGGCGTATCTGGATGGCGCCTTGCAGTATCTGTGTATGGAAAATGGGATCAACGTATCCGTCATGATGCCTTATGCCGATTCTCTCAAATATATGTCGGACTGGTATGCGCAGCTTGGGCAAGTCGCTTGGCAAAAATATTACTCGAGACGGCAAACCGGTGCATGTAGGGCAAACGCCGGTAAAATCGTTGGGTGTAACGGATCAGCATTCCAAGGTGCAACTGTATACGGAAGGGCCGTTTGATAAGGTCGTAACGTTCTTGGCAGTAGAGGATTACGGTAACGACGGTAGAGATTCCGCATGGATACGAGAACATTCCGGATGTATCTTTCCTGGGTGGGCATTCGATGAACGAGCTCATCAGTGCCGAGCAGTTTGCTACGGCCTACGCGCTCAACCGTGCGGGAAGGCTGAATAAGACCTTCACACTGCCGGCGGTCAATGCATTTACCATTGGCCAGCTGTTGTATGTATTGGAGGTAGAAACGGCTTATCTGGGTGAATTGTATAACATCAACGCTTTTGACCAGCCGGGTGTAGAAGAGGGCAAAATGCTGCTTATGCGTTGCTGGGCAAGCAGGGCTACGATGAAAAACGCAAGGAAATGGACAGTGCACCGCAGCCCGTTGCAAAATACATTTTGTAAGACGAAAAAAGCCCCTTCGCAGGGGCTTTTTTTGTATAATGAAAATGCAAAAAAGAGTTTTTGATTCGCATATACGATGGATAATATAGAAACAGGAGGAAACCAGGATGATCTCATTACAGCCTGTAACAAAGGAAAATTATGAGGACTGTTGCAGATTGCAGGTAGCAAAGGAACAGGAGGAATATGTGGCACCAACGTGTTTTCATTGACACAAAGCAAATATTTGCCGGAACGTATACCAGTGGCCATTTATTGGGATAAGACAATGATCAGGTTTGGCTTATACGGCATTGATACCGAACGAAACGAAAACTGGATCTTTCGGTTTATGCTTGGCAGACAATACCAAAGGAAAGGATGGGGTAAGCAGGCCTTTGCCGCGTTTTGAAATGGTATGTGCACGGGCTGGGTATGATGCGGTGTATTTGAGCGTAAACCTAGAAAATAGAACGGCGCAGCACATGTACCGCTCCTTCGGATTTGAGGATATAGGGAAGATGTATTGCCCAGAAGAGAAGATCATGAAAAAAATGATAGGTGCTAAAAAATGACAGAGTACTATGCGTGAAATTAACAATGCTAAGGAATAGCTATGATATAATGGAGCTACCCAAAAGAGAAAGGTGGGTGGAACCATGACTTTGATAGACTGGATTGCGCTGGGCGTTATGCTTTTGGGCGTGATCCTTCTGATTGTAAGAGGTGTATGCGCCGGGGGTTTGGTTTGCCGGGCTTGGCTGGTCTGCTGTTTTGCGCGGCAGGATTGCGATGTTTGCCGATACCTGGGGGCAAGCTGCCGCCGCGTTCACCATCATTGCTGTCATCGTGGCGGCTGCGTTTGGATTTACCTTGTATTCTGCCTCAAAGGACGGCTCTCAAGGTCTAAACTGATATTAAACGACGCTGTAACGGAAAAAGCCGGATATGCGGATTTTGATGCATTGGGAGACTGGGTAGGAAAGCAAGGCGTTGCAATTTCTCCGCTGCGTCCGGCAGGCGTTGTAGAGATAGAAGGGGAAACGGCTGGATGTTGTGACCCGCGGCGAATTTCTGGCAGAGGGCGAATCTGTCCGCATCGCACAAGTGCAGGGACGGCAGATTATCGTGTGCCAAATATATAAACACAAGAAAGGAAAGGGACATGTATTTAGAGGATATGATTGGGCCGATTTTGATTGGCGCGGCCATCTTGGTTGTTTTGATTCTATTTTTACCTTTGTGCCGCTGCGGTTGTATATCAGTGCGCTGGCAGCAGGGGTAAAGGTCAATATTTTTACGCTGGTGGGCATGAAGCTGAGAAATGTAAAGCCTGCCCGCATTATCCTGCCGATGATCAAGGCAACAAAGGCGGGGCTGGATGTGACCATCAATATGCTGGAAACGCATTATTTGGCAGGCGGCAATGTAGATAAGGTCATCGATGCACTTATTGCGGCGCAAAGAGCCAATATTCCCCTGGAATTTGGCAAGGCACGGCGATCGATCTGGCTGGCCGCGATGTGTTGCAGGCGGTACAGATGTCCGTCAATCTAAGGTGATTGAAACGCCGATCGTGGCGGCCATTGCAAAGGACGGCATAGAGCTCAGGGCCAAAAGCGCGGGTTACGGTGCGTGCCAATATCGATAGGCTTGTCGGCGGCGCCGAAGAAGACGGTGATTGCGCGCGTAGGCGAGGGGCATCGTTACCACAGTGGGTTCGTCAGATTCCCATAAGGCGGTGCTAGAAAATCCCGATTTGATTTCCCGTACCGTTTTGAACAAAGGCTTGGATGCAGGCACTGCATTTGAGATTTTATCCATTGACATTGCGGATGTGGATGTGGGGCGTAACGTAGGCGCACAGCTGCAAATGGACCAGGCAGAGGCAGACCGCCGTATTGCGCAGGCAAAGCGGAAGAACGCAGGCCATGGCTGTGGCAAGGGAGCAGGAAATGAAGGCATCTGTACAGGAAATGCGCGCTAAGGTTGTGGAGGCGGAGGCCGATGTTCCGAAAAACAATGGCGCAGGCGCTGCGGGAAGGCAAGCTGGGTGTAATGGATTATTACCAGATGCAAAATGTCATTTCCGATACGGAGATGCGGCAGTCCATTGCCGATGCGGGCAAGGATGAAACGCCAAGTATGGAGAAATAATCTATGGAAGTAATCATCGTTCTATTCTTTTTTGTTTCTGGTTTCCAGCTTGGGAGAACAAGAAGAAAGCGAAACAAAAAACGTCAAGCAGAGCAGCGGGTGTTCCGCCAGATGCAGGAGGAGCTGGAGCGTGAACAGGCAGAGCGGCGCGGCGTATGAGTGCAGAGCGAGGGCGAACAGCACCAAACAGTATTGGAGGCGAAGCGGCCAAGCGTGTAGCGCAGGCTGCAGCACATCAGGCCGTAGAGGCAGAGATTTATCGACAGGTTGCTTTGCCCACGCCACCGAAGAGAGTTCTGCCTGCACGGAAGACTGGCAGGAAGAGGTACGCCTGCATGCACGCCCGCGGCCCATGGGCAACCGGCCGATGGAGAATAAAACACCCTAAGGGGCCAAACGTTATAACCCATATGCCAAACTGTTTACTGCAGAGGGCGTGCGAAACGGCATCATCCTTTCGGAAGTGCTGGGCACACGCGGCGGGCGGTTTGGAAAACGTATAGACGTAAAACGAGGATCCGGGATGATTTCCGGATCCTTTTCTTTACAGCAAGGGACAAAAAGTAGGCAAACTCCGCAAAATATGATATGATGCTTGAAATTAGGAGGCCCAAAATGGCAATTACGGAGATTCGGCCGGCGGTGTGCATGGCATGCGGGCATAAGCAGAGCGTGTTGGATGTACGCCAAATCAATGTGCAGAAAAGACCGGAGATCAAACAAAAATATTGCAGGGAACGCTGTTTCCCATGCACTGCCGTGCATGCGGCGCGGTGCTGGAAAAGGCGCAAATTGTTTGTATATCGATCCTGCGCTCCCGCTGCTGTTAGAGTTGGCAGTGCCGGGAGAGCCATGCCGCCTGCAAGAGGTGCAGGAAGGGCTGGGGGACACAAAAGCGATCATCCGGGTGGTGCGTACGCCGGAGGATATGGCGGAAAAAGCTGCGCATTTTCGACTGTGGATTGGATGACCGTGTCGTGGAGATCGTTCGCCTGTTGATGGTTACGCAGCTAACGGAGCAGGCCCCTGATCTTTTGGAGAGCAGCCCGATATTTTCTGCACCGCATGGTGAACCGCAGCTGACCTGCCTGTGCCGTGACGGCAGCGAACGGGTCTGCCCGATTACCAGAAAGCTGCAATCTGGAAATTTATACGCAGTATTTGGCAGATAGGGAGGTACAAGATACGTTGGTGGTGGATAGCGCCTGGGTATATCGGCTTTTGTTATCGCAGAAAGGAAGAGCATAGCAACGATGCAAGCAAAAGAAGAAATGGGGATTGTCTGCCCCCATTGCGGCCGCGTGCAAAAGGTAACGCGCTGGCATTTGGTAAATTTGGAATCTGAACCGTTGGCAAAAGCTTAGGGCGTTTAAAGGGAACCCTATTCAAGGTGCCGTGCGAAGCATGCGGGGAAAACGATGCAGTTTCACTATCCCTGTGTATTTTTAGATGAAACGCACCGCGCTTTGCTGTATCTCTGCCCGGAGGAGGTAGAGCAGGATACGCAAACGCTTTTCCGCGCTCCCCAGGAGGGGTATAAGCTGAGACTGGTTCGCACACCGGAAGAGCTGGCGGAAAAGCTGCAGATTTTGGAATGCGGCCTAGAGGATACGGTGATAGAGCTGGTAAAGGTGTTTTTTATTTTATGCAGTTCCATGCACAATACCCACAAGAAACGGTAGAACGTGTATTGTTTACGCAACAACCATCGCCTTGTATCCGCATGGTTTGTAAGAGCGGCAAGACGTATGAGATTCCCCCTGCAGCAAACATATTATAAAAAGTACAGACACAGTATCAAGAACGAATCTGGAAGCGTTGCGGCCAGGGTATGCAGTGTATAGATGCTGCGTGGGCCAGCGGGTTTTGGAACTGTAAGATGAAAATCATTGACGCACATTTGCATTTTTGGCCGGGAGAGCCATACTTTGATGAAATTGCACTGGCTGCAGAGCACCAAAATACCGAGAAGCATCTCTATGAGCAGTACCAAGCGCATGAGATTATAATGGGCATTGTTATGGGCAATGATACGTTGGAAAAAGAACGGCATC
>VOFH01002073.1_pt1 | contig 37790 bp, 61 predicted proteins | sample 5384091 | NCBI WGS metagenome assembly VOFH01 (sample SAMN12384727, study PRJNA508395) | human gut metagenome | isolation source: healthy gut G | host: Homo sapiens
TGCCCCTCCATTTAAAATAAATTTATAGAGCAGAACGAACAAAATCGGCAGCGCCAGCATCAGCGATACATTTCGATTCATAAAACAATTCTTAAAGTCCTTTTTAAATAGCGCCCGAAACACATGTAATTTTATTCCCATCTTATCTTCCCTCCTCTGTCAATGTCAAAAAAATACTTCCTTTAAGCTGGGTTCTATAGAATGTATCATGATAATATCCTCACATCTCTGCAGGTGATCGATTAAAGCGGTCTTGTCTAATGCCAGAGATTTTTTTCCCTAGGTTCGTCGTCACCTGTACCTGTTTCTTAGCGTACTTCAGCTTCAGTTCATAAGGGCTGCCGCATTCTATAATATGGCCTTCGTTGAGCAAAGCGATACGATCACACATTTCATCTGCTTCTTCCATGTTGTGAGTCGTCAAAAATACTGTCGTTCCATTTTCCTTCATCTTTCTGATCAAATCTCTGACTTCCTCCGCCGTGGATGGATCTAAGTTTGCTGTCGGTTCGTCTAAAAAAACAGCAATTCTGGCGCGTGCAGGATAGTTCTGGCAAAGATCAATCTCTGCTTCATCCCTTTAGAAAGATTTTCTACCAGTTTTTTTCTTTGCTTCATACAGATCAACGTCGTGAAGGACTTGATCAATTCTCTCAGCAGGCAATCTGTAGATCTCTGCAAATAATTTTAAGTTCTCATAAACCGTAGCCTTTTTCATAGAGACCGCTGTTATCGCTCATGATGCCGATTTTTCCTTTTATTGTGTCATCGAAGGGTGATTTGCCCAGTACTTCAATTTCACCATGATCACTGTGCAGCGTCCGCTGAGCAGTTTGATTGTAGTCGTTTGCCAGCGCCAGAAGGTCCCAGATATCCGAAAACCTCTCCTTTTTCGATAGTAAAGAGCAGTTATCAAGGCTACAGTCTCATTGAATCGTTTTGATAGATTGCTTATTTTGATTATAGTTTCCATTCAATTATTACCTCCCAATTTCCTTTCTCACTGATGATTTTACGCAAAAAAGCACCTTCGCAATAAAAAACTGACGAATGGTGCAAAAAAAGTGGTGAACAGTGCAGAGAATTTAGAACTGATAGGTATCTTTCAGCTCCTGTATCTTTGCCTTACTGAGGGGAACCATGAATTCCTTGTAGTTTGCAAGCCGAAGGGAGTAAGAACTCCTCGTCCACCGGACAATTTCCGTCACCTTTTGTATATTGACCAAGTAGGACCGGTGACAGCGATAGAACCCAAAAATTTTTCAGCTTTTTTGCTCCAATTCGTCAAGGGTCATCTGTGATACATAACCTTCTTTTCTCACATAGACGTAGCATTTGCCATCGTTGGCTTCAATGTAGTCAATTTCTTCCGGATTAAACAAGAAAATATTGCCCTCAGATTTCACAGACAGTTTGTTAAGCAGTAAGGAATCTCCTTCCTCATCGTCCGACGGTTCTTCCTGATCGACGAGCCTAATGCCTGTCTCAGAGATAATAGTGATGACCGGGACAAAGGCAGACTTCTTTTTAAGGAAGGTGATACGGAAATAATGCGCTTGCCGTGTTCTATTTCATTAGCCATCCAGGACACCACCATTCGCATAGCCTCTTCCTCTAAGTCTCGCAGAGGTTCTATCATGAAGACCGTATGACAATCAAGCAGGATTAATCTGGCGATGAGAACTCTGACTTTTTGGCTTTCTGTGCATTGCGAAAGCTTCATCGTTCCAATGTCAGAAAGGTGCATGAATTCAATGGCTGGTTCCAACAGGTTCCTGTGATTTGTCAAGTTTGCAAAAAAGATAAATACTCCTTCACTCGCATATATCCATATAAACCTGTGCTGGGGATATAAATTGCAGTATCTTCTCTATCCTTAAAAAAGAGCAGCAGCTCTTCAATCATCTGAGAGGAACACTCTCCGTGGAAATTAATTTCGCTCTCAAGTAATTCCAATAATTCTTTTTCCATTTTATTTCCCTAAATACTTCTCGCGGATTTCTTCATTTACGGTCAAAATCCTTGCTTGCAGTTCCCTGGCAGGCATTCGCAATGCTCCCTGGCCAAAGACCATCATCTGCTCCAGCCCGTCAGAGGTGGCTACCGTAATGCGAAGCTTTTTAATGTTCTCAATACAAATTTTTCAATATACTGATCCGCAGTCTGCCCTTCTTTGGTGTAGATTACTGTCAGATCGCCATAGCTTTCCGAACTGCCGACATTTCCCGGCTGTTTATAAGCGTCAAATACCAGGATGATTTTCTCGTCGGTATATCCCTGATAATTCTGCAGCACCTCGATTAGAAGGCTGCGGGCGCTCCAAATTCACCCTAGACATTTCTTTTAATGCCTCCCAGGCGAAGATGATATTGTAGCCGTCGATGAGCAGGCAGCTTTCTGCTTTACTGTCGCTGAAGGCATTTTTCATCCGCGGTCCAGAAACCGTCTCTGAAGACTTGATAACCCGGGCGCTTTTCTTAAATCGGTTCTGCTCTCGTTTACTGACGCCGTAGGTCATGCGAAATACTGCCTCTAGCTCTTCATCACTATATTGCCTTGGTTTGCTGCCCATGCCGTCGCCGGTCTTGCCGCAGTCTGATTCCTTGGGCGCAGGAAGGCAGCTTGGAAGATGCATATGCTGTTCTACCTCATTCCAAGGTACGGTGAGACCGCTTCCATGAGAACAAAATACAGAACCGCAGGGATTCTCTAAGTCTTGATTCGCATCATAGCCCGTCACAGCGACGATCTCTTCTGTATTATGACATGGCAGATACCCCTTAAAGAAGCAAAACAAACGGCCGCTGCCTCTGCTGTAAGAGATGACTTCTTTCTGATAACCGTTCATCGTCGCCACTGGCGCATCTCCGCTCAGAATCGCCATATCACCAAAATTCTCAGGAGGATTACAGGTGCCGTGCATCTTTTGAATATCGGACATCGCTCGTCCTACCATATCTGTCGGTACTTCCAGACGATATTCATAATAAGGCTCTAGGAGTATACTTTTGGCTTTTGCACAATCCTTGGCGGACGGCCCTATAAGTAGCCTGACGAAAGTCGCCCCTTCTGTATGCTTAACGTGGGCTTTTCCTTGCTGCCAGAGTAATTTTATGTCGGTTATTTCTGAACCAGTCAGAACACCGCGGTGAGGTTTTTCGGCTAGATGAGATAAAATGAGATGCTGCCAGTTGCGTGAAAGATCATCCTCGCTGCAGGTGGTTTGAAAACCATGCCGCTTCCCTGCGGCAGAGGCTCCAAAATCAGATGTACTTCAGCATAATGGCGCAGCGGCTCAAAATGTCCAACGCCCCTCTACTTTTTCAGCAATGGTTTCTCTGTAAATAATGGTTTCACTTCCATAGCCGATTTCGATGTCAAATCGCTGCGAAACGAGGTTTTTCAAGATTTCTCCCTGCACCTCTCCCATCATTTGAATGTGTATTTGCCGCTTCTCTTCATTCCACAACACATGAAGCTCAGGAATTTCCTCTTCTAACTGCTTCAATTTAGTATAAGCTGCCTGCTGATCGGAATCTTTCGGCAGCAGTACTTGATAAGTCAGGACAGTGTCTAAAAGCGGATTGAATTCCCTGCTGACAAGTTCCAAGACTCTGTCCGATGCGGGTATCCTCAAGGCCAGTCACCGCACAAACGGTTCCTGCCTGAACCGCTTCTACACTTTGAAAGCGAGAGCCGGAATAGATTCTAATCTGATTAATCTTGCTTTTTGCCAACCACGTCCTTGACATGAAGATCGCCTCCGACCAGTTTCATATGAGTCAGCCTGTTTCCCTGCTGGTCTCTGGTGATTTTAAAGACTCGAGCTGCAAACGCCTCTGGATAAGATGGACAGCGGGCATATTTCGTAAATTCATCTAAGAACTCTTTTACACCCCTCCATTTTCAAAGCAGAACCGCTGTAACAAGGAAAGAGCTTTGTGGGAAGCCGTCAGATCGCTAATTGTTTCGTCTGAAATCACCCCCTGTCTCCAGATATTTCTCCAAACTGCTTCATCGCAGAGAGCTGCTTGTTCATAAAACATTTCATCCTTGTGATCTGCAAGAAGACAATGTTCACTTAGTTTGGATTTTAGTTCCTCCATGATGTGTGTGTCAAGTCTGCACCAGACTGATCCATTTTGTTGATAAAGAGGAAAGTTGGAATCTGATATCGTTCGAGCAGCTTCCACAGCGTTTGACTTGTCCTGCACGCCGTCAGGTCCGCTGATGACCAAAATCCCATAGTCCAGCACCTGCAGTGTGCGTTCCATTTCTGCAGAAAAATCCATATGACCTGGTGTATCCAACAGAGTCACTTCTTTTCTCCTAAAGGAAACACTGCCTGCTTTGAAAAAATCGTAATACCGCGTGCTTTCTCCAGTTCAAAAAAGTATCAAAGAAAAGCATCACCATGGTCTACCCTTCCTGAGTGACCTGGTGATGCTGTTCAAATACAAGATGCCTTCGGACAGCGTTGTCTCCCCGGCATCTACATGGGCTAATATTCCAATTGTCAGCTTCTTACTTTTTCTTCATCCTCATTAGTCTCTGTTGTTTCTTCCTTTGGCTCATTAGTATACAGCGGATAGTCACAATGGAAGCAGGTCTTCAGCGGTTTGATAATAACGATAAAATTACTGATCCAAATGGAGCCGCCACAGTTGGGGCATACTAGATTTCTTCTTATGTATTTTCCAAAGAAATATTCGAGAGTAAGAATGACTGCCATAGCCACTAGAGAAATTGTAGCAATCTCCGTAAAATATTTCATTGAAAGACAACGCCGACTAAAATCGCTGTAATAACGCTTTTCTCAATGAGTTCCATTTTTTATATTTTTGAAGAGCTTTTATAATGTCCCTTCGGGAACGTACTTGATGTTTTTCCACCACGATCCCAAAAGGTTTACGTAGATAAATGCAACTAGTAAAGCTGACATAACGAAATAAATCATTCGTTTTCCTCCTTCTCTTCCTCGCTGGATTCCTGAACAATTGTAATCTTAACCTTTTTTCGATACGTCTTTCTTTGACAGAAAGAATTGTAAAAATGTAGTTTTCAAAGGTCACTTCTCGATTTTCGTCACCTTCCTCTGGTATTTCACCCAGTATATCGATTAAAAATCCACCTATGGTTTCACTGTTTTCCGACTCCAGGTTAATATTCACTTCCTCGTTGAGATCGTTAAGGGATACATTTCCATCTACATAATAATTATTATCGTCAACTTTATCGATGATATGCTCTTCTTCATCATACTCATCGTCAATATCTCCTACGATTTCCTCAATGATATCTTCCATAGTGACGATACCGCTAAAACCACCGTATTCGTCAATTAAAACGGCAATATGCTGCTTTTCAATCTGTAATTCAAAGAACAGCGCATCGATATTCTTTGTTTCAGGAACAAAGTAAGGTTTTCTCAGTATTGCTCGGATATCCACCTTATCGAATCCAGACTCTCGGGCTTTGATCAAATAATCTTTGATGTGAAGAATGCCAATAATATTATCTGTTTCATCCTCACAGACTGGAATTCTGGAATATCTCAGTTCCATCAATTGATCCAGATATTCTTCTGCAGGGTCGTTGATGTCGATTAGAAATACATCCGTTCTCAGTGTCATGATTTCATATGCCAGTTCGTCGTCGAACTGAAAGATGCTGTTGATCATCTTTTGCCTTCTTCTTTGATTTCACCGCTCTGCTGCCCTGCTTCCAAAATGGACATGACTTGTTCCTCAGAATAGCCGTTGTATTCAATATCTGTCTTTTTGCCGGAATAGTTTTAAGAAAATATTTGCCAGCAAAGTCAGCAATGCGACAAAAGGCGTCAAAATGATGACAAAAACTTCTGCGTACTGGTAAAGGCTAAAGCGATGGACTCGCTATGCTGCTGCGCCAGCTTACGCGTGAAGAATTCACTGAAAGTAATTAATGCCGCCACAAAAAGCACGATATACAGGATATCGGAATTTGGCAGGCTGATGGTAAAGAATAAACCCACGGTGATAAATAAATAACTAAGGAAACGATTTGTGAATCTATAGTGGGTCGGTTTGTCCAGGAGTACTTGTAACTTTGCCGCAGTCTCGTCTTCGTCAGCCATCTGTCTGATCTTTGTTTCTGCTGACCGTATTCATCGCAGTATTGGACAACACGGTAATACCGTTCAACACGATAGAAACGATAATGAAAAATGATCTGTAGTTGTAAAGGTATATTACTGGGGTCGGATGTCATTAGATCTCACTCCTTCGTATAGCTTTTCGCAAAATATAATTCTCTTTCACTGGCTGATCCATTTTAATTCTCAAAACCTGCTGTGGATGTGGTGCAGACTCAACGGCTCGCCGCTTTCAGCATCATACATCGATTCCAAAGCCTGTTTAAAAACGGAATATCCGGACCAAAGACCTCGATTTCATCTCCAAGGGTCATCTTATTCCGCTGCTCAACGACAGCATATCCTGTTGCAGAATCGTAACTTTTGACGATGCCTACAAAAGAGTACTCCCTTGTGTATGCGCTGGTCTGATAATTCTGGTCTTGATTGGTCGGTTTATCAAAATAGAAGCCGGTGGTGAATTCTCTGTGACTGACTTTTTCAGTTCAGTAAGCCATTCTGCTTTGAATTCATAACGGCAGGATCAGAAAATATGCATCAATGGCTTGTCTATAGGCGTGAATTACCGTTGCAACATAAAAAGACGCTTTTCATTCTGCCTTCAACTTTAGCAGACATGATGCCTGATTCCACGATTTTATCGAGATGTTCGATCATGCAGAGATCTCGGGAGTTCAGAATATATGTTCCCCCCGTTCATCTTCCTCTACGGGATAATATTCACCTGGCCGCTTTTCTTCAACTAAAGAATATTTCCATCTGCAGGGTTGCGCACATTCCTCTATTGGCATCTCTTTCGATCATAAAATTGCTCAAAAGACATCTGCCCGAATAAGAAATGCACATAGCGCCGTGAACAAAGGCTTCGACTTCCATATCAGAAGGAATGTTTTTCTTATTTCCTTGATTTCTGTAAACGTCAGCTCCCTGGCCAGTACGAGGCGCTTTTACACCCATCTTGTGCCAAAATCTGGCCGTTCTAAAGTTCGTCATATTGGCCTGGGTACTGAGGTGAATTTCTGCATCAGGTATGATTTCCTGGATTAAATCGACGATGCCGATCAGATACGATGAAAGCATCGATGCCGATATTTTTATTTGCTCCAGATAATCTGTCAATGGTCCGATATCTTCGTTATGAGCAAAAATATTGATGGTCAGATAGCACCGTTTTTCCCTTTCATGGGCAAAACGGATGCCTTCTTCATCTCATCAATAGACAGATTTCCGGCGCCGGCTCTGAGACTGAACATCTCTCCACCGAAATATACGGCATCTGCCCCATAAATAATTGCTATTTTTAACTTTTCTAAATCACCGCTGGAGCGAGCAGCTCAAAGTTTTCTCTTTTCATTCTAACCTCTGTATATGGATACTGCAATGCCGTCGCCGATACTCATAAGAGAGGTATCCAGTGTTCTGTCATTTACAATATAATCCACATATTCTCGCATTTTCTTTTATATTTGTCCTGTGCTTTCCATTTGTGTCGTATTTTATCTGAACGGTCATAGCTCTCGTAAGATGTTGTCAGATACGATGAGGGCGTTTTTTCACATATGGTAATAGCCGCATCGAAAAATCGCTTGTAATGACTCTTGGCTGCATCGATAAACACGAAATCAAAACCGTCAACCCCCCCTGATCCCGCAGTTTTTCAATCTGCTCCTGTCCGTCGCCAAACAGGGAGTGAATGCGGTGTCAAGGCCAGCGGCGGCAATATTGTGTCTTGCGGAGTTGACAGCGTACTATTCTTTTCAATGTAAATCTCTGCTTTCTGGCAGCGCTCTGCAAAATAAAGAGAAGAATAGCCAATGGCAGTTCCTACCTCAAGAATTTTCTGCGGTCGTTTTAGGCTAAGACCATGTTGAGAAAGGTCTCCGTCTCTTTTAGTATAATGGGCACATTGTCCTGCTCACCCAGCTGCCGCAGCTGATCCAATCTGTCATTTACAGGTTGGTAACGGTGATTGATATACTCTGTAACTAAATCGTTGGTGATGTTCATTTATTCCTGACCCTCTAGTGCTTTGTAATAGGCGTCCTTGTCCTTCAGGAACTGATTATAATCGCTGGAGAACTTTGTGTGCCATCCAGCTTATCGCTGACAACAAAATACAAATAGTCTGTATCTTCAGGATACAAGGCCGCTTTGATAGAAGCTAGTCCTGGACAGCAGATTGGTCCTGGAGGAAGTCCCGCATTGATATAAGTGTTGTAAGGTGAAGATATTCTGTGTCTGCATTGGTCAAGGTTTCCTTTTGTTTGCCGAGCACGTATTGTACAGTGGAACACATCTGCAGGGGCATCTCTTCTTTTAGGCGATTATAGATGACGCTGGCAACTTTGCCTCTCTCCTCGTCTACCTGACATTCGCGCTCTATAACAGAAGCGATGACAATAATATCGTTGATTGAATATCCCAGTTTATCCGCCTGTTTTTGAATTCGTCGTTGAAGATGCCGCCAAACTGATCTAACATGGTCTCGATGATTGTCTTTCGTCAGCATTATATTCGATGGTATAAGTTTCTGGGAAAAGATAGCCTTCCAGATGATTCTTTCCCTTTTGGGCACCTTTTTAGGAAATCGTAGTCGAATTTTCCGTTTACCAGCAATGACTTGAACTTTTCCCCTTATCTACCAGACCTTCATCTGCCAGCTTGTCCGCCATCTGATAGATGGTATAACCTTCTGGAATGGTAACAGTCATATTGTTTGTCTTTCCGCTCATGATGATATCTGCTATTTCAGAAAGTTTCATGGCTGGCGAAAGGGCATAATTTCAGCTTGGTATTTGCTATCATAACTCTTAAACTTGGAGAAATACTTAAAAGCAGTGGCGCTTTTCTATAATTCCTTTTTCTTCCAATAGGCTGCCGATATCATCTGTGGTGGAACCTGACTCAATAGTGATATTGATGGTGTCCGGTTTGCTGCTGTCAAAAGCTTTATCCAGACTGTTCATGTAAATCATGCAGCCGGCAGCAGCGATTGCGACTACGATGAATACACAGACAAGTCCAAATAAAAGTTTGTTCTTCATCAACTTCTTCATATCTTACCTCATATATTTCTAAAGGGACGCAAAAATACGTCCCTTCTAGGTCTTACATATTCCAGCTTATTATCGACCCGGATACACGTCTGCAGCTATGCAGCGTAAATGGATGGGGTCTTTATTTTGATCTTCCTAAATACTCACCTGTTCTAGTATCAATCTGGATCTTTTCACCTTCTTCGATAAAGATAGGAACCTGTATAACCGCTCCAGTTTCAACCGTGGCGGCTTTTTTGTTACGTTAGTAGCAGTATCGCCTTTGATACCTGGCTCAGTTTCAGTAACGACCAAGTCGACAAAGTTTGGCGCTTCCACTAGAACGGACTGTCTTTATAAAATTTGATAGTCGCTTCATCGTTTTTCTCTCAGGTACTTCATCGCTTCTTCTACCTGATCCTGGCTGATAGGTACTTGTTCATAGGTTTCGTTGTCCATGAAGTAGTAAAGCTCTCCATCATTGTAAAGATATTGCATCACCTTTGTCTCAATGTGTGCTTTTAGGGAATTTATCACTCGGATTGAATGCTTCTTCTCTTGTAGCGCCAGTCAGTATGTTCTTGTACTTGGTTCTGACAAAAGCGGCGCCCTTTCCCCGGCTTCACGTGCTGAAAATCAAGCACGACATGTGGATCGCCATTAATTTCAAAAAGTAATACCTTTTCTAAAATCACCTGCAGTAATCATCGCTCTATTCTCACTTTCTTTTAATTTAATATTATTTCTCGCTGTAATACAGCAATTTTGTAAAATTATGCGTTAATTATAACACAAACTTCCATAAAATAAAATAATGTAATTTGTGTTGCAATATTTTCCTACCTTGCGGCAAAGCCGCCAATATCGTCGGAAACATTATAACACATCTTATCCTATATTGCCAAGTCCCATTACTTCGCCCAGAATCTTATACATCGTTCATCATCAGAGAAAATCTCATTTCTGCCTGCATATACTGTGCAGCCATCGGATCTTTACGATAATCTGATATAAGTTCTGAATCTGCTGGTTCATGTCTGGTGCAGACTCCTCGCCCATCATCTGCTTAGCTTGGGCTTCAAACTGTTTCGACTGAAAATCTTTAATCATCTTCGATAACTCTTCATTTTGGTCGACTACTTTTTTCAGTTGGTCATACTGTTTGAATTCTTCTGACTCTCTGATAGCTGCTGCCAATCCGTGAGCCTGATCGTATACATTCATGTTGTACCTCACTGTGCTCTGGTTGGAAAATTGTGCTTGTCATATTTTAATTGCAGATAGACTTTTCTGTCTCTGACTAGGAGCCAGTGACTGAGTCTCGGGCGTACTAGTACGTGAAAACAAGTCTCTCAGACGATAAAGCCAGAGACAAAAATCCATGCAATTTTATACGTCTAAAAATATCGGCAGTATTATCGGGCTTCTCTTGGTCTTTCTAAAGATGAATTTCCGCAGTTCTTCTCTGACGCTGTTTTTGATACCGCTCAATCTCTGTTGCCCGCTTCCAAACTGTCTTCCAATGCCTGATGTGCAATCTTCTTCGCATCATTGATCAGATCCTCGTTTTCTCTCACGTAGACAAACCCTATGGATACGATGTCAGGACCGGAAATGATTTCTCCAGAAGCCCTGTCAATTGCTGATACGACAATGATTAATCCTGATTCAGAGAGCAGCTTTCTATCGCGAAGAACAATATTTCCTACGTCTCCGACACCGAGTCCATCGACTAAAACATCTTCTGCATTGACTACATTGTGGAATTTAACCGCATTTCGCTTGTCCACTGTCAACTGATCGCCGTTAGATAAGATAAAGATTCTATCTTTTCTCATGCCGATGCTTTCTGCGATGACAGAATGCTGTACCAGATGTCTATATTCGCCGTGAACCGGCATGAAGAATTTTGGTTTTGATCAAAGTGTGGATCAATTTCAGTTCTTCCTGGCAAGCGTGGCCCGAAACGTGAATATCAGCGATGTCATTATAGATGACTTCCACTTCCTTCTCATATAACTTATTCACTACGCTGGACACCGTCTTTTCATTACCGGGAACAGGCGTAGACGAAAGAATAACCATGTCGCCTTTTTTCAGTTTGACATTACGATGTTCATTGTTCGCCATTCTTGATAACGCTGACATCGGTTCACCCTGACTGCCCGTCGTTATAATGACTAGTTCGTTGTCCGGTATATTTCTCGTCTTATTTAGTTCTACGTATGCCCCTGCTGGAATGTGCAAATATCCTAATTCCACAGCCAGAGCTACGACATTTTCCATACTGCGGCCTGAAACAGCTACTTTTCGTCCGTGCTTTACAGCAAGCTCTATAATCTTCTGTACTCTGTGCACGTTAGAAGAGAAGGTAGCGATCAGAATTCTGTTCTTTGCTTCTCTGAATATACCATCCAGAGTCTTTCCGACCACTTTTCTGAGGCAGTGTAACCTGGTCTCAGAGCATTGGTGCTGTCTGCCATCATCAGATCCACGCCTCGTCTGCCGATTTCTGCGAATTTAGCCAGATCGATCGGTTCTCCATCAATAGGCGTATAGTCAATTTTAAAGTCGCCTGTATGGAATAACGAAGCAACCGGAGTCTGAATATACAAACAGATGGCGTCGGCGATAGAGTGGGTCGTTCTGATGGCTTCGATCTTAAAATCTCCCAACTTAAACTTATCGCCAGCTTTGATTGTGTTCAGCTTTGCTTTTAAGCCGTGTTCTTTCAATTTATTTTCTATCAATCCCAAAGGAAGTCTAGTACCGTAAATCGGAACGTTAATCTGTTTTAACAGATATGGCACTGCTCCGATGTGGTCTTCATGCCCGTGGGTAATGACTACACCTAAAATTTTGTGAGCATTTTTCACCAGATAGCTGAAATCTGGAATGACGACGTCAATTCCGTACATTTCATCTTCTGGGAACGTCATGCCACAGTCAATTAAGATCATTTGATCCTTGTATTCCAGAACCGTCAGATTCTTACCAATTTCGTTAAGTCCTCCAATTGGTATCACTTTAAGGTTATCTGCTTTCTTGGCCTGCCGAGCAGAGCTCTTCTTTGGCACCGGTTTTTTCTCTGCTTTTGTTTTGTCTGAAGCTCCTTAGCAGGAGGTTTCTTAACTGCTGCCGCCTTTTTCACAGGCGGTTTTTGCTATTGTAGTCTCTCATGTTCTCCCCTTTACTTTATAACGATATTTACAAGCTTGCCAGGAACAGCGACGACTTTTACTACATTCTTGTCCGCTATCAAAGCTTGTACTTTGTCATTGGAAAAGAGCAATGTTTTCCAGATCTTCTCTACTCAAATTATTTGCAACATTTAACTTTTCTTTTACTTTTCCGTTTATCTGAATGACAATTTCTACTGTATCTCTTACCAGCGCGTCTTCATCGTACGACGGCCATGAGACAGCAGTCAATGATTGGTCATATCCAAGCGCTTCCCCATTTCCTCACAGATATGAGGTGCAAATGGTGAAAGAATCATTACAACAGTATCGATTGCCTTTTTCATGAAGGCCTGGTTTGCTTCTTCAATTCTTTGTATTTTATACAATTCATTAACTAATTCCATAATGGAACTGATTGCGGTATTAAAGCTGAATCTTCCGCCCATATCGTCAGTTACCTTCTTTATGGTGGTGTTAAGTACATAGTTCAGCTCTTTATCAGCGTCAGTTTTGATCTCATATTCAGTTTCTCCTTGATAATTCTGATTGAAATCACTGACCAGGCGATATACTCTGTTGAGGAATCTGTAGCTGCCCTCTACGCCTGCATCGGACCAGTCGAGTTCTCTTTCTGGCGGTGCTGCGAACAAAATAAATAATCTGGCTGTATCAGCTCCGTATTTTTTGATGATTTCTTCTGGACTGACAACGTTGCCCAGAGACTTACTCATCTTCTTTCCATCCTTGTTTACCATACCCTGGGTCAGCAAGTTTTTGAATGGTTCTTCGTCTTTTACCAGACCCAGATCGTGCAGCGCCATCTGGAAGAATCTAGCATACATCAAGTGAAGAATCGCATGTTCAACTCCGCCGATGTATTGGTCAACGTTCATCCAGTAGTCTGCTTTGTCTTTATCAAAGATTGCGTTTTCATTCCTAGGATCACAGTATCTCAGGAAATACCAAGAAGAATCCAGGAAAGTATCCATGGTATCCATCTCTCGCGTCGCTTTCTTGCCGCATTTAGGACAGGTGCACTCTGCAAAAGTCTTTGAGGTCGTCAGCGGCGATTCGCCTTTGCCTGTAAATTCGACGTCGGTTGGCAGCATGACCGGCAGGTTTTCTTCTTTTTCGGGTACCCAGCCGCATTCTTCGCAGTATATCATCGGAATCGGTGTTCCCCAATATCTCTGCCTGGAAATCAGCCAGTCACGCAGCCTGTAGTTGACAGTCTTCGTGCCGATTCCTTCTTCTTCCAGCCAGTCAATCATGGCGGCGATAGCTTTTTCTGTTATTGAGACCGTCAAATTTGCCAGAGTTAATCATGGTTCCCTCGGCATCAAAAGCTTCTTTTAGGTTATTTACGTCAACTTCCGGATCTTCAGAGTTGACAACAGGTATGATTTCCAAGTCAAATTTCTTTGCAAAGTCAAAGTCTCTCTGGTCGTGAGCCGGCACGGCCATGATGGCGCCAGTACCATATCCCATCAGTACATAGTCGGAAATGAATATTGGAACTTTCTTGCCATTAACCGGATTTATGGCATATTTCCCAATAAATACGCCTGTTTTTCGTTGGTAGTGGATGTTCTCTCGATATCGTTCATGTGCTGCACTTTATCGAGATAGTCCAGTACGGGCTTTTTCATATTCCGTATCCTTCACCAAATCCATCACATAAGGATGCTCTGGAGCCATAACCATATAGGTTACGCCGAACAGCGTGTCTGCACGAGTGGTGAATACTTTCATCAGTTTGTCAGTATCTTCAATTTTAAAATCTATTTCAGCACCGATGGATTTGCCAATCCAGTTTTTCTGCATGGTTTTCACCTTTGCAGGCCAGCCATCCAGGGTATCCAGATTGTCCAGCAGCCTGTCTGCATAATCGGTAATTTTGAAGTACCACTGCGAAAGGTTTTCTTTCCTACTGCCGTCTTACATCTCTCACAGCAGCCGTCTACCACCTGTTCGTTAGCAAGTACGGTTTGACAGCTCGGACACCAGTTGACCGGATTTTCTTTTTTATAAGCGAGTCCTTTATTATAAAACTGGATAAAATCCACTGCATCCACTTATAATAATCCGGATTGCAGGTCTGAACTTCTCTTTCCCAGTCGTAAGAAAGCCCCAGCTGATCCAGCTGATTTTCCATCTCATGTATGTTTTCCCAAGTCCACTTGCTCGGCTCTACCCCGTGTTTGATGGCAGCATTTTCGGCCGGCAAACCGAAAGAGTCGAATCCCATAGGATGTAAGACGTTGTATCCTTGCATTTTCTTGCATCTGGCTACGACATCACCGATGGAGTAATTCCTTACGTGCCCCATGTGCAGCTTTCCTGACGGATATGGGAACATTTCAAGCACATAATATTTTTCTTTACTTGTATCCTCAACTGTTTTAAAAGAGTTGTTTTCCTTCAATATTTCTGCCATTTTCTTCGATTGCTTTAAAATTATACTTCTCGTTCATATCGCTCTTTTACTCCTCCACATCAAAAAGCTGCAGTCGCCCCACACCTTTTCGATATTATATTTTTCTCTCATCTCTTTGGTAAAGATATTGACGATCACATCGCCAAAGTCCATGAGTATCCATTCTGAATTTTTACCTTCAATACTCTTCACTAAAGTCCTTCTTTTGCAAACTGTTCTTCCACCTCGTCCACTAGTGTATTGACCTGCCTTTCAGAATTTCCAGATGCAATGACAAGATAGTCGGCAAAAGAAGATTTTTCCATAATGTCTATGACGATAACGTCTGTCGCTTTCTTATTGTCCAGCAGTCTGGCTGCCAGTAATGCAAAACTTTTATTATCCATTCAATCTCTCCTTAATGGACTCGTCCCAATTTACAAAGTAAATTGATGGAGAGTCCTTATGCTTTAACTCCCCAGCTTCAGTTGGCTAGGAGTTTGTCGTATAATGGTTCTGCCCTGCGAACTACGTGAGCAGCTAGGCAGACCTTATGCTTTAAACGCCCAAATCTTTTGATTTGGCTGCGTTTTTGTCGTATAATGTTGCTCGTCCCAATTTACAAGGTAAATTGATGGAGAGTCCTTATGCTTTGAACGCCCAAATCTCTGATTTGGCTGCGTTTTGTCGTATAATGCTTTAACGCACCGGCTTTAGCCGGCCACACTACCAGTCTTATGACTGGCTCAGGCATTCTGTGTTATATCTCATAAAATAATCTTTGGCAAGCAGAGTATCCTGATCCAAATAATTTCCCTGTCCCTGTACGTATTCTATCGTTCTAGTTAAAGATAGAAGACATGCCGCGTCAAGTCGTGCTGCGCAGCTTCTCTCAGTGCATCCACACCGGGATAGTTTCTATTAGGTTCAATGGCATCGGCGATGTAAATGATCTTTTCTAAAAAGTGACATCCCAGGCCTTCCCGTCGTGTGGTAACTGACTGCATTGATGATATCCTCATCTTCAATCCCATAGTCTCGTTTCATGATGATAGCGGCGATTTTACTGTGGGCAAGATTACAGTTGTTCAAATATTTTTATCTAAATCTAAAAATGTTTGATATAATAATTCAGTACATCCTCTGAAACACCTCGGTACATATCGTGGAACAGAGCTGCCAGTTCTGCCTTTTCGACATCAGCTCCGTATTTCTCCGCCAATGCGATGGCTGTCCTTCTGACTCCTTCTGTATGGACTTTTTCTTTTCAGAGAAATTCTTTCTATATAATTATTTATAGAGTCCGTGTTCATCAATATACCTTTCTACTTGTAAAGGGACTAAATCTCTTATACTCTTCCCAGATCTGATGTTGTTCTTGATCTCTGTCGAAGATACTTCCACAATTTCATTGTGCAGCATCTTAATTTCTGCATTATATCTCTCTTTGAGACGTTTCGCCGTGTCTTCCGTTTCGCTTGTCTTGTATCCCGGTCTGACGCCGATGATGAAAGCAAATTCCTGCAGCAGTTCTTTTCCTTTGAACCATTCTTCTAAGGTCAAAAGGAATCGGTGCCCAGGATAAAATAAAATTTATCATCTGGATACTCTTTCTGCAGTAATTTCAGGGTCTTATAAGTATAAGAAACCCGCTGGCCATAGGCTTCAATAGTAGAAACACGAAATTGTTTATTCTCTTTAGCTATCAGGCGGACCATATTAACCCTGTCTTCCTCTGACGCCATCTCTGCCAATTTTAAAGGGCTGAACCTTTGTCGGCAGAAGTATGACTTCTGATAGATCAAATTCTTTGATGGCAGCTCTGCAATAGACAGATGACCAAAATGAAAAGGATCAAAAGTGCCGCCTAATATACCAATTTCACTCATTTTACCTCAAGTTAATTCCAAGTTCTTCAAGTTGTCCTTCTTCTACGAGACCTGGCGCCTCGCATACCATGCATTGGGCATTCTGATTCTTAGGAAATGCCATGACCTCTCTGATGCTGTGTTCACCGCTGAGAAGCATGACCAGTCGGTCCAGACCGTAGGCCAATCCGCCGTGAGGCGGCGCGCCGTATTTAAAAGCTTCAAGCAGAAAACCGAATTTTTCCTGACATTCCTCATCGGTCAGCTTCAGCACTTTGAACATCTTCGCCTGCAGATCTCCTTCGTGAATTCTGATACTGCCTCCGCCCAGTTCTACGCCGTTTAAGACGATATCATATGCGTCGGCCTTGACCTTTTCCGGTGCCGTATCCAAAAGCGAGATGTCTTCCTGCTTCGGATGGGTAAACGGATGATGCATTGCTTTCAGCTCACCAGTCTCGTCGTCTTTTTTCGAACATCGGAAAGTCTGTTACCCACAGCAGGTTGAACTGCTGGTCATCGAGAAGACCCAAGAGGCCTGCAATATGTCTGCGGAGAAATCCTAAGCTGTCAAAGACGACTTTCGTTCTATCGGCTACGATTAGAATCAGATCGCTCCGTCTTAGCGCCGAAGACCGCCGCTATTTCTGCCAACTGCTCCTGGCTGAAGAATTTGTTGACAGATGATTTCAGTTCGTTTTCTTCTACGCGAATCCAAACGACACCTTTTGCGCCATAGTGTTTCGTCTGTTCTGTCAACTTATCGATGTCTTTTCTGCTGAATTTAGCAGACCCACCGTCGATGCAGATTCCTCTAACATCGCCGCCGCCAGCTAATGCGTCAGCAAAAACTTTAAATTCGGTGTCGGCTACGACTTCATTTATGGATTTCAGTTCAAAACCAAAACGAGTGTCCGGTTTATCACTGCCGAAGCGTTCCATCGCTTCATCATAAGTCATTCTCGGAAATGGGGTTTTAATTTCAATATCCATCAGTTCTTTGAACAATCTCTGCAGAAATCCTTCCTGCATTTCGATGACGTCGTCCTGATCGACAAAAGACATTTCCAAGTCGATCTGTGTAAACTCCGGCTGTCTGTCGGCACGCAGATCTTCATCTCTAAAACATTTTGCAATCTGCATATAGCGATCACATCCGCTGACCATCAAAAAGCTGCTTAAAAAAGCTGCGGCGATTGGGGTAATGCGTAGAAATGTCCTTGATTTACTCTGCTGGGAACCAAGTAGTCTCTCGCACCTTCCGGGGTAGATTTAATGAGAATCGGCGTCTCAATCTCTGTAAAGCCGTTTTCATCAAAATAGTCTCTGGCCAGCTTAGTTACCTGGTGACGGAAACGCACATTTTCTTGCATTTTTAGTTTACGAAGATCCAAATACCTATATTTCAGCCTCAGGTTGTCGTCCACATTGTCGTCGTCCTTGATATAGATCGGCGGGGTTTCGGATTCTGAATAGAGAACCAGTTCTTTGGCAAAGACTTCAATTTCTCCAGTAGGGAGATTGGGATTCTTTGCTGCTCTTTCTTTGACGATCCCCTTAATTCCGATGACGTATTCACTTCGCAGGGCTTCTGCCTGGTCAAAGACCTCTTTAGGAATAGTATCGTCAAAAGTAATCTGAACGATTCCTGTTTTATCTCGTAAATCTACGAAAATCAAACCGCCAAGACTTCTCTGTTTGGCAACCCATCCATTGAGTACGACTTCTTCCTCTACGTTTTTTATATTCAAATTCCCACACAGGTGGGTTCTCTTAAATAACTCTGACATTTTATGCTCCCTTAATGACGCTTGCCACAGTTTCGCAAGCGAAACTGTGGAAGGCCTTATGCTTTAACTCCCCAGCATTAGCTGGATAGGAGTTATTCGTATTATTTTGCTAATTCTTCTAGTAAGTCGTCCAGTTTTACCTGACGCTGTTCGGATTTTGCCATTTCTTTGATTGCGACAACTCCCTCAGCCAGTTCATTATCGCCGATGACTACGGTGTACTGCGCTCCTAGTCTATCGGCATATTTAAATTGCCCTTTGATATTTCTAGCCAGTGTATCCATTTCTGCCTTTACGCCTTTTTGTGCAGATCTCTCATCAGTTTCAGTCCAAATGCTTTCGCATCGTCACCCATGACGGCGATAAAGGCTTTGACAGGTTCTGGTTCTGGAATTTCCACATTGTTTTCTTCCATGAGCATAATTAATCTCTCAATTCCAAGACCAAATACTACTCCTGGAATCGGCGGTCCGCCAATTTCCTCAATCAGGTGGTCATATCTGCCTCCGCCGCAGACGGTTCCCTGGGTTCCGTTGCTGTCGGTTACAAATTAAAAAAAGCCGTCTTCGTATAATAGTCAAGACCTCTGACGATTCTAGGATCGACGACATACTCGATTCCCATAGCATCCAGGTTTTTCTGTACATCATCAAAAGCGCTTTTTGCATTCATCGCACAGATAGTCGATCATGTTCGGTGCATCTTTTACTAATTCTTGACAGATTTCTGATTTACAGTCCAAAATTCTCATCGGATTTTCTCTCATATCTGTCCTTGCATGTATTGCACAGCTGATCGTAGACAGGTTCTAAAAACTTTCTCAGGGCTTCTCTGTGTTTTTTCTGCACTCTGGACAGCCTACGCTGTTGATGCGCAGCTGAATGTCCTCGATCCCCATCTCGTGGAGGAAATCATAACCCAGGCAGATAACGTCAGCGTCGGCTAACATGTTGGTCGTGCCGAAAATTTCGATTCCGAACTGATGGAATGCTCTCAGTCTGCCTGACTGCGGTTTCTCATATCTGAAGCAAGGTGTGATATAGTAGTACTTGGTCGGCTGTACTTCCGCGTACTGTTTGTGTTCGATAAACGCTCTTGCGACCGGAGAAGTGCCTTCTGGTTTTAAGGTAATGCTTCTGTTTGCATAATCATTAAAGGTGTACATTTCCTTCTGTACGATATCAGTGGTATCGCCTACGCCTCTTTGAAAAAGTTCTGTATGCTCAAAAAGCAGGAGTCCTGATCTCTTTAAAGCCATATTTGTCGCAAATCTCAGAGAACTTTTTTTTCTACGTAATGCCATTTGTACACCTGTGACGGTAACGTATCTTTAGTTCCTTTTGGTGCAATGATTGCCATTTTATACCTCCATAAATAAATTCTTTTCTTTTCTATCCAGCATTTCGTCTATACGATTTATATATTCCTGATAGTTAGTCACATTAGCCACCCTCTCCAGGCGGTTTTCAGCCGGATAATACACCTTCGTGATACCACCGGCACCAAGTGCAATAATGGTCTGATGTTCGTCCATAATTCGTATATTGTAAATGCAATCTTTATCTTTTTACAGTAACCCGTATTCTCAAAGGCACCAGCCATGTGCTTCTGCCGATACATGTAATACGGTATGTAGCCTGCATCACCGAGGATTTTTACGACTTGCCTCCAGCATTTCGGCGACAATCTCAGCTTGTTTATAATGAAAATCTTTATCGATATCCTTTAGTTTAGATGCTCTTTTTACGGCTAGGCAATGGACTGTAATGTTTTCCGGGTTCAGACCAATCAGCTCTTCTAAGGTATTTATAAAGTCTTCTGTGTTTTCTTCTGGCAGCCCGGCTATGATATCCGCATTAATAGATTGGAACCGGTAACTGCTGGCCAGAGCAAAGGCGCTGGTGATATCTTCCGGCTTATGGCTGCGTCCGATCAAGTCCAGTGTATGCTGTTTCATGGACTGGGGGTTGATGCTGATTCGCTGGATACCCTGCTTTTTGATTGTCTCTAGTTTTTTCGTCTGTAATCGTATCAGGTCTGCCGGCTTCTATGGTAAACTCTTTGAGTTTGGATAAATCAAAGAAGTTTTTGATCTGCTCTATTAAGGCTTTTAATTGATCCGCGCGCAGAGTGGTCGGTGTGCCGCCGCCTATATAAATGGTTTCGGGTGTAATTCCGCACTCTTTCATTCGCCTGCCTGTATATTCAATTTCTTTATGTAATGCTGCAAGATATTTGACAATCTCACTTTCTGGAACTTGATTTGAAGCAAAAGAACAATAGACACATCTGGTAGGACAGAAAGGAATCCCAATATAGATACCGGCCGACCTATCTGGCGCTGCGCCGCAGAAGTTCTTTGATGAAGATAGGTGTCCATAATGAGCTGTGCTTTCTCTTCGCTGAGATAATATTCAGATGTTAAAATATCACGCGTTTTTTTTTACATCTTGATTTTTTTTTTTCGTAAAGCTCCCCACAGAGCTTTACCGGTCTGATTCCAGTTAGAATTCCCCATTCCGGCCTTTTTCCCAGTCGCTGCTGACAATTGATCGTAAATCTGTCTATATATCGACTGCTTATCAGAAAAGTTTTTCTTCGTTAAACACCAAATCTACGTCCTGATCCTCTTCTTCAATCAGCACGTATTGATCTGGCCGTAAAAAAATTTTAATTAACTCGTCTAGCAAAATATTTTTTCTCAAAGTTCAATATCTTGATTCTATACAAAAGGATTATGCTCCTTTTCATAAGCAATGGTCGTTTCGCCCATATGCCCTGGAAGAACAACGGTGTTATCAGGAAGAACGAACAATCTCTCGGATGGATTTGATGATTTCGTTAAAATCTCCGCCATAGAAATCGGTTCTGCCGATTGAAGCTCTGAACAAAGTGTCGCCGCTGAAGACGTAACCTGGAGCAATGATGCACATTCCGCCTTTTGTATGACCTGGTGTATGCACAAAAGTGAGTTCTGTTTCTCCAATCACCATAGTCTGTCGATCTTTTACGTAGATGTCGGCATCGATGGTTACTGCATAACCGCAGATGCCCATGGATTCATTAAGATTGGCATCCTGCAGCATTTCTTTTTCCGCCTCAAAAGCAACGATCTTCACATTGGGAAAATCCTTCTTAAAGTCGGCAATTCCACTGATATGATCGCCGTGACCATGGGTCAGGATGATGTATTCAACGCAGACGCCTTCCTGCTTTGCTTTTGCTGTCAGCTGTGCGCTGTAGCCTCCCGGATCAACGATAAATCCCTTTTTGTTTCGTCGAATGCCAAGTAAGTATTTACCTGAATTGGACATGTCAAAAATCTATAAACCTTCATTCATTAACTCCTTTTCTTTATCACGTTTTTCACGACTAAATCTATTAGCTTTTTGCTCTGTAAACGTTAGATACGCCTGGTACGTTTCTCAGGGTTCGAAGCACTTTCTGCATCTGCTGGGTACTGGAGATGGAAAGTGTCAAAGTGATATTGACGGTTTCGTCTTTTCCACTCTTTGCGTTAACACCTGAAATATGAACGTCCATGTCTTCACAAGCCCTTGATATATCGGAAAACATTCCTTTTCTGTCAGTACTAATGATGCAGATATCTGCATTATAGGCCTTGCCTACCTTTAAATCCTCCCACTCGACGTCGATGAATCTTGCCTTTTCTTCTTCTGGCAGCGAAGTGATGTTGGAGCAGTCCTTTCTATGGACGGAAATACCTCTTCCCTTAGTGATAAATCCGATGATTTCATCACCGGGAAAGGTTGCAGCATCTTGATACTCTGATCATAAGATTATCTGCCCCTTTTACGATGATACCCGGATTTTCCCTTCGAGAGCGATCTAATTTTTTCTTTTTTGGCGTCGTTAGCAAGAAGCGCCTTTTGCTTCTCCTCTTCTTTTCTCTGTTCTATTCTCTTATCTTCTGCAAAGTAACCAAAGATGAGGTTGGCATATTTACTGAGAACTGTTCCGCCCTTACTGATCTGGGCATAAACTTCATCCATGGTAGCGATATTCATTTCTCTCATTGCTTTGAGAGATAGCTGGATTTTCCTACCTGCTGCGGATCGAAGCCTTTTTTTCTTATATATTTATCCAAGGAATCTTTGCCTTTGGCAACATCATCGGATTTGTTTTCTTTTTTAAGCCACTGCCTGATTTTGTTTCTGGCCGTGGAGCTCTTCGCAATTTTGAGCCAGTCTACGCTTGGACCGCTGGAATTGGAAGATGTGACGATTTCTACGATATCGCCGTTGTTCAGCGTGTGGTCAATCGTTACCATTTTGCCATTGACTTTTGCACCTACGCATTTACAGCCTACAGCCGTATGGATTTTAAATGCAAAATCTAAAGGCGTAGAGCCTGCAGGCAGGTCGATGACCTCTCCTTTTGGGGTAAAACAAATACCTGGCTGGAGAAAGATCCATTTTCAGAGTTTCCATAAACTCTTTAGGATCATTGAGTTCTTTTTGCCATTCTAAAGTCTGGCGCAGCCACGCCAGTTTCATATCTTCGTTATTTTGGTCGCTCTTCGTATTGCCCTCTTTGTATTTCCAATGGGCGGCAATACCGTATTCAGCAACCCGGTGCATTTCATAAGTTCTAATCTGTATTTCGAACGGTTCGCCGTTATCTCCTAATACGGTGGTATGCAGGGGATTGATACATATTTGGTTTCGGCATAGCGATATAATCTTTGAATCTGCCAGGAAGGGGTTTCCACATGGTGTGCACCTGTCCCAACACAGCGTAACAGTCCTTACGTTTTCTACGATGATTCGTACGGCAGTAAGATCAAAGATTTCGTCTAATTGTTTATGCTGTAAGACCATTTTTATAGACGCTGTATAGATGCTTAGACCTGCCGGAAATGTCGTACTGCATGTTCATCTGATCTAATGCTTCTTTAATTTCATCTATAACCTGATTGATAAACTGTACTCTCTGTTCTTTTTTCCGATACTTCGATTTCCAGTGTTTCGTATTCTCTTGGATGTAGATACTTCAGAGATGTCTTCAGTTCAAACTTTACTGTATAAATACCAAGTCTGCTGGCAAGGGGCGCATAGATATCCAGAGTTTCTCTGGCTTTTTCCAACTTCTTCTCTGCCCTCATAAACTCCAAAGGTTCTCATATTGTGCAGCCTGTCGGCTAATTTGATGATGAGAACACGAATGTCTTTCGACATAGCGAGAAACATCTTGCGCAGGTTTTCTGCCTGTGCTTCTTCTTTTGTGTCAAATTTGATTGCACCCAGCTTGGTGACACCGTCTACCAGAAGAGCAACTTCTTCGCTGAAATCTTCAACTAGCTGCTCTCTGGTATACTCTGTGTCTTCAACGACGTCATGCAAAAAGCCCACCGACAATCGTCTCATCGTCCATGCCCAGCTGGGCCAGTATTTTAGCCACAGCGATGGGATGGATCAGATGAGTTCTCCGCTCTTGCGGAGCTGCCCGTCGTGCAGTCCTCTGGCTGTTTCAAAAGCCCTGCCGATTAAGTCGGTGTTATAATTTTCATTGATGTCTGTAATCTCTTCTAAAAATTTTGCTCTTGTTTCCATGAATCGTTATGCTCCTGCTGAATTGATCTATTTTTTTTCTTTTTGAAGTCTTTGCTTCCTTCTTTTCTTTTGCTTTCTGAGCAGTGAGATATTTTGACTTATCCTCACTCTTGCTGAATTCGTAGAACAGCGGACTGCACAGGAAGATGGAGGAATAGGTTCCTACCAATACGCCGACCATCAGCGGCAATACGAACTCTCTAATGGAATTTGAAACCATAAAGAAGAGCGGTACCATACAAATCAGGGTCGTCAGTGATGTCATGATAGACCTGTTCAACGTCTGGTTGACACTGCGGTCGATGACCACTTCGTTGGTATCTTTCCTGTAAATCTTTTTATTTTCCCTAATTCTATCAAAAAATCTTTATAGTATCGTTTATGGAGTATCCGACAACGGTCAAAATACCTGCGATAAACGGATTATTAATTGTAACATTAAATATAGCATAGAAGGCTAATACAATCAGTACATCGTGGAAGATACCTGCGATAGAGGATACGCCGTATTTCCATGATTTAAATCTGAAGATAATGTAGATCAACATACCGATGGCCGCGATTAGTACAGACTTCAGTGCGTTGGTCTTCAACTCCTGGCCGACAGTTGGTCCGAATTCCTCTGACGATAACACGTCTTTCTGTTTAACACCGAACTTTTTGCCTAAGGAGGTCTACGACGTCAGCTCTCGCTTTATTGCCCAGAGCGTTAGTCGTCTTGATGATGACTTCATCTTTGTTGTCACCGCTCAGAACCACGGACAAGTCTTTCATCTCATATTTTGCCAAAGTCTCCTTTACTTCCTCAGTCTCTACAGTCTTGCCCATCTTGATCTGAATCATGGTGCCGCCTGTAAAGTCGATTCCATAGTTGAATCCTCTTACGACAGAGAATACCAGTCTAAAATAACCACACCGGCGCTGATACAATAGAAAATCTTTCTGTTGCCGATAAATTTAAACTCTTTCTTAATAATGCTCTTCGGCGTTCCATCTTCGTTGACGCCAAAGAATTTATTCTTTGCAAAGGTCTTGCTGTTGGCAAGCAGGCTGATAAACAGCTGCGTAATGACAACGGCTGTAAAGATACTTACGATGATACCGATCATCAGTGTCAGCGCAAAACCTTTTACGGAAGTGGACCCAATCTCGTAAAGTACGATAGAAGCGATCAATGTTGTAATCTGTGCATCGAGGACTGTAGTCAAAGCGTGTTTGAAGCCCTGGTCTACAGCAACACGAATGGTTTGCCGGCGGCAATTTTCTCCTTGATTCTCGCAAAGACGATAACGTTGGCATCCACTGCCATACCGATAGACAGGATGATACCTGCGATACCAGGCAGTGTCAATACGCTTCCCATGCCTGCCATGACCCAAAGTACGATCAGTACGTAGAGCAGCAATGCAACGTCTGCCACAAGTCCCAATACGTTATACATCAGAATCATCAGCAGGAATACCAGTCCCAGACCGATGATACCAGCAACGACACTCTTGTTCAGGGCATCTACGCCGATCGTAGCCGTCTGGACAGATGATGTCACTTCGTGCAGGAAATTGGCAGCGCACCGCCTCTGATCAGAGCAGCTGTTGTAGAAGCTTTCTTCTTTGGAATAGCCGCCGCCTCTCTGTGTGATTTCACAGGTGGTGCTATTAATCGTTTGATCAACTGTAGGCGCGGTTACGATTTCATCGTCTAGCATAATGATGACCGCATTCTTTTGCACATTTGCCTTTTGGAATGCCTTGGATACTGTAACTTGCTGACTGGCGGCTTTCTTTGTCGCCTGAGCGAACTTGTCCGATCCTTCAGCAGTGAACTCTAAGTTGATCTTGTAACCACCGTTTTTGCGAGTCTGTATCGATGGCAGCGTTTTTTACTTCGTTGCCAGTCAGTACTACAGTACCGTCAGCTAAAAGGAACTGCATCTGTGCCGTCCGGCCGATCTGGTCGATGGCTTCCTGGGCGTCCTCGACACCAGGCATCTCTACTCTCAAACGATTGTTTCCTTCAAGGGAAACGGTAGCCTCAGAGATACCCATGGCGTTGACTCTGTTATTCAATACAGTTCTGGTCTGTTCCATAACCTCTGCTAATTCCTGGCTTGAAAGATCAGCTATGTCCTCTTTGTCAGCCTCCATTACGACATAGACACCGCCATTGATGTCAAGGCCGAATTTCATCACGTCTTTGATTGAATTGACTGATCCGATACCGAATACGGTAACGTACCAGCCGAAAAGAACCGCAATGACAACTAAGCTGGCCAAAATTTTCTTTAGTTTTGAATTCATTTTAATCCTCTCACCTTCTATTATAGTCACTAATTTGCCCATAGTTACGGCATTTTATTTTACTCTTTATTCTACTACGTTTTCAATGGTTCGGCAAGGAAAATGTAGACTTTTCTGTTTAAAAATAGAAAAACAGAAAAACCCCTAACTACTTAGGGGGTTTCATTTTCAATCACTTTTTTTACTTTTCGTCTTCAGGAATGGTCTCTTCTTCGTCATCGGCCGATTTCTTCAATCTCTTAGGCATAACCTTCTTGGTCTCTTCTTCAACCTCTTTTTCTGACTTAGAAGCAGATTTGCTTGAACTTACGACAGAAGAGATAGACCATCTCATCATTTCAAATTTGACTTTGTCTGCGCCGACCTGGATTACGATGGAGTCTTCCTTGGTCTTGACGACTTTTCCGCAGATGCCGCCGATTGTAATAATTTCATCTCCAACCTGCAGGCTGTTTCTCATATTCTGAATCGTCTTTTCTTTCTTCTTCTGCGGTCTGATCAGCAAAAGATACATAGCTCCGATAAAGACAACTAAAATAACTACCTGAACTGTTAATTGATTCATTTTTTCCTCCTACAATGCGTTTAAGAATATGTTAATTTAAAGCATTATCAATTTGGTGCCGGCGATGGGGGTCGAACCCATACGGTGTTACCACCACGGGATTTTGAATCCCGCACGTCTGCCAATTCCATCACGCCGGCGCAATAATAGTATTTTAGCACAAGGCGAAAGACTCGTCAATACTTCTTTTACATTTTACTCCATTTAGAACTAATGGAGCGGACAGCAGGAATCGAACCCGCCTCCTCAGCTTGGGAAGCTGATATTCTACCAATGAACTATGTCCGCACTTCAACATAAATTATAATAGCATAAACCATGAGGTGTTTTCAAGCTGATTTTATCTGATAAGGCATTTTTCTTGAAAGCGTGTCTTTTCTGCCGCACTGATATTCAAACTTTGCTGAAAAACGCTGATGTGGAACCGTTCTGCTCTTCAATGGCATCAAAGGCTGCTTGAAGATACTTCTCATCAACAAGAAAGACCTGACGGACTGCCAGGCCTTCTCCTCACTTCCGTCTTTTCAACACCATCTGCATAACGGCTTCTGCCCGCTTTGCTGCCGTCTTGTTGGTTATCAGATAATCTGCGAAGATTATTTCGCGGCTAACATCCAGCAGGGGATAAAACTAAAGCGGATACAATGCCGCAGCGATCCTTCCCTTCTGTGCAGTGCCAGAGAACTGCCCCGTCATCACAGCTTATAATTTTCTTCAGCGCCCTGGACAGTTGACTGATAGAAAAGTCATCGGTTACAATTCTGCGATAAAGCTGCGTCATATCAGGCAGTACCCATTCTCCGGCAGTTCGATCTGTTGCAGCCTCATGGGTGATGCCGACAGTTTTTCCTCAATTAAAGGAATTTGTGCCATGAAAGCCCCCGGAATTTCTCGATCCGGTTTGTCTTGCATCTCAGTGACTGTACGAAGGTCGATGATCTCTGACAGATGATAGTTTTCTTTCAGTATTAGAATGTCACTGTCTGTCAATGCATGAAGATGCCTGCTTCGAATGAGCCGTCCTGGTTTGATACGACACCCCTCTCTGTTTACTGTATTGCCGAAATCTCTGATATTATCTGTTCCCTCAGCATAATTGTCTCCATAGCTACTCCTCTCTGAATTGATCAAATCTGCAATCTTTTCTACTTCATGCATGCCCTCTGTTCTCAGTCTCTCCTTCAGTTCTCTAAAAGTATGCTGCGCCATATGCCCATAAGCTTTTGCGAAGCTTTGATAATCGCCAGCATCAAAACTGTCCGATAGTTCTTTATAAACATCCGTCCATTGTGAGATGAGCTGTTCGCCGTTGAACCTGAGGATACTTCCGTTCAGGAGCAGCAACAGCATCTTTTCATAGATTTCACGTATCGCGGCGTTTGGACAGTCGTCGATAACCACTTGAAGGCATGCGCTGTGAATCATTGTCATGGACCCTAGATTTGTCGGTGCATTCTTGATAGCATGTGTGATGGATTCCAGTGATTTTGCTGAACAATGCGGTAATGTATAACTGATGACGGCTTCTGAAGTAAGCGCCAGCAATTGCAGTGATTCCAAAAAAGGTCCGCAAATGTTCGCTAATCATCAACGGTTTGAATTCATCTGTCAAGGATAAGTCTCCTGTAGAAATGACCTCCGTACCGATCCCGTTGATATTCCTGGTGATGCCTAATTGATTTAACAAGTCTATCGTTCGGCGAATCGTTATTTCAGACACGTGATAACGATTCGCTAATACTACTTGCTTGGAAGTTTAACACCTATAGGGTATCTGCCTTCGTTGATTCTGCACACTAAGTCGATCGCAACGAGATCACAGTATTTCTTCCGGCCTTTATGAGGGTTCCCATATGAAGGTTTCCTGCTCTTCACAGTGAAATCTATTCTGCAATTGTTCAAAATACTGCTTTGTATTTTTGAAAGAAATGTATTTCGCAGTTTATTCAGCCTTCTTTCTGCTGCGTCGTAACGATGTTCTTGACAATCCTTCAGACTGTCGCATAGAGACTTGGTTAGAGATTCTAAGAAGCATTGGCCCGCTTCTTTGCCTTGTTTCTCTGTTAGGATATCCAGAAAACTGCTTTCTAAAAAAGCGCCGATATCATAATATAAACTTAAAATCGTTTGGTTCCCCAGGGATCGAAGTGCCTGGTCATACGATTGATAAAGTCGTTTAGCTGGATGATTGGACTGTTTTGCTTTGGTTAGGAAATCTGAATAGGTGTCTTGATCCATAGCGCAAAATCCTTGCAGACAAATACATGGCGAGAGCAGCTCAAGGGCTTGGCTTAAATCGATCAAGGCTGTTAAACGGCGCCGAAATGTATGGCTATCTAAATAATTCTCATGAGGTTTTGCTAAAACGACCGTTTCTTTTTCCGCGGCAAAGCTGAATCAGCCCGTTTCTCTCAAGGGCTTTTAACGCTCTCTGTGCAGGACAATAAGAAACTTGATAATAGGAAGCGATATCCTGAACGGAAGGAAACCTTTCCCCATCTTGAAAAAATCCAAGCTGCAGCTGGCCCGCAAGACTGCGGTAAATTGTCTGTTCCTGACTGCTGGTATATTGCATTCAAGCCTCCTTTGAAGATATAATTGCACATCACGATTCAATGAACGCCATATTGCGGCAACGCCGTCAAATCATTGTGTTCATTATACCATGACGATTCCTTTAGAAATAGAATCGTGAGTCATGATTCAATGAACACTACATTACGGCAATGCCGTCAGATCATTGTGTTCATTATACCATGACGATTCCTTTAGAAATAGAATCGTGAGTCATGATTCAATGAACACTACATTACGGCAATGCCGTCAGATCATTGTGTTCATTATACCATAATAAAGTTCCTAAAACTATAATTAAAAAGAAACATCAGCTGAATCTAGCTGATGTTTCTTTTCGTATGGTAAAAAATTAAACTAGGAGTAACAAAATGCTAGTCCTTGTTCATATTATATCTAATAAATTTACGAAAAGCAACAATTTCCTCTAAACTTCGACAAAATAAAATAAGCCGACTGCCATCAAGCAATCGACTTATTCTTCTGGTGCGGCTGACTGGACTTGAACCAGCACGGTGTTACCCACACGGCCCTCAACCGTGCGCGTCTGCCATTCCGCCACAGCCGCATATCGTCGCGGTCAGCCAATTTCTGACCGCGAAAATTATTATACACTAAGGAATAAACTTTGTAAACACCTAAATAGAAAAAAATTTTTCTATTCGTCATCTTTTGTTCTGTCACCACTACTTTTTCCATTTCCATGTATCACAGCCGCGGTACATATCAAAGAACGTCGGCGTTTCGGTACTGGTAAACTCCTTTACGGTAATAAAAGAGTAAGTCTTGTAGCATAGGCTGTAATACGGCAGTTCCTCCTGCAGCATAGTTTTTAATTTCTCGTAGGTTTCTTTCTGCTGCTCCGCAGAAATACAAGTTTCCAGTTTTTTTTATGCTGGCAAGAATCTGATCATTTTTGTAGCCTAAGTAATTACTTTTTACTGAACAGAGATCTTAAGTCGTATTTTTTATCGAATTGGTAGCCGCCCAAAGAGATCGAAATCTCCGCTGCGCACTTCACTGCGATATTCTGCCCAGGATACCTTCTTTACAGAAGCTTTGATTCCAATCTTATTCAACGCTTCTGATATGCTGAGGCAGTGTCGCTGCGGCTGCCATCGTTGCTGTTTACCAAAATCGTCAATTGAAAGTCGCGTCCTTTACTGTCTTCTAAAATGCCGTCTTCGTTTGAGTCCTTAAAGCCGGATTTTTGTAAGAGTTCCGATGCCCCCCTTCTGATCTTGCTTATAAAAATCCCCTTTATTCTCGGTTCCTAGGAATCCTGGGAAATAGACGGAATCTGATGTTATGCCTGCACCGCCATAGTTATCTTGAATCAGAGATTCTGTATCGATTGCAAGAGCAATGGCCTGTCTTACTTTTTTTTGCAAGGTATTTGTTATCAAAATTGAAACCTAGATATTCAAGTTCACTGGAAGGAATCTTGGTGACCTTGAGTTTTTTATCCTCAGCGTCAGAATCTGCGTCTTGCGCTGTGCTGACATAAGCTGTAATTGCATCCGTCGTCATAAGACCCGTTGTCTTTGTCTTGTCCTGAATGATTTTAAACTGAATCCTGTTCTGAGGCACACCGCCATAATAATAGGTATTTGGTTTCAGCTTCAATAACTTCATACTGTCGTAGCTGTCATAGGCATACTGACCGCTGCCGACGATTTTGTTAGCGGAGTCATCATAACTGCTGCTGGAAACGATTGGAAACACCAAATTATCGAGAGCTGCGTCATTAGGATTCTCAAAAGTGATTGTAAGGCTGTAGCTGCCAGAGGTTTTTACAGAATCAATCTTAGATGCGTATTCGTAGTAAGGACTCTCATCCCCAATTCTGAGGATTTGGCTGACTGTATAGCGAACATCCTCTGCCGTTACCCTTGATCCATCACTGAATTTTGCGTCCTCTCTCTCAGCTTGATAGAAACGGTTCCGCTGCCAGAATTAGCTGTATAAGAAGATACCAGATCTGGCTCTATGTTCAGATTTTCATTTAATTTAAACAGACTGCTGAACATCAGCTGCGGAATATAATATACATCTCGATCCTGTGAGGACAGCGGATTCAGCGATTTTACCGGATCCATTGCAAAGTAAATCGTACTCATTTCCTCGTACTGGATACTGTTTTCTTTTTCAGAGCTCGTCTTCACATCGCCTTTGACAATGGCAATGGTGGAAATCACTCCTGCCAGCACAACGACTGCGATGATGATTGCGATAACGTGTTCGTGTAAAAAATCTAATACTCTATATGCTCTTTTCCCTTTATTTTTAACATACCTCATCAGTAAATACTCTATCTGCTGGTAGAGTTCTTCCTTTCCCTTTGAATTATCAATAATTTCTGCCGAAAGCTTCTTTTTTCTCACTGCTGTCCATTTGATTTTGAACTCTGCTTACGACTGCTTCTCTTGAAGTCCCGTCTCTGTCCATCACTCTTGAAATTCTGGCCTCCATGTCGGCGTCTACAAGCCAGACCATATCTGTCAGCTTGTCTGCGCCAGTTTCAAAAGAGCAGCGGTGCGTCGACAAAGACGATATCCTGTTTTCCTTTTTTACGTAAATCTTCGAGTTGAGTTTTGATAATGTAAACAACCTCAACCGTGGTAAGCTGTTCCAATTGTCTTTTCTTCTCTTCATCACTGAATACGAAAGCAGCCAGTTTTTTCCGATTGAGACTTCCGTCTTCATACAAAACTTCTGCACCAAAGCAGAGGGCGATTTTTTTAAGGCGGGGCTGCCCTTTTCTGTAATCTGGTGGGCGATGGCGTCGGCGTCGATGACGAGATAACCTTGCTTCCTCAGATAGTTCGTCACTGTAGATTTACCGGCGCCAATTCCGCCTGTCAGTCCTATTACTTTCATTTACTCTCTCCTGCTGAAACGTGATTACTTTAAATCGTACCAAGTATCCCCTTGGTTCAAATCGCTTTCTAATTTCACCTTCAAATCCATAGCATTTTCCATGTTCCTGACTAAAAGTTCTTTAATTTCATCAATCTCACTTTGATAAGTCTTGATAATCAGTTCATCATGAACCTGTAAAATCAACTTTGATTGATAATTTTTTCCGTCAGCTCCCGATACACTTTGATCATAGCGATTTTAATGATATCCGCCGCACTGCCTTGAATCGGTGAATTCATTGCCAAACGCTCGCCCAGCTGCCTGGTCATATAATTAGAAGAATTGATTTCGTGAATATAACGCTTACGTCCCATAATCGTTTCAGAATAACCGTTGGCCTTGCAGTTTGCAACCTGTTCATCCATATAATTCTTAACAGCAAGGTGCTTATCAAAGTAATCTTTAATATATTTTTCTGCTTCTTTTCTGGTTATCTGCAGTTCTTCAGACAGTCCAAAGCCGCTCATACCGTAGATGACGCCGAAATTTACTGCTTTGGCCCTGCTTCTGTCCAGGGGCGTTACAGCATCGTAATCTAAATTGAACACTCTGGCAGCTGTGTTTCGGTGGATGTCATCGCCATTGTTAAAAGCGTCAATCAGATTCTCATCGCCAGAAAGATGAGCCAATATTCTCAGTTCAATCTGTGAATAGTCGGCGCCTACAAGAGTACAGTTTTTCGCAGCCTGGAACAAAGGCTTTCCGCAATTGTCTTCCTAAATCCTGTCTGATTGGAATGTTCTGCAGATTCGGTTCTGTACAACTGATTCTCCCTGTAGCAGTGACAGTCTGCTGTAAATGCGCTCTGATTTTTCCGTCTTTTCCGATCAGCGGCTTCAGTCCCTCCACATAGGTACTGTTCAGTTTGGTCAAGGTTCTGTACTGCAGTACCATATCTACAATTGGATGCTTATCGCGGATTTTCTCCAACACGTCAGCGCTCGTACTATATCCTCGTTTTTGTCTTCTTGCCGGCTGGAAGTTTCCAGCCTTTCGAATAGAATTTCGCCCTAACTGCGCCGGGGAATTGATGTTAAATTCCGTACCTGCCAGGGTGTAAATACTTTTTCCAGCTGTACTATTTCCTCTTTTAAAACAAGACCAAAATTTTCCAAAGTGGCCTTGTCCACATTAAAACCCTCAACTTCCATGGACGCCAGCACTTCGATCAGAGGAAGCTCCACCTGTTTAAAGACTCTTTCCAATTGGTTGTCAGCAAAGATTTTTTTTTTGCTGAAGTTGCATCAGTCTTTTGACAGCTAGGCACCAGTCAAAACCGTAGTCTATATATTTTGAAGTGCTACCGCCCAACAGGTCGATCTGCCCGCTCTCTTCCATAAACTCTTTTTCATCTTTTCAGCTCGTAATGAAGGTTCTCAAAAGCCAAGGTTTTCATGTTATAGTTGGACTTTGTTGGATCAATGACGTACTGTGCAATGGCTGTATCAAACTCTGTATCCGGAGCGGTAAAGCCTTTGTACATCAGCGCATAATAGTCCTTAATTAAATCATGACCGATGATCTTTAGCCGTTTTTCGTTGAGCAGGTCAACGAGCTCACCCAGTATATCTGCCATATCAAGGTTTACATAATAATAATTATCATTTATCAAAAACGCCATGCCAAAAATCGACGGTGCGTCGATATGACTATTGTCGCTGAACACCTTGATAATAACCGGCGTGCTCTGGGTCAGCTCCTTGAGAAACTGCAGTCCTTTCGGGTCACTGATTTCCGTTTTACGATACTCAACGTCGCTATCTTCAAAGTCCATGGACATCTCCGGATTATCCTCGTTGTGAAGCCGCTTCAAAAAGCTGTTGAACTCCAGCTTGACGTAGAGGTTAATCAAGGCATTATAATCTGGCTGCATCACCTTATACTGATTGATTTCTATATCCAGCGGAACATATTGATTGATTGTTGCAAGTCTTCTGCTCATGGCAGCCAACTGGGCATTTTCTTCTACCTTTGTCCGCAGTTTTGCGTTGCTGATCTGATCTGTGTTAGCAAGCAAATTAGCTACGCTGCCAAATTGGGTCAATAGCTTGATGCCAGTCTTTTCGCCTACCCCTGGTATGCCGGGAATATTATCAGACTGATCTCCCATCAGTCCTTTCAAATCGATAAACTGTTCCGGCGTCAGCTGATATCGCTCAATCATCTTCTCTCTGTCGTAGAGATCGAATTCTGAAATTCCTTTTTTGGTGATGAGAATCTGTGTCACGTCTGTAGCCAGCTGTAACGCGTCTTTATCACCAGTAATAATCAGAGGCTCTAATCCCCTTCTTCGGAAATTGCGCTACGGTTCCTATAATATCGTCAGCTTCAAAACCGTCAATTTCTAAATTCTCAATGTTCATAGCTGTCAAAATATCCTTCATCAGAGGAATCTCCATGGCCAATTCTGGCGGCATTTTTTTCGTCCAGCCTTATACTCTTTGTATTCTTCGTGCCGGAAGGTCGGCGCTTTCCGGTCCCGGCTACGGTAATATAGTCAGGCGCATAGTCATCCTGTATCTTCGTCAGCATATTGATAAATCCGTAAATACCCTGTGTGTAAATCCCCTCTTTGGTTATCATCGGACGCTGCATCGCATAATAAGCTCTATTAATCAGACTGTTTCCGTCAATAATGACAAATTCTTTTTTCCCATTTTTGCTAATCCTTTTCCTTTAAATTTCTAACTATTAGTATAAGGCAGAATGACGGATTTTACAACAAAGAAAAAGCAATACACCTTTTTTCGGTATATCGCCTTTTCCTACAAGATCATATGCTTACAAAAAATCGCTGGCCGATTTCAGGCCATAGGCAGACTCTGTTGTATACACTGCATTTTGAATCGCTTTTTGCTATTTGCTCTGTCGCCAAAAACTGCAAGCGCGTCAAAATTCACCTCTATTTCTCCTGTAGCCATGACGAAGATGGTATTCCGTCAGCCGTAGAATGAACAGGCTTTATTGCTCTGGCATAACCGTCGTGGGCGATGGCTGCCAGCTTCGTACACTGCGCCTTCGTCAGTCTGCCATTGGTCAGAATACAGCTGATCGTGGTATTCCCTTTAAATATATCGAACTGCTTCATGATATCTTCCTTGATGATATCTGATGTGGACAGCAATTTCTTCCCATCTTCAGACAGAATTCCAGCAATCTGTTTTCCCTTTCGTCAAAAAACGTCTCCCAGCGCATTGACAGCAGAAACTGCACCCACCTGCAGGTTTCTATTTCAATTGCAGATGCACCTTGTCCACTCTTCATCATACGGTCAGGGACCTCGGTATTTGCCTACTGATGCGCCTGTGCCGGCACCGTGATTTCCTTCTTCAAAGATGCCGGCAAAGCATTTCACAGGCCTTTTACGTCCCATTTCTTTGTCCGGCCGCACAGCTCCGTCACCGACTACCAGATCAAATAGGGAAGCGCCGCAAACAATAGGTACGAGACCCACGCCTACATCAAAGCCAATGCCCTTCTTCGAGAAATCTATGACGCCGCAGCCTGCTTCGAGGCCATAGGCGCTGCCGCCGGATAACGTGACTGCGTTGATTTCGGCACCATATTTTCCGGTTTCAGCAAGTCGGTCCCTAGTTGCCGGACCGCCGCCGCGAACATCTACGCCATTGACTGCGCCCCTTTCGCTGATAATTACAGTCACACCTGTGGCTGCTGCTGTATTTTCAGCAGAACCGATTTGAAAACCTTAATCTCACTGATATTTATATCTTTCATTTTATCACCTTCTTATGATATCGCCTTCAATGCGATGATGATTGCAATGACGACACCGACAATGGCTTCTCCTCCTAAAAACACCAAGATAATCTGCCCTTTGGCTTTTTTCAAAGCTTGGAAAGAATTTAAATCGCAGGGCGCCCCCTGATAAAGGCCGTGGCAGACATATAAATGGAAGATAAAATGCCTAGGCCAAGGGTCATAACTGAAAGTTGACACAGTAGAGAAGTGCGGCGATAATCAATCCAGCCCAGAAAACCGGTACATTAGAGATACCGCCCAATCATGGCAGCAACGGCACTGGCCTGTGCTGCCGGGGAACAACTGCCGCCAAAGGCACCGTCCCATAAGCCTTAATATAAACGACAATACGAAAACAGAAAACGAATGCGCCGCAGACACCGCCGATGGCTTTTGGTGATCCACTGTGCTTTTGCATTTGTTTTCAATATGTATCCTTCTTTGAAATCATTCAGACATCGTTTACAAGCCCGCAGGCTACCGCTACAACTGCAGCAACAAAAGAAAGCCTCTGTCTGTCCGATAGAGGTAACAGCCTTTGCTGCAAGAAGAACGATAATGCCGAAAAATTTCCATCGGGTTCACACCTGACTGCCCTACGCACTGGGCTGACATGGAGGTAGCAAGCCAAACACCTAAAATCGTAATAAAGGAAGCAACGACACCCATTTTACATACGGTAGTCAAAATTGCAGCAAAGAGTACCATTGCAATGGGCGCCCATCTCATGGCAATGATAGAGTCCCCAATCCGATCTTTGCTGAACATACCTCCAAAAATTTCCTTTGCTTTGGGAAGAATGCCTTTGACCAGGATGCCGACTCCCGGTTCCAACCATCATGCCAATTCTAAAGATTGTTTGATACTGGCGGCTTCTGTCAAATTCCAAAAGTCCAGCTTTTGTCCGACGATGAGAATGCCTACATCTCCGATCAATGCGCCTAAAAACCAGACACCGATGAAAATCGGACTGACGATATAACCGATGGCCACCAGCATCGGTGAAATATAGAGTCCACCGTAAGAGCTGTACTTCAGCATTTTATCGCTGAACCAGGTCACTGGAATCTTGCAGAACCAGTCTCTCAGCACTGCAAAATTCCGGCCAAACCCATGGCGGAGAAGAGCATGCCTGCTTTTTTACCGCCTTCGTCTCCAATTTGCAGCGTTTCTGCCGCCGCCTGTCCCATGGCGTAAGGAAGTTCTTTGGTTTCAACAAAATACTTTCTAATCAAAGCTGTAAAAATTAGCCCTAAAGTCACGCCTGCCAGGGCAATGACGAGAGCCGCCGTGGTGACCTGGGCATCGGGGGTTGAGAATATAGATACCCGGTATTGTAAAGGCCATTCCCCTGTTACCATTGCTCCTGCCGACATGGCAGTAGGGTCACGTTAATCTCGTTGAGATTGGTCTTCCCTAAGGCTTTGAGTGCTAACATAGAAAATAGTGCCACGAACATAATCGGCCATGGCAGCGAGTTTAGTTTCAGTGCGATAAACATGGAACTGCAAGTGATGATTACAGAACCGATGACACCGATCACCATGCCGCGTACGGTAAGTTGATTACCTTTCATTTTGTTTTCCTTTATGAAGTTTATTTTATAAAAGCTGTCCCAGATCCGCAGGGGCTCTATGCCTTTTCATAACGTTTATATGCCAGATAGTATGTACCTG
>VOFH01002283.1_pt1 | contig 37760 bp, 53 predicted proteins | sample 5384091 | NCBI WGS metagenome assembly VOFH01 (sample SAMN12384727, study PRJNA508395) | human gut metagenome | isolation source: healthy gut G | host: Homo sapiens
ATGTATGTAAAGACCGGTGCAGTGGAGAAAATACAGAAGAAGAGACAGGGGCAGTTTTATAATCAATACGTTGCTGCGCTCATTGAAGAGGCGCGCAAGCTGCAGATGTCTAAAGAGGACATCATTACGTTGATAGAAAGGGGTTATGAAGATGAATGCAATTGAAATTAAAATGTGAGTAAACGATATAAAGACGTCACGGGCTTGACGACGTTTCCCTCTCCCTTTGAATATGGCAAGCTTTATGGATTCCTGGGCAGAAATGGAGCAGAATGGAGGGGAAAATCCACACTGATCAATATCATGGCAAACAGAATCTTTGCTGATCAGGGAGAAATTTCCATCGATGGCCTTCAGGGAAAGGAAAACATGGAGATACACGAGAAGCTGTACTGTATGAGTGAAACGGATCTTTATGATTCCGGACTCAGAGTCAGAGAACTCTTCAAATGGTCGGCACGGTTTTTATGACAGCTTTGACTTGAAGAAAGCCTATGAAATCGCAGAAAAAGTTCAATCTGAATACAAACAAGAAACTAAAGACCTTATCCAAGGGCTATCAGTCCATCTTCAAGCTGACCGTCGCCCTCTCCTTAGACGTTCCCTATGTGGTCTTTGACGAGCCAGTGCTGGGGCTGGATGCGAATCACCGGGAGCTGTTCTATGACTTGCTGCTGGAGGATTACGAGGCAAACCAACGAACTATCATCATTGCGACCCACCTCATCGAAGAAGTGGCAAACATCATCGAAGAGGTGGTGGTCATAGACCAGGGCAAGATTTTACTGCAGGAGACTACGGAAGCCCTGATGGATAAGGGATACTGTGTTTCCGGTATCGCCGAGGAAGTGGACGGATACTGTGAAGGGAAAAAATGTCATCGGCTATGACGAACTGGGAACTTGAAACTGGCATATGTCCTTGGAGAGAGGGAAGAACTGCCGTCGGGCAGCAATTTGCAGCTTTCAACATGAATCTGCAGAAATTATTTGTTAAGTTGACAGAGAAGGCGGGAATGAACAATGAAGAAATTAGGTACGGTGATACGATACGAATGTGTGACTTCGTTCAAGTATATCTGGGTGTTTACATCTGCGTATTCGCAGCCATTTCGGTTATTTCCGCCATCATTTACATCAGTACAGGCGATATGGAAAAAATCGGAACAAACGGGCTGGAGCTCAATTCCATGATTTATGTGGGAATTCTAGGGGTTTTTGGCTTCAAAGAGGACTTCAAAATGCTGATTCAGAATGGCTTTACCCGAAAATACATTTTTCTGGCAACACTTTCGTTGTTTGCTTTTACTTCGGCCATTATGGCTGCAGTCGATACCATCGTAGGAAATGCGCTCCACGCTGTGGCCAGTGGGTATTTTTCACTCTTTGGCGGACTGTATGGATATGAGCATTCCTTCTTTCTGAACTGGCTGTGGTTGTTTCTAGCCTATATGCTCGTCTGCTGCCTGCTGTATCTGTCTATTTTGATCATCAACAAAATTGGCAAAGTGGCATCTATCTATCTGGCAATCGGCCTGGGACTGACAGTCGTTCTGATCATCCGGCTCTGCTGAAATTTGTTCTGCCGGAAGACTTTGCCGAGGCTGCCATTACGTTTGCCGTCAAGGCAATCGGCTTTAATGGCTGAGGGTGCAGTCAACTTTCTTTATCCTATCATGAGTCTGCTTCTCATAGCCGGAATTTTGAGCATAGGCTCCTATCTGATTATACGCAGGACGGAATTAAAAGTGTGACATTCTGTTCTTGACTCTCCCCTTAGGGCAAGGTGTATTCTGAACAGGAGAAGGAAAGGAGACGGTGATGCTGTCTATCGGTGAGTTTTCAAAGATCTGTCAGGTGTCTGCCAAGACGCTTCGCTATTATGACGAAATCGGACTGCTGCGCCCGGAGGAAATCAATCCGGAAAACGGCTATCGGTATTACAGAGTCGAACAATTGGAGAGGATGCTGTTTATCAACCGCTTGAAGTCGTATCATTTTTCTTTGGAGGAAATCAAGCGGATACTGGGATCTGATGAGGCGCAGGCTGAGATGCTTTGTCAGATTCTCAGCAAAAGAAAAAGTGAGATGGAAAACAAATGCGGCAATTTCAAAACACTTTGGACCAGTTGGGAGATGATATCGACAGATTACAAGAAGGCAAATCCATGATGACCTATATGGACGAAATCGACGTAGGGCTTGCCGATGTACCGCTGATGAATCTGCTGTCCATGCGCAGTCTGGTCAGAGACTATGAATTCGCAGACGCCTATGGCACATACTTTGGCAGGCTGTTTCGAAAAATCGCCGACCAGCAGTTGACGATGACGGCGCCGCCAATGGTCTTGTTTCACAGCAGTGCGTTTACACCAGGGCATGGATACGGAATTTGCAGTTCCCGTAGAGGAATGTGTAAAAGGAACGAGAGATTTCCAGCCGGGACTATGTCTGAAGACCGTCCTGCACGGATCCTATCGCCAATTGCCTTCTGTATACGCAAGACAGTGCCAGTGGGCAGAAAATCACGGATATGAAGGCAGTGACGCCCTCTACGAAGTCTATGTGACAGATCCTTCTCAGGTCTCAGAGGAAAGTGAACTGATTACGGAAATCTATTTTCCAATCAGAAAGAAAAGAGGAGGGTCTTATGAAACAAGAGAATCAGAGAACTGGAAGCGATGATCGAAAGTGAATACAGTCATATTGCAGGTCTGACTGTGCAGAAGGGCGGCAGGCTGTTATATGAACATTACTTCAACGGCTGTACGGAGCAGAGCCGCCTTCACGTCTATTCCGTGACCAAAAGCATCGTGTCCATACTGATCGGTATCGCTATAGACAAGGGTATATCAAAAGCGTCCAGCAGAAGGTATTGGACTTTTTCCGGATTACACAGTGAAGAAAGGGGGAAAACCATTACGGACGTGACTTTGGAACATCTGCTGACGATGACCGCCCCTTATCAATATGAGGAGGCGCCATATATCGATTACTTCACCAGCAGCGACTTCGTGACATTTTCTTTGGATTTGCTGGGCGGTACGAATCAGATCGGAACCTTCAGATATGCCGGCCTCATCGGACCGGATATTCTGTCAGGGATTCTGGTCAAAGCCGCCGGCCAGTCCGTCCTCGACTTTGCGCGAAGGAAAACCTGTTTTCGCCGCTGGGGATGACGGTGGAGCAGCCGGTCGCGTTCAGCAGCCAGGAGGAGCAGATGGCCTTTAATACGCGCTCAGATATCAGCGGCTGGGTCTGTGATGAGGCGGGGACCAATACCGCTGGCTGGGGGCTGACCCTTTCTGCCAGAGATATGGCAAAAGATCGGCCAGTTGTACCTGGACGGCGGCGTCTGGGAAGGAAAGCAAATCGTATCCAAAGAGTGGATCGACCAGAGCACCAGAGAACACAGCCGCTGGCAGGAGATGAATCTGCCATACGGTTATCTGTGGTGGGTGAACGACGGCGGATTTTCGGCCATGGGCGACGGCGGCAATGCGATCTATGTTAACGCAGAAAAGGGGCTGGTTATCTCCATCGTCGCATTCTTGCAACCGAGGCAAAAAAGACAGTATCGAGCTGATTCAAAGATATATCGAACCTTTATGCTGACCATAGGCGGATCATCTCTTCGATAGAACTTTCCAATTCGTCAAGAGGAATCTGATTATAATAAAAGATCAAAGCGGCGGTATCCTGGTCGGTCAGGCTGGCGGCGGGCAGGACGTTGAGTCCGATGGTCTTCGCCATGGCGGAAAGCTGACCGGGGTCTTTGCGAGTCCGCACTTTGAGGATGATGTTGATGCCCGAGTTCGTATTGGTGGGAGTTGTGAAACCACTGCCGAATTTCGCAAATGCAGCCAGGGCCGTCTGCAGCTTCTGGGAATAGAGGTTGCGCAGTTTTTGATGTTGGTATAATACAGTCCTTCTTCCATGAAAAGCGCCAGCGTCAGCTGTTCCGTCTTTGAGCAGGTCTGGGTATAGTCGCTTTTGATAGCATCGAAGATTTCTACCATTTCCTTAGGCAAAACCATGTAGCTGATTTTGATGGCAGGAAAGAGGGTGGATGAGAAGGACCCCAGATAGACGACGCGGGCATTTTGTCGAGCCCCTGCAGGGCAGGGACAGGTTTGCCAAAATAGCGCAGTTCACTGTCGTAATCGTCCTCCAGAATAAAGCTGTCGTTTTCATCTGCCCATTCGAGGAGGCGGTATCTCTTGCCGATGGGCATGACGGAACCCGTGGGAAATTGATTAGAGGGACTGACGTAGACTGCCGCCGGAATGTTGGTTGGCAGTTTCTCAATCATGATGCCGTCAGAGACGACGGGAATCTTCGTAATGCTCATACCGTGGTCACGAAAGATGTTCTGTACTGGCAGGTAACCGGGATCTTCTGTCGCCACATGACCGATATTCATCTTGCGCATGATACGGCAAAGATGAGAGGTCAGCTGTTGGGTGCCGGCGCCGATGACGATTTGGTCGGGGCGGCGATGACGCCGCGGGACGTATAAACGTATTTGGAAACCTCAAAGCGAAGAGCCGCTTCGCCTTGGGGGTCACTCTCAAATAAAAGCAAATGGGAATATTCATTGAGCACTCGCGACATACATTTCTTCCACTTATTGAAATCAAAGCAGGATAAATCGTATTTGTAGGCCGAATCCTCAAAGGTGTAGGCCGTAAAGTCATAGCTGATATTTGTATGGGCCTTTCATCAGAAAAGTGCCCTGCGATACTGGCGACATAATAGCCGGACTGCGGCTTGCTGGTCACATAGCCTTCTACCAGCAATTGATTGTAGGCTAGTTCTGTCGTGGTAATACTGATGGATAGATCCCTGGACAAACGCCGCAGAGACGGCAGCTCTCTCCTGCGTTCATATTGCCGCAGTTGATTTCATCCTTCAGATACCGGTATAACTGTATGTAGAGTGGTGTCGAACTATTGTGATTAAACTGTAGTGTAATCGGCTTCATTTCAGCAAAAAACCTCCAAACTGTTCATATGAAAATAATTAAATTTGCATATTTAATTATTTACACTTTAATGCTATTATAATACTGCGATAGAAAATGTCAACAGATAGAATATGAAACAGGTGAGAATAATGATCAGAAATGAAAACGATAATAAGATAACAGCCATCGTGATGACTGGACTGATGATGTGTTTGATTATGGTAGCGACCATGTTCATCAAACTGCCTATTCCATTTACCCAAGGGTACGTGCATTTGGGCGATTCCATGATTGTCCTCTCCATCCTGGTGCTGGGAAAGAAGAACGGCAGTATCGCGGCTGGCGTGGGTTCTGCCATGGGAGACATCATCGGCGGCTATGCCTTCTGGGCGCCGTGGACTTTGGTTATCAAATTCCTCATGGCCTTCCTCATGGGCGCTTTTGTTGAACATATGGAGAAAAAGGGCAGGAACAATACAGGAAGCTTTGGCATATCAGCCATGGAAATCGTCGGTATGGTCATTGCCGGCTTCGAAATGGTAGTCGGTTATTACATTGCGTCTGCAGTGATGTATGGCAATTTGCTGGTACCTGTTCCAAGCATTCCGTGGAACGTCGGTCAGTTCGCCGTGGGTATGGTCATTGCAAGTATCATCGCATCTGCGCTGTGTAAGACGCCGGCAAAGAAATATTTTGCCATCAAATAAGACAGAATTTCAAGCGAGAGAATGAGAATTCTCTCGTTTTTTATGTGTTTCATGATATCATATATGAATAGAATTGCAGGAGAGTGGGTTAATATGAAGAGAAAGAGAGTTTTTGCTGTTTTCTTAGCCGTTGTTGTTTTATTAAGCCTCACCGTGACGGCCTTTTGGCGGCAACAGTGACGAGGACCATAAAAGCGTGAAAGTCGCCTTTGTTGAGCAAGAAGGGCTGATGGAAAAGACGAAGACGGCAATTTGAGCGGATATTCATATGATTACATCATGAAGATGGCGCAGTATGCCAACTGGGATGTGGAATTCGTATTCCCTACAACGGACAGCTTAGATGGTGCCATCGTGGAGATGATGGATAAGGTAGAAAAAGGCCAGGTGGATATGATCAGCGGATTGGTCTATAATGAGGCATTGGCGGACATGTATGCGTATCCGGAGAAAGGTTATGGGTACGCTTTTACGACTTTGCTTGCCAGTAAGACCAATACTGCTATCAACGGGGACAATCTGGCTTTGCGCAAAAACTTGAAAGTTGCTGTCATAGATATGGCGGATACCAGAAATGAAGAGTTAGACGCCTTCTGCAAATCCAACAACATCGAGTATACTGAGGTTAAATGTAAGTCAGCCGAAGCACAATTGGAAGCTATTAAAATGGAAAAGCAGACGTCATGGTATCTTTGAGCCTCTTACCGCTGGCCGGAACCAAAGTCATAGCCAGCTTTGCCGACAGACCCTTTTATTTCGCCTGCTCAAAAGATTATTCACAGCTTTGTCGTGAGATAGATAAGGCGATAGAGTCTATCGAGTACGTTGAGCCAGATTACCGGAAAGATCTGCATGACAAGTATTTTTCTGACAAAGAGGGAGAATGCGCATTCAGTACCGCCTCTCAGACGTACATTGAAAAAAAAAGAAACTGAAGGTTTTGGTGCCCGATGAGGTTAAACCGCTGCAGTCACAAGAACCCAGCGGCACCTATAAAGGCATTTTTGTCTCCTTTATGAAGCGCCTGACGGAGGCGACAGGCCTAAAAGTTGAGCTGTGCAGCCTGCCCAAAGGAATGACGCTGAAGGAGGCCATGGCCTCGGGAAAATACGATATGACGTTGGCTGTACCAGAAGACTACAAGTGGGCAGATGAAAACGGATTGATTTTCTCCGTGCCGCTTCTAACCAGTGATAAGGTACTGTATTATAACAAGTCGGCCGATATCTCCGACCTGTCTAAGCTTACACAGTGTAAAACAGGAGATTTAGAAAAGGAGATGAAACGAGTGGAAAAGGAGATGCAGATTACGGCTATGGTTCTTCCCTGGTTGTCAATTACAATATCTCTAACCACGCATATCAGGAAATAGCCACCCTGCCGGTTTCTGAAGAAAAAAGCAACTATGTCTGTTCTTTCAGCAAGGATGCCTCGCGCGAATTGATTGCCGTCGTAAACGAGGTGATTGAAAATGTGGATTCGGCCACGATGAATTCCTATCTGTTAGAATCGTCGCAAATCGGCAATCAGGCGCTGCTGTCCTCCTGGATTCGTAAGAATCCCGTTCGGGCCATGGGCATCGTCGCCGCCTTTGTCGTGCTTGTCATCAGTCTCATCGCAGTGGTGCTTCTCAATCGCCGTAAAAGAGCAGAAAACTTGAAGCTGCAGAAGGCCAACAATGCAAAGAGTGAGTTCTTATCAAAGATGAGTCATGAGATGAGAACACCGCTCAATGCAATTATGGGAGTGACAGCCCTGGCAGAAGATGAGGTGAACAATCCCCAGGAGATAAGAGAACATCTGAAGTCCATCGATGCCTCCAGCGGTTATCTTCTCAGGCTGATCAACGACGTACTGGATATGGCAAAGATTGAGAGCGGAGAATTTACACTTAAGCCATCCCCCTATAAGTATGAAGACTTTGAACGAACGATCAGGGTGATGATGGAGCCTCTCTGCAAGCAGAAGGAGATTGCCTTCATCTGCAACTATGAACTGGACGGAGCGGATATCTTAGTTGATAAGATCAGATTCGATCAGGTTTTCATCAATCTGCTGACTAATGCGGTCAAATTTACGCCTGCAGGTGGTCGGGTAGAGTTTTCTATTCGGGCGGTAAACAATGGCTCAGGATTCTTAGATTCGACCTTTGTCGTCAAGGATACCGGTATCGGCATGCGAGAGGAGTTTCAAAAAAGCGTCTTTGAACCATTTGCCCAAGAGCGCAATGACGGAGCGGGGGGAGGAACCGGCCTGGGTCTGGCGATTGCAAAGAGCATCGTGGATATGATGGACGGCGTTTTTACCATTGAAAGCAAAACAAGACGTCGGCACGACAATTACCATCAGGCTGCTGCTGAAGATGGCGCCTGAAAAAGATATCGCGGAACAGCCGGCAGAAGAGAACAGAGAAAATCTAGCAGGGAAAAAGGTTCTTTTGGTGGAGGATAACGATATGAACCGGAGATTGCCAAAAGCTACTCTTAAAGAAAGACCTTCAAGTTTTCTGTGCCGTAAATGGGAAAGAAGCAGTTGACCAGTTTGCAGACAGCCAGGAGGGCTACTTCGACGGTATTTTAATGGATATTCGGATGCCGGTAATGGACGGTCTGACGGCAACCGGCAATATCCGCGCTATGACTAGAGCAGATGCGAAACATATTCCAATTATAGCCATGACTGCGGACGCCTTTGAGGAAGATATAGAGAAGGCAAAGGCTGCAGGGATTACCAGCTATCTCGCAAAGCCAGTCAACGTCAAGCTGCTCTACGAAACTTTAGAAAATTTGCTGTAACCCATTGCCGTATACTACATATAGTGATATAATGATTTGCGTGACAATATATAATGTGTAGGAGGAAAAATGGCAATAGAAGAAATAAGCAAAAAAATGCCCTTACGGTACTAGAGAAAAGATACCTGGGCAAAGACGAAAACGGCAACGTTCTCGAGAGCGTTGAGGACATGTTCCGCAGAGTTTCAGATACAATCGCAGCAGTAGATGCGAATTACGATACCAGTACCAATACGAGAGCGCAAAGCGACGAATTTTACGAGCTGATGACAGACCTCAAATTCCTGCCCAATTCACCGACCTTGATGAATGCCGGCAGGGCTTTAGGACAGCTTTCAGCTTGTTTTGTACTGCCTGTAGAAGACAGTATGGAGGGCATTTTTGATTCTGTCAAAAAAATGCGGCGTTGATTCACAAATCAGGCGGCGGAACGGGCTTCTTTTTCCAGGCTTCGCCAAAGCGGTTCGGCAGTCAGATCCACCGGCGGCGTTGCCAGCGGTCCCGTTAGCTTCATGAAAGTGTTTAACGCCGCTACAGAGGCGGTCAAGCAGGGCGGCACCAGAAGGGGCGCCAACATGGGTGTGCTTCGCATCGATCATCCGGATATTTTGGACTTTATCAACTGCAAAGCCAACAACAGCGAAATCACCAACTTTAATATCAGCGTCGGCATTACCGAGGCTTTTATGGAAGCTGTGGAAAAGCAGAGTGATTACGATTTGATCGATCCGAAGACCAAACAGGCCGTAGGCCATCTCAGCGCGGAGAAAGTCTTTGATATGATTGTCGACCACGCCTGGAGAAATGGAGAGCCGGGCATCATCTTCTTAGACAGGCTCAATCGCGATAACGTAACACCAAGTCAAGGTGAGATTGAAAGTACCAATCCTTGCGGCGAGCAGCCGCTGCTGCCTTACGAGAGCTGCAATCTGGGCTCCATAAACCTGGTCAAAATGCTTCGCAAGACTCTGACTGGTTACGAACTGGATTTCCGCCTGCTGGCGAAACCGTAGAAAAGGCCGTGCATTTTCTCGATAATGTCATAGATGCGAATAACTATCCTTTAGAGAAGATTTCTGCAAAACAACCAGGGCTTCCAGAAAATCGGACTGGGCGTCATGGGTTGGGCGGATGCACTTCTCATGCAGGGGATTCCATATAATTCTGACGAAGCTGTAGAACTGGCGAAACGCGTGATGCGCTACATCAACAATACCGGTCATGCGGCAAGTGCCAGATTGGCAGAGAAGAGAGGCACCTTCCCATTATTTTCAGTCAGCACACTCAAGGACGGACCAGCCATGAGAAATGCGACCGTTTCAACGATTGCACCGACAGGCACCCTTTCTATCATTGGCGGGTGCTCTTCTGGTGTGGAGCCGGTGTTCGCTTACGCTTTTATTCGCAATATTATGGACGGTACAGAGATGATCGAGGTCAACCCGGTACTGATGGCAAAATTGAAAGAACTGGGACTTTATAATGACGACGTTTTGAAGAAGATCGCTTCAGAGGGAACGATTGCTCACTGCGAAGAGATTCCTGAAGAAGTACGCCGCGTCTTCGTGTGCTCTCATGATATTAAACCGATCGACCACATCAAGATGCAGTCTGCTTTCCAAGAAGTATACAGATAATGCCGTATCAAAGACCGTCAACTTCCCGAAAGAGGCCACCAGAAATGAAGTCAGAGACGTCTATCTGCTGGCATATAAAGAAGGCTGCAAAGGTGTGACCATTTATCGCGACGGCAGCCGTGAAGAGCAGGTGCTCAATATCGGTAAGGTGAACCGTGAAGGCGCGCCGATTCAAAGCGTACATCAAAGTCCTTCCAGCTGTCCTGCCTGTGACGAGATTGATTTTGGTCATATCGAACCTCGCCCGCGCCCTGACATCACCCGTGGATTCACGGAAAAGATGAAAATCGGCTGCGGCAGTCTGTATGTAACGACTAACTATGATGAGAATGGAATCTGTGAAGTGTTCACCAGCACGGGTAAGGCAGGCGGCTGCCCAAGCCAGAGTGAAGCGACGGCAAGACTGGTGTCCGTGGCTCTGCGCAGCGGAATTTCCATCAACGAAGTCTATGACCAGCTCAAGGGCATCCGCTGTCCGTCCACAATCCGCCAGCAGGGCATGAGCTGCACCTCCTGCCCGGACGCCATCGCCAAAGTGGTAATGAAAGTTTCTAAGCTGATTGAAGAGCAGCCGAAAGAAAGGGCAGGCTATGAGATGCCGACGGAGACGCCTGTTCCTCAGAGACATCCCATCGTACCAGCCACCGCAAATGAGATTCACGCCTGCCCGGAATGCGGAAGTGTCGTTGAACATGAAGGCGGCTGTGTCATCTGCCGCAACTGTGGATTTTCCAAGTGTGGCTAAACTTGAACGATAGAATAGGATTTGCACCGGCTGAGGCCGGTGCATTTTTTTCTGCGCCCTGCGAGCATTTGCCACGCTGTTACGCAGAATCGAGTAAATCCGGCAAAACGGTTACGCAGGCGAACAGGGCAGAGCGGCATTTGCATAACGGAGGCCGGGCAGCAGAGGGGCAGTTACGCAGAATTGGGCGAATCCGGCAAAACGGTTACGCAAGCCAGCCGGGCAATGCGGCATTTGCATAACGGAGGCCGGGTTGCAGAGGGGCAGTTACGCAGAATTGGGCGAATCCGGCAAAACGGTTACGCAGGCGAACAGGGCAGAGCGGCATTTGCATAACGGAGGCCGGGCAGCAGAGGGGCAGTTACGCAGAATCGGGTAAATCCGGCAAAACAGTTACGCAAGCCAGCCGGGCAGAGCGGCATTTGCATAACGGAGGCCAGGCTGCAGAGGGGCAGTTACGCAGAATTGGGCGAATTGGGCAAAACGGTTACGCAAGCCAGCCGGGCAATGCGGCATTTGCATAACGGAGGCCGGGCTGCAGAGGGGCAGTTACGCAGAATTGGGCGAATTGGCAAAACGGTTACGCATGCGAACAGAGCAGAGCGGCATCTGATAACGGAGGCCGGGCTGCAGAGAGGCCGGCGGGTAGAAAACAGGTTTGGAATGAAAAATTGGCGAATTTGTTTGACCATCCGAAATTGAAAGCTATAATAAGAGGCAAACAGATAGGAGACGCCATGCTGAGAAAATATGTGGAACAGATTTTAAATTTATATAATTATATCGATGGAATTCTGGTGGTAGATGCCAAGGGAATCATCGAGTATTTTGTCACCTACAGGCCAGACGTCAATAATTTGAAAGAGAAGGACCTGATTGGCAGGCATGTTCTGGAGATTTATCCGAATCTGACGGAGGAAAGCAGCAGCCTGCTCAGGGTACTAAAAAAACAGGCAAGCCTATTTCCAATGAATATCAGGCCCTGTCTACGTATAATGGCCAGAGTATTAATGCCAGCAACACCACCATGCCTATCAAAGACGGTGACAGAATCATCGGAGCTGTGGATGTCTCTCGGTATATGGACTCGGCCCATGAACGACAGGACATCACCCTTGAGCTGAAGGATAAATCGAAGAGAAAGCGTTATATACAGTGGACGACATTATCACTTCGTCACAGCAGATGGAGCTGATTAAAGAGCGCATTTTATGATTGCCGATACCGATTCCTCGGTATTGATCGTTGGTGCTACAGGTACAGGCAAAGAACTGGTGGCGCAATCCATTCACACCAGCAGTTGCCGCAGAAAAAAACGCTTCGTATCACAGAATTGTGCGGCCATCCCGGCTAATCTGCTGGAAAGCATCCTCTTCGGCACGGTCAAAGGCAGTTATACCGGAGCGGAGAACAGGCCGGGCATCTTTGAAATTGCCAACGGCGGTACCATTTTTCTCGATGAAATCAATTCCATGGAGATCAGTGTCCAGGCAAAGATCCTCAAGGCGATCGAGGAAAAGAAAATCACTAGGATCGGAGGCGTAGCCCCAATCCCCATCGACGTGAAAATCGTCTCTGCCATCAACGAGAACCCCATCGACTGTATGGAGGCCGGCAAGCTGAGAGAAGACTTGTTCTACCGTCTCAGCGTAGTGCAGCTGACCCTGCCGCTGCTGAAGGAACGACGCAACGACTTGTTTTTTTGGTCAACCATTTTATCGGAGAATACAACGAGAATATGCACCGCAGCATTATCGGCATCGACGAGACGGTGGAAGAGATTTTCCGCAGCTACGATTGGCCGGGCAATGTCAGAGAGCTGAAAAACGTCATCGAAGGCGCTTTCAACGTCACCTCCTCTGGTTTTATTCAGAAAAAAGATCTGCCGGAATATCTGCTCAATGCCATGGAACGGAGCCAGTGCGGAGCCATAAACGGACATTGTATCGACTTAGATCATCCTGCATTTTCTCTGAACAAAACTATGGAAGAGTTTGAAAAGGATTTGATTCGCCGTGCGCTGAGCGGAAGCAGGAACTTGTCGGCGGCCGCAAGGAAATTGAAAATTTCTAAACAGACTTTGAGCTACAAGATGAGTAAATATAATTTGGAGTAAAATGACAAATTTTTATGACAAAGGAGTAAAAATTTTTGACTCCTAAAATACGCAATGTATAAAACCGCTGAAAAAGCGGTTTTTCTTTTTTGGCACGGCTTTTGCTCTTTATAATGGCAGAGTAAAAGTTTGGAGGCGATAGAAATGAATGAAGAAAAAAGAAGCTGGACATCGACGCGATTCCGGGAGAACGATGGTTTCCCAAGGAAACCACTTTTGAAGAGGATATGAATCAATATTGGGAGACTGGGGCGTTTCGTCTGAGGTGGATACGCTGAAAGCAGTTCTGCTGAGACGGCCAGGTAAGGAGGTAGAACACTTTGACGCTGCGGAATACCGCTTTGCAGACGTACCTGTAGATGTGGAGCTGATGCGCAGACAGCACGACGCTGTGGCACGGATCTACAAGGAGCACGGGGTAAAGGTATACTATGTGGAGGAACAGAGGAGGACAGGCCCAACGCCGTATTCTGCCGGGATCTGATGTTCATGACACCGGAAGGCGCCATCATCACCAGACTGGGCATGGCAGCGAGAAGAGGCGAAGAACGCTATATCGCAAAGGCGCTGGCAGACCTGGGGGTGCCATCGTAAGAACCATCAACGGCGACGGCATGTTTGAAGGCGCCAACGCCATGGGTAGACCGCAAAACGGTAGTCCTTTCCACAGGCAGCCGATGCAACTGCAGTGGTTACGAACAGGTGGAGACCGAGCTGCGCCGCATGGGCGTTACAGAAGTCATTCACATGCAGCAGCCTTACAGCAACATTCACATCGACGGCCTGATGAATGCGGCCAGCAATGACGTGGTCATGGTTCACGCATCCCAGGTGCCTTATGACGTGTTAGATGTGCTGAAGAGGAAAGGTTATAAGGTTCTGGAAGCGCTGTCTACGACGGAGGTGAGAGAAACCTTCGGCTGTAACTTCGTGGCGCTTTCGCCGGGGCTGGTTTTGATGCCGGAGGAATCCCCGCTGTCAGGCTCTTCTCGAAGAAAACGGCATCAAAGTGCTGACGGTAGACGTTTCGGAAATCATGAAGGCAGGGGCGCGCTGCACTGCATCACCGCATTTTTGAAGAGAGGTTAGAAGGATGGAAAAAGAAGAGACATTGACGCGATTCCAGGCGAAAAATGGTTTCTAAGGAATCATCCATCATCGACGATATGAAGGATCTATGGGGAGACTGGGGTGTATGTTCTGAAGTTGACCCGCTGAAGGCAGTTTTGATGCGCAGGCCGGGGAAAGAAATTGAACACTTTGACTGGCAGGCAGCAAGGTTTAAGGAAGCGATCGATCCTGTGCGCTTTCGGGCACAGCACGATGCCTTGGCGGACATCTACCGTGCTCACGGCGTCAGGGTCCACTACATAGAGGAACAGCGGGAGGACAAACCCAACGCCCTATTCTGCAGAGACTTAGTTTTGATGACGCCGGAGGAGCCATTGTGACCAGACCGGCTATGGAGGCGCGCCGCGGAGAAGAACGTTATGCGGCAAAAGCGCTGGCTGACTTGGGGGTTCCCATCATCCGAACCATCTGCGGTGATGCCACCTTTGAAGGCGCCATGGTCATGTGGGTAGATCGCAGAACCGCAATTCTGGCCTCGGGGTCAGAACCAACCGCAGCGGATATGAGATGGTCGAATACGAACTCCGCCGTATGGGTGTTACAGAAATCCTGCACATGCAGGTGCCTTACGGCCACGCCCACATCGACGGCAACCTCAACTTTGCCAGCCAAGATGTAGCTATGATACACGCATCGCAGGTACCTTATGACGTGTGTGATGCCCCTGAAGAAAAAGGGAATCAAGCTCCTTGAATGCCCGTCGCAGACACAGAGGCGAAACAGTCTTTGCCATCAACTTCGTGGCACTGGCACCGGGTAGGATCGTCATGCCGGCAGGGAAATCCGCGCAGCCAGGAACTGCTCGAACAGAATGGAATAGAGGTTATACCGGTAGAATTTGATGAAGTGATGAAAGGGTTCGGTGCCATTCACTGCTGCACCGCATTCCTGAAGAGAGGATAAGGTGGAAACTATGGATTTTGGTATATTATCAATACTGCCTCCATTACTTGCAATTGTACTTGCATTTATTACAAAGAACGTTTTGTTATCACTGATTGCGGCGGTATTTGTCGGAGCGACTATGATCGCCGGTAATCCCATTGTGGGATTTGTAGATATCTTCGGCAATTATATGATTCCCAAGATTGCTGACCCGTGGAATGCAGGTGTCATCGCCATGACCTTATTTGTGGGCTGCTTCTCCGTCATGCTGGAACGAGGCGGCGGCGCATGGGCGTTTGGTCAGGCAGTCAAAGATAAGATTACGACGAGAAAGCAGGGACAGATTGCAGGCTGGATTGGAGGATTGATGATTTTCTTCAGCGACTCCTCTAACTCCGTTATCGTAGGACCGATTTTGCGGGCCGTTACGGACAGGCTGAAAATCTCCAGGGAGAAGCTGGCTTACATCTGCGACTCGACGGCATCGTCGGTACCTTTACTTCTGCCCATTACCGGCTGGGGCGCACTGGTTATGGGGATTTACAAGGAAAGTCTGCCTGCTGGTACAAACCTGGTTGACGTGTTTGTCAAATCCGTTCCTTTTAATCTGTATACCATTACCATTATTTTGATGGTGCTGGTCGTAGCGGTGACAGGCTGGGATTTCGGGCCGATGAGAAGGGCGGAAATCAGAGCGAGAAAGCTTGGCAAGCTGACTGCCGATGATGCCCATATTAAGAAATCGGAAACATTTCAATTGAAAGAGGGGCCCACCCTACAGCCTGGGGTTTTGATTGTTCCTCTGATCGTCTTGATTGGCAGTCTCTTTGCCACTATGTACTATACTGGACCGAAGGGTGAGGGCTTTATGAACACCATCACCAACAGCGATACGATGCTCAGTCTGACGGTAGCTTTTTCTCTGCAGCACTGGTAGGCGTATTGATTGCCATGAAGAATAAAGTCCTCACCTTTAAAGAGGGGTATCAGGTATTCATCGACGGATTTCAACAGATGATTGAAGCGATCTTGATTCTGATCTTTGCATGGTGCATCGGGGGCGTGACTTCTGACGTAGGAGCAGCGGACTACATTGTAGAGGCGACAAGAGGCTTTATGACACCGGGCATCATGTTCATATCCTTGTTTATAACAGCATGTATCACATCTTTGCAACGGGTTCCAGTTGGGGTTCTTTTCGCCATTTTCCTGCCAATTGCCATTCCGCTGGCACTGGCCAATGACGTTTCTATCTATCCGGCAATTGGAGCCAGCCTGGCAGGCAGCTTGTTCGGCGACCATTGTTCACCGATCAGTGATTCGACGATTTTGGCATCCCTGGGAGCATCCTGTGATCATCTCGCCCATGTGAGAAACGCAGCTGCCGTATGCGGTGTTAGCGGCTTTAGCTTCGATTGCTGGATTTGTCACAGCGGCAATCACTATGAACGGCTTTATATCGCTGGCGGTAAGCATCGTCTGCATGGTGCTGTTCCTTTACATCATGAACCGTGTGGACAAAGGGGAGACATCCGGAAAGCGAGACGACAGTATAGCGATTATTCTTGCAATGGACATCTGAAAATGGTATCATTTCTATATAACTGAAAAAGGGAGCTCATAGTAATGGGCTGAGAGGAGGCTGATACTGCCTCGACCTGCAACCTGATTTGGATAATGCCAACGTAGGGAAATATTTGCGGAACAGAAACTGTCAATGAACCTATGCGGCGATTGGCGTTTTTTGCGTGTAAGCGTGTTTGGACGTGAGGATTCCCGCGCAGATACTAAGACTTACAGCAGACTGCGGCATTTGACAAAGAACACTGAAAAGGAGAAATGAAAATGAGACAGTATGCAACACAGATGGAAGCGGCCCGCAGAGGCATTGTTACGCCGGAGCTTAGGATAGTGGCAGAAAAAGGAGCGGATGAGTGCAGAGGAACTGCTGCCTCTGGTCGCCTCAGGTCAGGTGGCAATCTGCGCCAATCGGCTTCCACGAATGCATCAATCCAGAGGGTGTCGGTTCTATGCTGCAGACTAAGATTAACGTCAATCTGGGCGTATCACGGGACTGCAAGGATATGGACGTGGAACTGTCAAAGGTCATGGCGGCAGTGGATATGGGTGCCCACGCCATCATGGATCTTTCCTCCCACGGAGATACCATTCCTTTCCGCCGCAAGCTCACTTCGCAGTGTCCTGCCATAATCGGCACCGTTCCGGTTTACGATTCGGTTATTCACTATCAGAGAGACCTTGATACTTTGACTGCGAAGGACTTTATTGATGTAATCAGGCTTCATGCAGAGGATGGCGTCGATTTCGTCACGCTGCACTGCGGCATTACCCGCAAGACGATTGAACAGATCAAGACGCACAAGCGGAAGATGAACATCGTTTCACGCGGAGGTTCGCTGGTCTTCGCCTGGATGACCATGACAGGAAAGGAAAATCCCTTTTACGAATACTTCGATGAAATTCTCGATATCTGCCGTGAATACGATGTAACCATATCTTTAGGGATGCGTGCCGTCCCGGCTGCCTGGCCGACGGCAGCGACGTCTGCCAGATCGAGGAACTGGTGCGCCTAGGTGAATTGACGAAGCGAGCCTGGGAAAAGGATGTCAGGTCATGGTCGAGGGCCGGGACACATGCCTATGGACCAAATTGCTGCTAACATGAAATTGCAGCAGACGATCTGCAGCGGCGCGCCCTTATGTGCTGGGGCCGATTGTCACTGATATCGCTCCCGGTTATGACCACATTACGGCGGCTATCGGCGGAGCCATTGCTGCGGCAGCAGGCGCAGCCTTTCTCTGCTATGTGACGCCGGCAGAACGGCGCTGCCAAATGTGGAGGACGTGAAGCAGGGCATCATGGCCAGCAAGATCGCCGCCCATGCAGGGGACATCGCCAAAGGGGTCCGCGGCGCACGAGATGGACGACCGCATGGCAGACGCCCGCAGAAGCTGGACTGGGAAGCGCAGTGGGCGTGCGCCATGGACCCTGAGACGGCAAAGCGAATCCGTCAGGAGCGCAAGCCCGGAGCACGACGACTCCTGCTCCATGTGCGGCAAGTTCTGCGCTGTGCGCAGCATGAACAAAAAGCTTTGGCAGGAGAGCATATCGACATACTGTAGACACTGCTGCTGACGATGAGGAACCTGACTGCTGGCCAGTTACTGGGTTCGTCCATGCGAACCATTGACGGAGGAAATTGATTCGCTGCGATTTCTGCTCCGTTTTTGTGCCTTGATTTTACGTATGCGTAAAGTATGGCATTCCCCACCATGGCATCAGCCGCAGACGCTGTATACGGAGAAACTACCATAAAATGTAAAAATAATTGACAGATAACTGTTAAAAATGTAAAAATAAATACATAAATGGGAAGGCGGAATGAGACCGCAGGGGTAATCGCTGCTTTGGGAACAAAAGCTGGTTTTATCCCGAATCACATTGTGCTTGCATCGAAAAAGGGTAGAATAAAGAAACAGCATAGCGTAGCAAAGCATTGCATTGCCTTTTCGTACCAGCCTGCGCCTGGGCAGGACCTAGGCTATAAAAATCAGGAGGAAAACGATGAAGAAGATGATGAGCTGTCAGGAGGCAGCCTGGCGTTGGGGATTTCTGACCGACGGGTATCCAAACTCTGTGCAGAGGGACGTATTCCGGGTGCATACAAAGAAGACCGCAGATGGCTGCTGCCGGAGGACGCACAAAGACCTTCAGATTTACGTATCAAGGATTCTTTCTGCCTAAGAGAGCCGACTTTGGCTTACAGAGCCAAACGGCCGCTGCCCATCGGTGTATCAGATTATTGTAGAGCCACGATGAATTATTACTACATCGATAAGACCCTGATGATTAAGAATGTGCTCGATGAACTGCCTGCAATATCCTTGTTAACCCGGCCGCGCCGCTTTTGGCAAAACCCTGAATATGGATATGCTTCGCGTGTTTTTGAAAACACAGGGGAAGACACCTCCGTCTACTTCAGGGACAAGAAAATCTGGCGGTGTGGAGAGAAATACAGACGCCATCAGGGCAGATACCCGGTGATTTTTTTACCTTTAAAGATATCAAGTTTGCCACCTGGGAGGAATGCCTCGAGATCATCGGATTGCTCTTTCAAAGAGAGTTCGGCAGACATATGGAACTTCTTGAGAGCGACCGCTGCAGTGACTTTGAAAAGGCGTATTTCGAAAGATTCTTGCCCTAGAAGCAGGCAGCGCAGAACTGACCCAGGCGTTGTCCCGGCTCTCTAAGATGCTGGACGATCACTACGGCGTCGCACCGATTTTAATCATAGACGAATACGATACGCCTGTACAGCAGGGTCATGTGAGGGGGTATTACGATCAGGTAGTGACCTTTATGCGAAACTTCTTCTCAGATGGCCTCAAGGATAACACGCATCTCTCTTACGGCTTCCTGACTGGTATATTGCGCGTGGCAAAGGGAGAGCATCTTCAGCGGCCTTAATAATCTCAACGTGAATTCCATCCTCGAGGAACGATACGGCGAATATTTCGGTTTTACGCCGGATGAAGTCAGAGAGATGTGCAGATATTATGGCGTGCTGGAGAAATATGCAGAAGTCTGTGAGTGGTACGACGGCTATCGCTTTGGGAACAGCGAGATCTTCAATCCATGGTCCGTGATCAATTACTTTAATCGAAAATGTGAGCCGCAGGCGTTCTGGCTTTCCACCAGCAGCAACGACATCATCGGAGAGGTATTGGAGGCTGCTACGCCCGAAATACGTGCTAAATTGGCGGAACTGATGCTGGACGGGACGGTTTTGACCACGGTAGACATCGGTGTCATCTATCCGCAGATGAAAAAAAGAATCCGGCTTCGGTCTACAGTTTTCTGCTGATGGCAGGGTATCTGAAAATCGTAAAAAGGAGCAGCAGTACAACGGCGCATATATATACCGTGTTGCGCTTCCCAACAAAGAAATCAAGCTTGCATATAATACAGAGATTCTCGCTGTGATGGAGGAGATTGTCTCATACGGTGTAGTCTCTGCCATACAGGAGGCCCTGTATATGGGGAATGGCAGTCTGCTTCAAGAAGAACTATCGCAGCTTTTGATGCGGACTGTGAGCTTTTACGATACGGCATCAGAGAGCTTTTATCACGGTCTGCTCTTGGGATTGTGCGCAGTGCTTGCAGGATACTATTTTATCAGTTCCAACAGGGAATCCGGGATTGGCCGTTATGATATCCAGTTGATGCCGCGGAAAAAGGTATGCCGGGCATTCTCATAGAACTGAAAATCGCTCCGCAGGGCAGCAGTGAAGAACAGCTTCAAAAATTGGCCGACAAAGCTCTCCGTCAAATAAAAAGCTGCAGCTATGAAACGGAGCTGCAGCGGCAGGGTGTCGATAAAATTATTAGATACGGCGCGGCTTTTTGCGGAAAACAGGTGCAAGTAAAGGTAGAAGAATCCTAGGGTGAAAGTCGCTCTGTTAGACCAGCCCGTTGTTTACCAAAAACTTGGCGGCGTTAACCTCATCTTTCAGAATGCGGCGAGCGTATTTTGAAAGAAAAATACTGTCGCTGCTTTTGGCGCGCAGACTGTCAGCAATGAACAAGGTTACCGTTCTGCGGTTGGCAATCTTGAGAATCTCTTTCATTTTGCCTAAAGAGGCAAGGGACTTCAGCGAGGATAGAGACATGTCGATATCCAGATCCATATCGTCATTGGCGGTGATAACCGCCTGTTCTAACGCCTCGAGAAAACCGTTCTTCCGATATAAGATCAACGGGTCCAGATCAAAATCTTTGCCGCTACGTCTGCCTGTTTCAGAGTGCGCTTATCGAATTCATTTTTTGCGAAAGTATAATAGCCGCCATCATATATTTCAAATGTTTTCATGGCATCCAGATAACCGATGCGGAGAATTCTCTTCGTATTTGTGTGATCAAAGACGAGAAAAATCTCCTAGATCCCATTTGCTTTTAATAAAGGTCAGATTTGGCACTTCCTCCAATTCTTCCGGCCTGAAACGTCCGATGGCATCCAGATAGACAGCGATAACCTCTGTAGCGCCTTTCTCCAGAGCCATGGAAACCGGAAGATTATCCTCATATCCTCCATCGATAAAGTCCTTCCCGTTGATTTGATGCGTGTGGACTGCCGGGAAAGCCGATGCGCTGGCAGTGATATAATCGTAAAGCTTACCTCTTGGGATATCTTCTTTTCCATACATAGTAGGGTTTCATGGCAGGAAATTCGACGGTCAGCAATCCGTATTCGATGGGGGAATCACGGACCACGTCTTCATCGATATATTTTCGCATCATTTTCTGCATTCCCGTCGATCCAGCGCCTCGGTTGACGACAAATTCTTTTGCAAAGTCCTGAATTTGAGCGTCTGCATCTACGTCAAAAACCATGTCGGTCGCCATTTCCCTCCAAAGATTTGTTGTCTTCACCACGTCGCCTTGGACGACCATGGCGCCATTGATGGCACCAACCGAAACACCGACCACAATATCTATTTTAATACCTAATTCGGAAAGCGCCTGCCAAACTCCACATTGATAAGCGCCGCGGATCCTCCCCCGCTTAAAACTAATGCAATTTTCTTTCATTCATATACACAATCCCCCTTTATTTATGGTATACTATGATATTATACCACGACAGTTCCAATAAAAATAGAATCGGATGTCGTGATTCAATGGTTTTACCCTGCGACAACATATTGCTCAGCAATATTCCTACGCTCGCACAGCTCACTCCGCTGTCCGTTCTGCCTAGCCAAGCAAGCTTGGGGCAGAAAGGCAACGTCGTAAGATCGTGAAACCATTATACCATGTGCATTCCTTTAAGAAAATAATCGAAGCACATGATTCAATGAACGCTTCTTTGCAGCGAAGCTGTAAGATATTTGCGTTTATTATACCACGACAGTTCCAATAAAAATAGAATTGAATGTCGTGATTCAATGGTTTCTACCCTGCGACAACATATTGCTCAGCAATATTCCTACGCTCAGACAGCTCACTCCGCTGTCCGTTCTGCCTAGCCAAGCAAGCTTGGGGCAGAAAGGCAACGTCGTAAGATCGTGAAACCATTATACCATGTGCATTCCTTTAAGAAAATAATCGAAGCACATGATTCAATGAACGCTTCTTTGCAGCGAAGCTGTAAGATATTTGCGTTTATTATACCACGACAGTTCCAATAAAAAATAGAATTGAATGTCGTGATTCAATGGTTTCTACCCTGCGACAACGTCGTAAGAACGAGAAACCATTATACCCTGAAAGGGAGGTAAATGACAAGATGGATGAAAGATTAAAAAAAGTAATTGAAGAAAGTGAAAACATCGTTTTTTCTTTGGCGGCGCCGGAGTATCTACAGAAAGCAATATACCTGATTTCCGATCCGAAAGCGGGCTATACCATGCACAGCAGAAATACGGACATTCGCCGGAAACCATGCTGTCACACACATTTTATAAGAATAACACAAAGATGTTTTTCAAATATTATAAGGAGAACCTCATTTATCCAGAAGCCCAGCCCAACGATGCACATAAAGCGCTGGCTAAATTGGAGCAAACGGGCAAGCTGAAAGCGGTGATTACACAGAATATCGATGGTCTTCACCAAAAGCTGGCAGTGTGAACGTGTACGAACTTCACGGCAGCGTGTTGCGGAATTTTTTTGTGAACGATGCGGCAAATCCTACGATGTAGATTATATTATGGACGAAGCCCATTGCAAACACGGCATTCCGCACTGTGAGTGCGGTGGTATCATCAAGCCGGACGTGGTTCTCTACGAAGAGATGCTAAACGAGAACTGTATCCAGGGTGCGGTAGATGCGATTTCAAAGGCAGATACCATGATTATTGGAGGCACTTCCTTAGTAGTTTATCCAGCAGCAGGCCTGATTAATTACTTTCAAGGTAAAAACTTAGTTCTCATCAATAAGACGCAGACGCCTTATGACGGCAAAGGGCCAGCCTGGTGATCTATGATTCCATCGGAAAGGTTATGAGATTAGAATGAATATTTTAGTAGTAAATGATGACGGATAAATGCACCGGGAATTCAGGCATTGGTACGAGCTTTGTCGGAAGCTGCGGATGTTTACGTCTGTGCGCCTGACGGGCAGCGGAGCGCCAAGAGTCACTCTGTGACCTTAGGGCAGCCAGTGACCATACAACCCGTGAATTTTCCTTATGCAAAGAGGCCTATCAAACCAGCGGATCCCCCGCAGACTGCACCAAAAATCGGACTGCAGTTTTTGAAGAGGCTGGTATCAAAATTGACATGGTCTATTCTGGTATTAATATGGGCAGCAACCTGGGACGGGATACTTTATATTCCGGAACCGTGGGGCTGCAGCAGAAGCTCTCAGTGGATATCATGCAGTGGCAGTTTCCGCGGATGATCACCAAGCGACACACTTTGACGTTGCTGGTCAACTGGCGGTAGACGTCATGGATAAGGTCTACGGAAAGATGGACCCCCATACTGTAATTAGTATCAACGTGCCAGATCTGCCAAAAGAAGAAATCAAAGGTGTTAAATTTGTTCCCTTGGGACAGAGATATTATGATGATAAATTTCATCTGATTGAAGACAATAAATACGAATTATCAGGACAGCCTGCTGATTTTAAAGACCAAGCAGAGGAGTTCGATGTTACGGCGGTGGCCAACCACTATGCTACGATTACGCCGCTGCAATTTGATTTTACGGATTACGAGAATTTAGAAACAGTTAAGAAATGGGGCTTTAATATATGAACATTTTCAAACATTGTTTTGAAGAATTGACAGAGAAAGATGCAGAAGTACTGAAAGAATATTTCCACGGATTCGATTATCGCGGGGCAGGTTATACCTTCCTGGCCAATTATATTTGGCGGAATACCCACTGCTTGTGCTGGGAGGTTATCGGCGATTATCTGTGTATGGCAGGCGCGGACTGTATGATTGGCGATCCCAACGCTATTATCTCCATGCCGCTTACGAAAAATGGCGTTTACGAACCAGAGAAACTGCGTGAAACCATTTTGGAAGCAAAACGCAGATTTGATGACAGAAAAATCAAATTTCTTATTGAATTAGTACCGGGACATATGGTACAATTCTTGGAAAGCGCTTTTCCCGGTGAGATGATATTTGAACATGACAGGGATTCCGACGAGTACGTTTATCGGAAGGATAAGATGATTACCCTTAGCGGAAGGGCGCTCCACAAAAAAAAAATCATCTGAACTATTTTTTGAAAAACTATCAATACGAGACGAAACCGCTCACCACAGAGATGACTGAGGAAGTTATAGATTTTGTCGTGCAGATGCGTGAGGGCAGAGATTATGATGCGGACGAGATGGAAAGTCTTCGTATGGAAGAAGAAGCCATTCGTGAAATTATGAAATTTGTGGACAGAAGCGAGGTGTATTCCACAGCGATTTTGATTGACGGCAAGCTGCAGGCCTTTGGCATTGGAGAAAGATTGAGCGAGGATACTGCAGTTGAACATTTTGAAAAAGCCAATGACGATTTCAGAGGACTTTACCAGGCGATCTGCAGCGAATTCTGCAAAAACCTACCGGAAGAAATCGTTTATTTAAATAGAGAAGAGGACATGGGGCTTGAGAATTTGAGACATGCTAAGGAAGCGCTGAAGCCGGACCACATGGAAGAAAAAATATTCGGGTTGCTTTTTGTAAGTGGATATAGTAGAATAGTATGTGAAGAATTTAACAAATATATAATTATTGTCAATCAGCCAAAATAATGGCTTGTTAAATAAAGGAGGTACATATAAATGAAAGAGGTAGTAATCGTAAGCGCAGCCAGAACACCAATCGGAAGCTTTGGGGGATCACTGAAAGGCGTTTCAGCAAGAACTTTGGGTGCAATCGCTATTAAAGCGGCAGTTGAAAGAGCTGGAATCAAACCAGAGATGGTTGATGAGGTAATCATGGGCTGCGTATTACAGGGCGGATTAGGCCAGAACGTTTCAAGACAGATGTCTCTTGATGCTGGTTTGCCAAACGAAGTTCCTACAATGACAATAAACAAGGTTTGCGGTTCTGGACTTAGAGCTGTTGAACTGGCTGCACAGATCATCAAAGCTGGCGATGCTGATATCGTAATCGCTGGTGGTGCTGAGAACATGTCTGCATCTTCTTACGCTATGCCTGCAGCAAGATGGGGCGCAAGAATGAACAACACACAGATGGTAGACATGATGGTAAACGATGGACTTTGGGATGCATTTAACAACTACCACATGGGTATGACTGCTGAGAACATTGTTGAACAGTGGGGTCTGACAAGAGAAGAATTAGATGAGTTTGCACTTGCTTCACAGCAGAAGGCTGAAGCTGCAATCAAAGCTGGCAAATTCAAAGATGAAATCGTTCCAGTTGAAATTCCACAGAGAAAAGGCGATCCAATCGTATTTGATACTGATGAACACCCTAAGTTCGGTTCCACAATTGAAAAGCTTGCGAAGCTGAAACCTGCTTTCAAGAGAGACGGCGGAATTGTTACTGCAGCTAACGCTTCTGGTATCAATGATGCTGGTGCGGCTCTAGTAGTAATGTCCAAAGAAAAGGCTGACGAGTTAGGACTGAAGCCTCTTTGCTCAATTAAAGCATATGCATCTGCAGGTGTTGACCCTAAGATCATGGGTATCGGACCTGTACCTTCTTCACAGAAAGCATTAGAAAAGGCTGGACTTAAGATCGAGGACATGGACTTAATCGAAGCAAATGAAGCTTTCGCAGCACAGTCTGTAGCAGTAGGTAAGGACCTTGGCATCGACCCAGAAAAGCTCAACGTAAACGGTGGCGCAATCGCGCTTGGACACCCGATCGGAGCTTCCGGAGCTAGAATCCTCATCACTCTGATTTACGAGATGCAGAAGAGAGCAGACGCAAAATATGGTCTGGCTGCATTATGTATCGGCGGCGGTATGGGAACTGCTATGGTTGTTGAAAAATAAGATAAAATGAATTAAAAAGAAAGACCCGTTTCATTTGATGCGGGTCTTTTTATGGTACTGTAAATTATCGTGTGAGTACTGAACCGAAAAATAAGAGCACTCTGGCTAAGAATAATGATATGCTACCTGAAAGTGCTCTTTTTGATTGAGTCCATCCCTTGTATTATTTTGTCGAAGAATTAGAAAAACTGTTGTCGTACAACAAATATGACTTGACAACAAGCACAAATGGTGGCATAATGATAAAAAATAACTATTGAATGGAACGCAAACAGAGAGCGGAGAGGTCAGACAAGAGGTAAGCAGATGAAACATGCGATTACGGTAGATTTTGGCAGTACCTTTACTAAAATTGTTGTGATAGATTTAGAAGAGAGAGAAATATTGCTGAGTGACAGGGTCGCTTCCAGTGTGGGAACGGATGCGGCAATTGGTTTGAACCGTTGTTTCCAGCTGGCAGAGACAGTAATCGGTCATGAAGCATTTGAAAAAAAGCAGTAAAATTAGCCTCGTCCAGTGCAGCTGGCGGTCTGCGGATGTCTGTGATTGGTCTGACTAATTCGCTGAGTACCCTGGCCGGAAAATCAGCAGCTCTTGGCGCCGGTGGAAAAATCATTGCGAATTACAGCGGTCTTATGACGGGAGAAAAGGTGAAAGACCTTGAAGGAAGTAAAACGGAGATTGTTCTTCTATGTGGCGGCTACGAGCGAGGGAATACTTCGATGGTATGGAAAAATACGCAGATGCTGGCTCATTCGAGCGTACAAGTGCCCATCATTTATTCTGGCAATTCTGCTCTCGGCAAAGATGTCCGAAAGACCCTGACGGCACACGGAAAACAATGTTTCACTGTAGAAAACATCATCCCCGAGTTAGGGGGGCGCTCAACGTAGAACCGACCCAGAATGTCATCAGAAATTTGTTCTTAGAACGTATCACTGATATGAAGGGATTTCGAACGTAAAACGAGCGTTTGACAATCAATTTGTTCCTACGCCTGTGGCGGTTTTGACGGCCGGAGAATTGTTGAACAAAGGGACTGACAGCTGTCAGGGCTTGGGACCGTTGATGATTGTAGATGTGGGCGGCGCGACTACAGATGTTTACTCTTTCAACGAAAACAAAAGTTATGAAGGCGCGAAGCTGGTAGGTCTTGCAGAACCCTTTGGAAAACGGACAGTGGAGGGTGATTTGGGAATGAGGGAAACTTCCAGCGGTGTGATGAAAGAAAATGATGTAGATGCCGTAATCAGTGCGTTGGCAATTACAGAAGATCAACTTCGAGAAGCCGTTGACAATCGAACGCAGAATACAGATTTTCTGCCGGATAATGAATTAGAAAAGCACATAGATGATATGATTGCAAAAGCTGCGGTATATGCAGCAAGCAGGCGGCATACAGGAGAAGTGATGCCCTCCTACAACAAGTCGTGTCAGAATATTCAGGTAGGGAGAAATCTCTCCGAGGTATCAAAGGTCATCGGTACAGGCGGAATTCTGGTACATAATCCTAATCCTTCAGAAATTTTGAAGGCGGTAGAGAGGCAGAGTGCAGACAAAGGCATCCTACTGCCTGAGGCCATTGAACCTTATTTGGACACAGAATATGTTCTATTTGCAGCAGGTCTGCTGAAGGAAATAGATGAAGATGCAGCAATTGAAATAATGATGAAAAGCATAAGACGATGTTAGTTAATGCGGGAGGTTGACATGGAATTGAAGTTTAAGTGGAAGTTTAATATCAAAGAATTGCCCGACATGGGGACGTTAAATCATGAGATTGACGGGATTGCAAAAAGAATGTGACCATCGGCAGGACTCTGTTCATGGAAAAGTTCGGGGTTTCTTCTGAACGGGAATACAAAGAACGGATGATGAAAGAGAAGAAGGTCATGAAGCACTCAGCCGTCGGCCTGAATTCCTGGCAGGCACAGGAAGAGGGTCTGGAAAAGATTTACGACGAGCTGACGAAATCCGGTTCTTATATCGACCGTTATGGCGCCTGTCTGGACTGGGTCATGGGCGTGCCGGAAGAACATCGCAGCAAGATACAGCCGGGATCAGGGCTGATTTTGAAAACGAGGATGAATGGGCGCGTCTCGGTCAGGTGGTGCCTGTCCAGCCTCATCTGGGCGACCACATCATCGGTTCATTGAACTCACTGCAGAATACGATGCTGGGGCTGAAAGCCGGTGTTACGACCATTGGAAACATCTCACACTACTATACATACGAATATCCCGGTTTAGATATGGAGGAGTATCGGACCATAGACATGGTCAAGGCAATTGGTCTGATGGCAAGATTAAGTGATCAGGGTACCATCATCCACTCGAACCTCGACGATGGTTTCGGCGCACAGTTCCATGACCTGGCGAACTTAGTGGGATATGCAAAACTGGAAAGATATATCTGTGAAGACCTCTTAGGCGCAAGGGTTGGCCATTGCTTCGGCAATCTGTTTAACGATCCTATGATCAGGATTATCTTTAACAGTGCAATGGGTAAGATCAATACTTACCATACTCCTGGTTCGATGATTTATGGGAATACCATTGATTTCTCCTATAATATGCCGAAGAACTACGGCGCGGTAACTTCCTATGCCATGGCAGATGCAATCGGCCAGATGATCTGTCCAAGCGGCCACGCGATTACGCCGATCCCTGTGACAGAAGCTATCAGAGTGCCGGCGGTAGACGAAATTATCGATGCCCACAATACTGTAGATATGGCCATTGAATCGGCTAAATATTATAAGGATTATGTTGATGTACAGAAAGTGGAAGCGGAGGCCGATATACTGGTCGCTTGCGGCAATATCTTCTTTGAGCGAGTTCTCAACGGACTGGACGAACAAAACATCGATATCACCCACCCGGGCGAAGTGCTGGCAGCCCTCAAAGCCATCGGCGTTACACAGCTGGAGACCAACTTTGGCGTAGGCAGGAAAGATGCGGAGGCCATGAGAGGCAGAATTCCTGTCAGACCGACGTCTATTGTAAAGGAAATTGACCGGCAGCAGACCACTATCATTAACGGGATCGACGGATTGGATAAACGGCCGTTAAAGGGGTCAATGTCATCGTCGCTTCGACAGACGTTCACGAATTCGGCAAAGAGATCAGCAAAACCGTGCTGCAGAAAGCTGGAGCAGAGGTGTTCGATCTCGGCACAAATGTAGCAATTGCAGAACTGGGCGATACAGTCATTGAAACAGAAAGCCGTGCAGTATTAATTAGTACCTATAATGGAATTGCTTTTCAGCTTTGGCGAAGAAATGGTCAAGACGTTCAGGAACCTGGGTATCGACGTACCGATCGTCATGGGCGGCAGATTAAACGAGCCAATGGATGGCAGTGACTTACCTGTTGACGTTGCAGACCGATTGGCAGCTATGGGAATTAATGTCGATAATGACATTGATAAAATCGTTGATTATTTAGTTAAAGTTTTAGATCTTTAACTGATTAATTATAATAGGGGACGGATTAGACGCATCAACTATATTTTTTATGTCTCGATGGTAAGAGGCAGAGAGGAGTGAATTATGTCAGGAATTACAATCGCGCTGCTGCTGATTTATGCAGTAGTATTTGGCGGGGAAGTGTTCTTCTTATTTTACAATCTATGAGAAAGAAGAAAAGCCCTGCAGGCGGTGATCAAAAACCGTAAAAAATCAAGATGGATTTGGATCCAGGCTTGGATTTATCCTATCTACAGTCGGTTTAGCTGTAGGTGTCGGTGCAATGTGGAGGTTCCCTATGATGTGTGCGCAATGGGGAGGCGGCGCATTTGTACTCGCATTCGTAGTTATTTGTATTGTAATCGTGATACCCGCCGGATGGGCAGAAATCTCTTTCGGCAGAAAGTTCAAAAAGGGACCTGTCGGTGCGCTCAACGCAGTCGCTGGCAAAACTGGTAAAGGTCTCGGTTACATCATGGGTGGTACTTCTTTAGGTTTATTTGCATATTATCCCGCAATAATGGCAATTATTCTATGCTATATTTTTAAGTCTTTGGTGGAATTGATTATGCACAGAATGCACAGGCAGTCTACGATGCTACCAACGACAACAGGCCGGTAATCTATATCCTTGTTGTGGCAGTGATTCTTCTGGTGGCATTTGTCAGTTTACGAGGCATTCAGAAGGGTATTGAGAAAATCTGTAAGATTCTCCTTCCACTGCTGTTCCTCATTTTGATTGCGATTACGATTCGTATCTGTCTGATTCAGGAATTGCAGAAGGTATTGAATTCTACATCAGACCTGACTGGGCACAATTGGCAAACCCACAGATGTGGGCGGCAGCCGCTGGAATGGCTCTCTTTGCAGTAGGGCTTGGACCTGCATGCCTGCTAGCATATGGCAGATATGTTGACGATGATATGGATATTGCTACGGACTTCATAACGGTAAATGTAGTCCAGCTGACCATCTGCCTGATTTCCGGTTTTGTCGTCATACCGGCAGTCGTCGCTTTTTAAGGTTAGATCCATTTATCGGAAAAGGATTGCTGTTTGTTTCACTGCCGACTGTATTTGCAACAATTCAGGCGGCAGCATCTTCTTGATCCTGTTCTTTATCGCTCTGATGTTTGCTGGAATTTCATCATCGCTGAATCAGGTTGAGATTCCTGTCCAGGCTTTGATGGACGAAGAAGGTTTTGGCATGAGCAGAAAGAAAGCCGTATTGACCTGTGTCGTCATCGCAGTGCTGATTGCAATTCCATGTGTTTGGAATGACGCTTTCTTCGCTGTATTCGATAATGTCATCGGCAACATCATGTACACCTTTGACGCGGCAGCGCTTGCCATCGTATTGGCTTGGAAGGTTGGGGCAAAGACTGTCAGGGAAGAATGGTATCTTCCGACATCGGCTGTCAAATGGGGCAGACCAATTGACTATATGTATAAATACGTTGCGGTTATCTGTCTGGTATACTTTACGATTACCGCGGTAATTTCATTATTCTAAAGCAAACGATTGATTGGGCTGGTATGCGGACGCACGCAAATCAGTCCGTTCTGTTAAAAAGGAGGAAACTGTTATGAGATTTACAGGAAAAGTAGTCATTATCACGGGCTCTGGCGCAGGTATCGGACAGGCTGCCGCTGTAGCTTTTGCTAGGGAAGGCGCCAAAGTCGTAGTAAATTCTGTCACGGAAAAAAGTGGTGCAGAAACCCTGGCTCTCGTTGAAAAACAGGGAGGAGAAGGCATTTATGTGTAGGAGACGTTTCAAAGTCAGAAGATGTAAAGAAAATTGTCGCAGCCACCATCGGCCGCTTTGGCACAGTTGACCTTCTGGTAAATGTTGCGGGGATCGTCATTGCAGGACGTGCGGACAACACCAGAGAAGAGGACTGGGATAAAATGATGGACGTCAATGCGAAGGGCACTTTTATGATGATTCGCGAGGTTTTGCCATGTATGCTGGAAAAACATCACGGTTCCATTGTCAATATCGCATCAATTGCGGCGCAAAAAAGGACTGAAGGATCGTTTTGCCTACTCTGCATCGAAAGGCGCTGTTCTTTTTCCATGAGCCATTCCCTTGCGGCAGAGTATGTGGACCAGGGGATTCGCTGCAATGTGGTATGCCCGGGAACGATTTTGACGCCGTCCCTGCAGTATCGCATCGATCACGCAGAAAATCCTGAAGCTATGAAAGCTGACTTCTTTGCCCGCCAGCCAATTGGGCGATTAGGCAAGCCGGGAAGAAGTGGCAGAGGCGATTCTCTTTGCTGCTGACGACGCAGCGGGTTTTATGACTTCCGCGGTGGTTTCCATCAACGGAGGCATGATTATTTAGAGGTGAGCAGACAAAGCGCACGCAAACGCATGAAAACATTTGCGTGCGCCTTCATTTTCATTTTGAGCCGTTACTTGCACTTTTTTTGATTATAGTAAACCAATCCGCCTTCATTTTTGAATTTAGACGATCTACTTGCGTGCGAGAGAAAAATCTGACTGGTTTCAAAGGCATTTACCCTTTTTACCCATCAGGCTCCAGTCAATATCATTCCATATAATTCCTTATATGGCAATTTCTATAGTATGAATCCCATGTTTGCAAAGGGGGTAGCGCAAGTAAACTTAAAAAAACAAGAATGAAGGCGGAAATATGGACATGGGCAGTGTTTTGTGCCATCATGCCCTGCTTTTTTAGAAATGAAGGCGTGTCAATTTATTTCATGCGTTTGCCGTAAGACAAAGCGTGGTTCCGCTTTATTTATTATGCAGGAAATATCGATGAAATCGATATTGACGGAATATCAAAAGAAAGTACCCTGCGAAGAGTCACCCCTTGCGGGCGACATGTGGAAATAGGAATCGCAGGTTCCGTCATTTCCACTTTTTTATAACTTGCTGTATGGTATAATAAACGTACAATCCTCTCAACTTCGTTGCAAAGGAAACATTCATTGAATCATGACGTTTGATTCTATATTCAAAGGAAACGTCATGGTATAATAGTTCCAGAATCAAACGGCGTTGCCGAGAGGTAGGAACTATTGAATCATGTGCCTCGATTCTATTTTTAGAGGAATGCACATGGTATAATGAACGTACGATCCTCTCAACTTCGTTGCAAGGAAACGTTCATTGAATCATGACGTTTGATTCTATATTCAAAGGAATCGTCATGGTATAATAGTTCCAGAATCAAACGGCATCGCCTTTCTGCCCCAAGCTTGCTTGGCTAGGCAGAACGGACAGCGGAGTGAACTGTGCGAGCGTAGGAATATTGCGAAGCAATATGTTGCAGAGAGACAGGAACTGTTGAACCATAGAATTTTATTGAAAAATGGAGAATTACATGGAGAACGACAAGCTATTAGATAAACTGGTAATCAATGAGATTAAAACACAATCTGATTATCTGGCTGATAAAATAAAGAATATGATTGTATCACGGGAGTTTCATGACGGGTTTGTTTTTCCCAATGAGAACGAATTCTGTAAAAAACTGAATGTGAGCCGCAGCACCTTGCAGGGAAGCATATAAGATTCTCGATACACAAGGGTTTATACACCGGACCAAGCACGGAACCTACGTAAAGTGCAGAGACGATATTGCCAAGCAGGGAGACTTTGCTGCCAGTTTGGAGTTGGCGGACAACCATGAAATGGTAGAGTTCGTCTGTGCTTTAGAACCCGAAGCGGTTTTCTCGCCGCCCAAAAAAAGTGGATGAAGAAGGTCTGGTCAAACTGGAAGAACTCATGATTGCCTGCGAAGAGGCAATGGGTAACTCAAAGAATCTGGTGGATATGAATTATCAGTTTCACGCCTGCATCAGAGAATTGGCAAAGAATAACCTGATCACCAGTGCCCTGACCGCATACTATGATATTTTCAATCATCAGATCATTGAGGACATCTATGCCGTTGGCACGGATACAGAGGCATTTAAGAAAGAGTCCCTAGTACAGCACAGAGAACTGTTTGAAGCGCTGAAGAATCATGAAGCTGAAAAAGCAAAGAGCCTGGCATACAATCATCTGCTGGACTCCATGAATTTCCAATTGAAAACGAGCGGAAAATAGGAACTTATAACAAATGAAAACCCGCGCCTGGTGACTGGCTGAAGTCTCAGGGGCGGGTTTTCGCATCTTTAACTATATAAGGAATTATACGCTTCTCTGAACGGTTCTTTCGATGATATTGTCCTGTATTTCTGCGCTAAGATCGACGAAGTATGCGGAGTATCCCGCTACACGGACTAGGATATGCCTGTAGTTATCCGGATCTTTTTTTGCGCCGCGCGCAGGGTCTCGTCGTCTACCACGTTGATCTGGATGTGATATCCGTTCTGGGCGAAGTGGGCGCGGAATACGGTTTCGATGATGTCGATGCCTTTTTTCCCCAGCAACGATGGCTGGATCGAAGCGCTGATTCAATAACAGGCCGCTTTGCGGCACCAGCTCGTCGCAAGCGCTTAAGGAGTTCACCACTGCAGTAGGCCCGTTGACATCACAGCCCAGGGAAGGCGACGCATTGTCTGCCAGAGCCTCACCTGCCAGTCTGCCGTCAGGGGTTGCGCCGATCAGCTTGCCCAGTTCGATGTTGTAAGCCTGGGTAGCGACCAATGTAGTATATGGGCCGCCGTGAGCATCGTGATACTGCTGGAAGGAATCGTCGATGAATCCGATGAGCCAGCCGGCATACTTGTCAACCTCTTCGATGTTGTTGCCGAACTTCGGCGCTTTGTTGATCAAAGCTGGCGCAGATCTTCGCGACCCTCAAAGTTGGTATCCAGCAGGTCGATCAGCTCACCCATAGTCAGGTAATGCTTCTTGAAGACGCACTCATCGATGGCAGCCAGGGAATCCACGATATTGGCGATGCCGGAGATGGCGATGGTCGAATAATGGTGATTGGAGCCTTTCTGCTGTAACAGCTTTCCCTTCTCAATGCAGCCTACGGAGAAACAGGAGCCGATCAAAGTCGGCAGCGCATAGCGTGGGCCGCCAGGGTTCGGTTGCACAGTGTGACAAATTCTCTCAGGAAGAAGTTATGCTGCTCTGCATAGGCATCCATGACATCTTCTATGCAAGTGAACTCTCTTGGATCGCCGGTTACCGGTCCCAGCTGCGTCTTTGTCACAGGGTCACAGCCGTTATGGAGGGCGATTTCGAAGATTTTGATCGGGTTGAAATACCCCGGATTGCTCTGAAAGTCTGTCTTGCCCAGAACGTGCGGCTCGATGCAGCCGCAGATGCCCCAGTTACGCGCTTCCTTCAAGGTGAAGCCTAAGCCCAGAAGGTAGGTGATTGCCGTGGTGTCGTTGTAGAAGGCCGGGTGGCTGCCGCCTTCTCTCGCTACGTCGATGGCCAGCCGGAAGGTCTCCTCGTCGATATTCGGATGCCAGCGGAAAGAAATGCAAGGCTCGTCGGTCTGCAGGTCTTTCATGCTGCGTAAGAATACGCGGGTCAGTTCATTACAGCCGTCCTTGCCGTTAGGCAGGACGCCGCCCAACATGATGTGCATCCACAGAGGGCAGCCCGGATCGGCGATGGACTCCTTCTCTGTCCTGATATTCCAAAGTTCGCAGATTTTGAGCTTGAATTCTAAGATGATATCCTTGAAATATTCTTCACTGGCGCCTTTGGCAGCCTCCTTTTCGTAGAACGGATACATGTACTGGTCGTAACGTCCCAGGGTGTGGTCGCCCCCTGCCACTTCTAACACCTGGGACAAGTGGTTGAACCATACTAGCTGATTGGCTTGCAGGAAGGTCTTCGGCGCAAATTCCGGAACCACTCTGCAGTTTTCTGCCATGGTCAAAAGCTCAGCTTTCCGCGTCTCGTCGAGGCACTGTGCTGCCATGTTTTCTGCCATATCCGCATAGCGGTGAGCAAAAAGCTGATGATCGCTTCCATGGTGATGATCATGGCCTGCCATGCAATTCTCTGCTCCATGTCGTAGACATCGTCTACATTGTGCGCGGCCAGCTTTTTCCTTGCACTGGTCGATGTAGTAGCGGTAACCGTGCTTCACCAGGTCTTCGTAATTAGGCGAATGATTCATGGTGGATTGGTTGGAAATACCGTGGGTGCAGATACCCACGTCGATCATCTTTTCTCGTCAAATCTTCTGTCTGTGCTCTGGCAAAATCTCCAAAGGCGTGGCCTTTCCAAATCTTAGCGATCTTCCGCAGTTCATCCTTTTCACCAGGAAGAAATTCCAGACGATCAGAAGGTCTGGTGTCCAGGGTTTCAAATCGTCGTATAACCAGGCAGTTACATCGGGATGGAGAGGAACAGCTTGCCAGCGGGAACCCAGGTGGCCTGCCAGCTGCTCACCGTCTGGATCGATAAAGATCTTCTTGTTCTCCAGAAAATACTGAAAGGCCTGTGCCCTCCGAAGAATATAGTTTTCCATGGACGGCTGGCTGTAAAATTCGGTCATCAACCTGGCGCGGTCCAGGCAGATGGTCGGTTGGGTGTTGCGCACTTTGTCGCTCATTGCCGCGATTCTCTCTGACATCATAACAATATCTCCTTTTTATTTTTTTAGTATAAAAACACTGCTTGCCAGATGGTTTTAATATCTGACCCGCCAGTTTCACCAACTGAATGATTTGCTCCTCTGCAGGCGGCTCGGTGCCGCCCAGGGCATAAGGTCTGCCCAGAGAGGCGTATTTTCCGCTGCCCAGGTTGTGATAAGGCAGCAGCTCGTACTCTTTGACCGCCGGAATGTCTTTGATCAATGTGGCGATGCCGATGATGTTCTCTTTGTGAGTCATTGTATCCTGGTACCACAGGCGTTCGCACGGTGATGGGAATGTCGTGGTTTGAAATCGTTAAGATTCTTTATGATTTCCTCGTTGCCTGCGCCGGTCAGCTGTTGATGGGCCGCAGAATCAATGTGCTTGAGGTCGAAGAATATGTGGTCTATATAAGGAAGCGCCGTTTTGAACGCCTCGTAATCACCAAAACCGCAGGTCTCTATGGCCGTGTTGATTCTGAACCGTTTGCATTTCTCTGTGATTGCGGTCAGAAATTCCGGATGGGTCAAAGGTTCGCCACCTGAAAAGGTTACGCCGCCGCCATACAATTCGTAGTAAAGCCGATCCTTGTAAATCTCTTTGAAAACGGCATCCGCATCCATCTCCCTGCCCACCAGCTCTTTGGATTCGGCATAGCAGACATCCACACATCTGAGACAGTTTCTGCATTGACTGCGGTCGATGACAAAATCGCCGTCAACCAGAGAAATCGCTGCCTCTGGGCAGACCCTCTGACAGGTGCCGCAGTGAATGCATTTTCTGGGGATTTCCATAATCTCCTCTTGATAGGATTGCGACTCTGGATTGGCACACCAAAGGCAGTGTAGAGGACAGCCTTTGAGAAATACCAGTGTGCGCAGTCCGTTTCCATCGTGAATGGAACATTTTTGTATATTGAATATCAAAACAGTTCTCCCTTTCTTTTCATGTTGCTGCACACAAAATACTACAGCAAGAAACGTGCCACGGTTCGGATAATTGATTTTGATTCGTTTTACTGTGGTTTTTGTAAAATGTTGATCAGAATTGAGACAAGGCAGAGTCAGTCGTCTCAAATATAAGACGCGATTAAAATGCAAGTAAGTGGTATCAAGAAATAAGCATGATGAGAGTGTTTAAAATGTGAGACAGAATTGTGAGTAAAATCTCAAAAATGATACATAAAATGACACAATTTTGAGATGAATCCAGGTGATATGTCGCATTTTTCAGTCAATTTTGCGGAAAATTGCTCCATGGCATGATACTTGCTCTAATGATAAACGACATCGGCATATCGCATCTATTACGATATGAGCAGATTAGAAACTAAAAGTGAGGAGGTTGATAAAGTAAAACAGAAGTTTTGATATATCAAATACTCTCTAAGTGCTCAATATTGGTAAATATTGGACCATGGTAGAAGATGGAATCAATGGTATTATTATGTGAAGTGATGAAAAGGAGGAACTATCAATGAAGAAATCGTTTTTGGCAATCATGCTGACCCTTTGTCTAGTCTTTGGAATGACCGCTTGCGGACAGGGAGGCGGTGAAGGAGGTTCAGATTCAGAACTGCCTAGTTACACAATCCGTATTGCAGACGTCTGTGCTCCGGGAAGTGCATATGATCACGGTACTGCCGAGTTTAAGAAAATTGTAGAAGAAGCTACGGACGGAAGAGTGAAAGTGAATTGCTACCACGGCGATATGACTACTGATGAAATTGAGGGAATCGAGATGGTGCAGACAGGAAATCTGGAGATGATGTGGACAGCGCTGGGAAGTCTG
>VOFH01002934.1_pt1 | contig 37757 bp, 50 predicted proteins | sample 5384091 | NCBI WGS metagenome assembly VOFH01 (sample SAMN12384727, study PRJNA508395) | human gut metagenome | isolation source: healthy gut G | host: Homo sapiens
ATAAGAAGGCCTACTGGGATAAAGATATGCAGAATTGCGTGCCTATGGTTTATATTGAAAGAATCTTCAGGAAACGTAAAGTGAGGGAGGAAAATAGAACAACGACAGATCATCTTTAAATTATATTATAGTCATGAAAGAAAAAGTTTAACAACTAGCCTGCAAAGTTTACACAAGCGGCAATCCGAGTATTATGTAAAATTAGAGAAATGTCTTTCTGAAGAAAAAAAGAATTCGCAAGGAATCGCCACCAATTTCCTTCGTGAATATCTTGTATCATTGATTGATGAATTAAAGCTGGAAGTAGCAGACGATTTAAAGGCAGAAATGTTAGGAGAGCTGATTGAAACGGAGAATCTGCTGGTTATTTATGATATGCTGAAAGAAAAAATATCCTGTCGGAAGATATTAATGGATTACAAGAAAATCTGGCCTGTGGAAATTTACATCTATGGTCCATCCTTTATGTTACCAGAGTCAGTCTGCCTGTAGCTACTATAGCTTTATATGCATTTGAGAACAGAATTTTCTGGCAGTCAGTGAGAAATAATACCTGCCTTTCCGTTGATTACAGAATGACAAGCGACGATCTATACAGGAGATTGAAAACATATCCGGAAGAAAGGGCCCTGCCCTTGTTACAAATGCTGCCCTGTTCTTCTTCCGCCTTTGATTCCTTGGTTGCGGGTTTGAGAAATAATGATGAAGAAATGTTTGTAGAGACAGTCCGTTTAATGATTGTAATCTCCGCCCAATATCATCTGTCTGCCATGTACAGGATTTGCTTGTTTCCTTGCTGCAAATGTGCCGTTTTATTATCAGTAATTCACAATTTTGTCAGGATAAAAAGACACAGGAGGAGGTTTATGACCTACTTTACTGTCAGCTGAAAGATATAGAGGTTTCGTTTCCTCAAGACGAAGAGTATGCGGAGATGCAACAGAAGATAAAGAGGAAAGAACTGGAGATTTGGGAGTTGTTGGAATTCATTGACCAGGAGACCCAGACAATTCTGTCCATGCTTGAAAGGGAGTTTACCCCCAGAGAATTGAATATGATTGACGATATCATTCAGAGTTCCTTTGTAGAAGGAATTCATGGTTTGCTTAATGATTTACGACAGGCTAACTTGTCTGATAAGCCGGTGGAAACCGAAAGTACTGACTTTGACAGTGATGCGAATCAGGAATTTACATTGCCCGATGATTATTTCGAGTTGCCCTCCAATGAAGACGACTGTATCTCAGTAGACGATATCCATCCTTTAGTAAAGGAACGTGGAGTGACAGTATTTAAGGATTTTATAGAGTATGTTGCCGAACATGGTTATATAGAGAATAATCTGGAAACTAAAGCCAGTTTCGCTTATCGTTTGACAGGGATACTCAGACCTGACAACTTGCTGGAACGGATTGAATGGAAAAAAGAAAAAGACCGAAATAGCCGTTGTCTTTATTATCTGATCAAATTTTTCTATTCCGGAAATGGAAGGAAGGACATAGGTTCTTCGGCTTTTCCTAACAGTAAGTATGAACGTATGAAACATTTTTTATTTGTAAAACAGACATTCCCAATCCTTCATCGTACGCAATTGGAAGTTCGGCTTTCAGGAAAAAACTAAAAGAATTCTTTTCTGAGAAAATTGAGGAAAAGATTTGAAAACGTAACATGGCATGTAAATGCAGTATTGTATTGAAGCTATTTCCAAGTATTGGGGATAGCTTTTTTGTTGTTTATACTCACATCTTCCGGTTTCCATATCATTTTTTTCTTAAACGATCGTTTTGTTGTTTTTTTTGTTCTACACTTTCTTCTTTTGTTCTCATGTTTCCTTTCTGTTTCCTCTAAAATGATCTATACCAAATAATAAAAAATATAAAGCCATACATTCGCAGCGTTTAAAAAACAATCGCATATGAAAATAAATAGAGAATTAGATCACTTGATGGAGTTAAAACAGAAACTTCTCCTGAAACTGAAAGCCGCCCTTGTGCTGGACCGATTGATCTGGTGAAGGAGCTGTCCGGTGAACTTCAGATTATAACAGAGAAAGAACGTTCTTTATATAATAAAAAGTAATTACCCTTCTGTCTGATATTAAAAATGAAGGTTGGTTACGGGGGTAAGCAACGACCTGATGAAGTGTTGCATATTATTATAATTTAAAACCAGACTAAAATGTCAGAGGATTACGAAAGAATAGAGGGTACAGGTCAAATCCCCTCTACTGGTTTTGGACCAGGGCTGACACACTTGAATGAATCGGGCACAGCCGTTCTCGTAATGAGAATAATGCCTTAGTAGAGTCTCTCAAAGCTGATAAGGAGGCTGAACAGAAACAACACCTTCCTGCTGCTTGATCTTCTGGGTGCTGAAGAAGGGAGATATTATCATAGCCAAGTTCCTTCTGAATCGTATCCCCAAGGATAAGGCTGTGAGTGAGCTTGCCAGTGCAATAAAGGATGTAGGTTGCCAGATCATGTGCCTTGTTATCCCGGGAACTGTTGCCGCTAAATTCGGATATACTATAGTCGGCTTTGACGGGAATCCCATTCCGGACGAACTGCTTTACAAGGTTATCGTAATTGTTGACGGTCAGACCCGTTTTTCCGGTATCCGTCGAATCCGTCGTGAACATCCCGACAAACTAGCGCCTAGGGTTTACGCTTTATACGCCTCTTCAGTGGGTCGACCTCTCCAAGATGCTTCAGGCTATCAAGTTGAAGGTTTTCTCCTGGTCCAACAGCGATTTCATTACGGGGGTACTGGCAAACGACAAAGTGGCTGATGATACGAAGGATGCACTGGCGTATATCCAGCGTCTGGAAAGCGAAGGCTATAACTATACGGCAGCCTGTGAATGGGTGACTCTCGTTCCCGGCATAGTACGCCGTAATCCCGCTTGTAAAGGCGATGGATTCTGACGAACCGACACTTAAATTCGATTATTCCGAGTTCGGTATTATGATTCACAAGGCCGCTATACAGAAGTTCAAGGGTAGTAACTCTTTGGCCCTGAAGAGCAAGACCCTTCCCGAACTTGTCATCGCCCAGTGGAAGAAAGCCTGCAAGCCCCTCAGCCAGGAAGACGCTACCCTTTACATTATGGACCTGATACAGTCCCTTACCCAGAATGATGTGGACGAGATTGCATCCCCGTCAGGCTATAAACGCAACTGTGGCAAAAAAAGAAGGAGGATTTTGTCAACATGCAGTTCGATAAGGCTTCCAAGTTATTTCTGCAGTCCAATCCTTATAAGACCCACAAGAGTAAATGCTGATTCCGTCCTGATAAAAAACAATTGAAATGATAACACAATTTATTCTGGCAAGAGGACGTTCCCCTCCTGTCACAGCCCCTCTTATGCCTGAAAATATCCCGGGTATGAAGGAGATAAAGGGTTTAATAAAAGTGGATATTATTAATCTTAATAAAAAAAGTAATAAATGAAAAAGGAATATCATGGGAAGGCAATTTATCAGCCTTCCGGCAAAGCTGCCGAATATGGAGAATGGGCTTGTAATTTTCATATTGGCTGTTCAAATTGGTGCGACTATTGTTTTTGCCCAGCAGCTTTACGGCCAGGTTTGTGGAGTTCTACAGTAACCTTGAAAAAGGCCTTCAAGGATGAACAGGATGCTATTGCGGTATTTGAGAAGGAATTCTCCCAAAATTTACAGTCCTTACGTGGGGCCGGATTATTTTTCAGTTTCACCACTGATCCGCTACTTCCTGAAACAATGGAACTGACAGCACAGGGAGTAAAGACTTGTGTGGAGAATGGTGTGAATGTAAAAGTTCTGACCAAGCGTGCCGATTTCATAGACAATTTCTTTGGATTGCTGGCTAGCTATGGGAACTTTGACGAGAAGCAGTATAGGGAGCATATTGCTTTCGGATTCACCCTGACCGGACATGATGAACTGGAGCGGGGTGCATCATCCAATATAGAACGTATCGGTGCTATGGAAGAACTGCATAACAGGGGGTATCGAATATTCGCGAGTATAGAACCGATTGTAGACTTTCCGTCTTCCATGCAGATGATTAACGGTTCCTCTCCCTTTTTGCGATCTCTATAAAATAGGATTGATGTCAGGCAATGGGGTAACGTATGATCCGGTTGAAGCACAGAACTTTTTATCGGAACTACAGCAGTTGCCCGGACAACCTAAAATCTACCTGAAGAATTCTCTGGTCAGATTTCTTGGTGTGGATAGAAAGACACTGCCTGAGAACTTTGTAGAGAGTAACTACAATATGTTCGGCTGAGGATAATGCACATGGGAAGTCTCGAATGAAGGGGCTTCCCCTTAATCTCAATTATATTATGTTTAGATTGAATTCAAACCGGGAAAGACGCGGTTTATATACCCTTTCCCACATGATTGTGACAAATGAAATTATAAATAATTAAATTAATAACAGAATGAAAACGAATGAAGAGAATCGTGGCATCTCTGATTGGATGTGTTGCCAAAGTACAAGCATTGATTTGTCGGGGAGTGAAACCTATTTGTTCCCCGGTGCTTTCTATGGAAACAGACACATTGAAAGGGTGGTTCTTCCTGAATGGGCTGAGAAAGTACCGAGAAATATATTTAAAGGATGTACAAAATTGAAAGAAGTCACCCTTCCTGCTGATTCGGATATTAGCGAGTCTGCATTTGAAGGATGTGTAGCTCTGACCGACATTTATCTGCCGCTTTGTATTGGTAATATAGCAGCAAATGCTTTCAAAGGATGTCCCGAAAAAATCAAGTTCCATGTGAATTCCCCTATCATCAACCCTGAAAAATTGAAACAGCATATTGAGAAGGAATTAGGCCGGAGCATCGAACTGTATGACAACATTGGGGAAATCAAGAAACAGTTTTTAGTTTATGGACTTATTGAAAACCATATTATGTCTCCCTTATAGAACACCGGAAAGAATAAATGTTACCTCTCATCCGGGAGGAAACGGATTTGATATACCTTTTCCGTTTGGAACGATAGTAGTACCGGACACACCGGATGGATATTGCATTTCTAGTGGTTGTGGATCCGGGAAGACCGAATCCATTAAATCGCTGATACGTCAGAAATGGGATCAAGGTATATTATATTGTGTTGATACGAAAAACGAATGCAACAGAATGTATCAATGGATCGTAGATAATCTGATTGGAGAGATACTACATGGCGAAACCCTAAAGCCTAATGATGTGCTGATGATCCATTCGGATGCTGATTTTGAGAAGATGAAGGAGTACAAAACACATCCGGAGCAAATAGTTCGTATTAGGATTCTAATCATCACACATGTACGTTTCTTTACTGACCTGATTAACTATTTCTTGTTTTACGAACCGAATAATCCTAATCCGGCTGTTCCTGTATTTGATGGTGACTTCAAGAAATTAATGCAGCAGGGCAACTTAAGAAAATATATCCTTCTTGATGAAACTCCATTGTTCTTAAGACCATTCATTACTTTCTCTAAGGGTTTGTTAGGCGTATTCTCTGAAAAGAATAAAAAGGGAGGTTATCGGTGTAAGTCCCAGACGGATATAAAGGATATGTATGATACATTTATAAAGGGAGGGAGCTTGGAATTCTATAAAGGGACAGACAGGGTTAGCCAAATCAAACGGAATGTTGTTTTGGGGTTGATACCGAAGCATTACTCTGAATGGATGGGGATGAAGGATAAAAACTGTAATATTCATTTCTATCCGTCTGACTTGATACACCCCAGTATGGGTTCCCACGTGATTATCTATGAAGGAGCAGGAGATGTGTTGTTGGGTATAGGTTCCTGCTTTAAGCTACTTGATATAGTACCCAAGTATAATAGTCTGGTTGATTTTAGAGAATTGACTTTTGGGTTGAACAGAAAACATAAACCGGATAATGCAACGTATGCGTCATTCGTCAAGTCTGTTTGCTCTTTATGTTGTAGTAGTTCATTTGGGAAAACACTGATTGTTATCTGGAAAGACTACAGGACGGATGATGAAAGAACATTAACTAAGGAGGCTGGTAAATCGGAATGGGCTGATAAACTTAGAGAAGCACTACTGACAGAAGGATTAGCCGGAAGTAATTTTACTATTACATATTATGGTGCATCCGATACCAAATCAACCAATGTATACAGAGATTATCAGAATATTATCCTTTGCGGTAATTGGGATTTGCCTCCGTCTGTATCGGGACAACTAAGGAAAGCGTATAACTCTAAAACTAGTCAGGATGAGTATAAGTTTTGGTATACAATCCAATTGCTCTCTAGAATTGGCATAAGAAAGAATGATGGACTAAAGTATACAGTTTATTATTCTTCTGATCACCCGAAGAAGTTTATCAAGTCTTTGGATGATTACCTGAATAAGAATAAGATAACCATGAAATCGAAGAAGGCTACTACTGATCCCGTATGGATGGTACGAGTAAAATCTATAAAAGGAGGGAGTAAGTATGTAGATAAAATTGGGAAACTGATAAAATATAACCCAGCTTTGGAAAAGCGATTAGTAATAATGACCAAACCTTTCAGATGGATATTCCTCTTAATGTTATTGGGGAATTATCCCAATGGGAGGCAAAAACAAAGATCAAACTATAAGAGGTTGATTGATTTTATGAAGACTAGTTTAGAAATTGCCTTGAATATACCAAATAATAGAAAATCTATAAAACCCAAACCTTAGTCCGTATTTTTTGAAATTGCGGTATAATATATATAAGAGTATGAAAATACGGAGTAGTAGAGAATTATCATAAAGATAGTATTAATGAAAACAAATGTTGTTTTCCATGAGGAAGTATCTCCCAAAGGAGACACTTTCTCTGTGTTTATGAATAATGCTATGTATTAATTGCCATAATGTATTTACTTGTTATCCTTTATATATAGCTTCATTATTTCCCCTTCATTTCATCCAATTAGCCATGCAAATAAAAAAATGACGGACATAATTGAAAACTATGAAGGGAAGAGTTTAGAAGCTATATCATTATTGCCTCAATTCCCCATTTATTCCAATTACTTCCCCTCATTGTTTAATTTATCATTTCTCCGAAATCTCTATATCCCAATGAATCCCTAATTGATAACAGGGGATTGTCCAAGTGCGGAGCGAGAGTGAACCCTTTAGAGTATGTCTGTGGGAGTGACGTTATTGTCTTTCGTAGTGTAACGGAGAAAGAATAGTCACGAGTTTCTTTAGAGACATACGTGGTGAACGTAAGCGTTAATAAAAGAAATAATAACTATGCCGCAATTTCAAAAATACGGAGTTGTTATTAGTGGAGTATATATACTGTCAAAGGCTATAATATTTTTATTTACAACTATAAATTTAAGGTGATTATTTATGACATTACTCTAAAGAGGCTTATCTGATTTATAATGACTGATTAAACAGTAAAGGGCTCATATTTTTATAAAACACCGTTAATAAAGATAATAATTTAGGATAAAGATAGTATCTTTGCACCCTAGAAATAAGAATTTAATATGGAAATTGTTTACCAGATCTTTACGGGATTATTTGTGACAGTTGTGGGTGGTCTTATTGTGGGAATTGCGCTTGATAAAGTTAGAATAAATAAAAGGACTATTACAATATCTATGACATCAAAAATCTATGTCTCACCATATGATTCTGGAGGTTTTGTCTTTGATTATTCTAATAATAACGGAACTTATATCATAGGATTGCAAGAAAGGGGTTTTACAACTAAGTGGAGTAAAGCATCTGATACATCAATACATGCATGTTCTGATAGTGCGGACATTGATAGTATAGCATTAATAAAGAATGTCAAAGACTTGAGCAGTCTAAATTTGATTAATGCTGATTTTTCTTCTAGATGCAGGACACCCCGAATAGGAGATGCTGTTGTTTGGAAAAATATCAATGGATATTATGCTGTAACTAAAATTGTAAGCATTAAAGACGATAGCAGAGGGGATACAAGAGATGAGTTGGAGTGTCAATATGTAATCTTCAAATAATACCCTAGATTTTTTTTTATTGCAGGATCTAGGTATTCTTGTATATAGTTACCCAAATTAAAATATCATGCGAGGTTGGTCGCAAAAGATAAATTAATAGAACGTTTTAGGTCATTGCTAACGGAGTTTACTTTTGAATGAAAGGTCCAATAAGGGTAAAACTTCCGGATCAAGGGTCATATTCAAAAATCAATTGGGTCGTCCTATTATGATACATAAACCACATCCGGGAAATATCATCAAAGGTTACGCAATGAAACAAGTGTATAATGATCTGAAAGAAGCTGGATTTATTAAATAAAGGAGGATGATTATGAATACATAAACTTACAAAGGCTATATGGGGTCAGTCAATTTTAGCGAAAAGGATAGTGTTTTCTTTGGAAAGATAGAGGGAATTGACGGACTTGTTAATTTCGAAGGAGAAAGTGTTAAGGAATTGACTGAAGCTTTCCATGAAGCTGTAGATGATTATTTGGAATATTGCAAGGCAGAGGGTATTGAACCACATAAAAGCTATTCCGGATCGCTTAATATTCGTATTACACCAGAGATTCATAGTCGTATTGCCATATTAGCCAAACAGGCAGGCGTTTCCATTAATGCTTTTATTAAGAAGGCTTTGGAAAATCAGATTGCTACAATGTTATAATAGCTAATAAAAGGGAATTGTGTCCCTGCAATATATAATTCAATATAAATTATTCGCGTTATAAATGAATACAAAAAAGGAGGCTTAAAGATGTTTACTCGTGAAGATTATATATCGATTGCAAAAATTATAATTGGAACAGAATGGGATGATGAAAGTTCAGTTGAAAAAATAGTTTTCGTATATCTCAATTTCAAGGAACGATTTTTGCAAGCGATTATCAGTGCTTTAAAGTAGAGCGAGATAAAGATATTATGGTTGCAAAGATTACTAATAGAACAGAATACTCAATTTTAGAACTATTAAAAAGGACGGTTTTCCTGTTCTTAATCCTATTTTATACCTTGCTAATAATGCTGAACCTCGCAAAATCCTCTTATTTGAACAATATTTGTGTGGAAATGAATTGAGCTCAGATAGTTCTAAGGAAGCATGGCAAGAAACAGCTAATCAATTAGCAAAGTTGCATTTGAAGTATTGGGGAGCTGACAGGAATATATCGATATATCAACATGGCAGTGATTTATATGAGGAAAAATGGAGAAGTATTGTCCGCAGTAATTATTTCAATCAGAAATGGCGAAAATTGATCCAGAAACTAGCCCTCCGTTTCAATAAAGCTCCTCAGGTTATCGGTCACGGTGACGCTTTTCCTACTAATTTTCTGGTTCACACTGGTCATATTTGTTTTATAGACCTGGCTAATGTAGGTGTTATGCCATATATGTCAGATATTGCCCGTTTGACTAGTCTTCCTAGTCTTAAAGGGGATGCTCTCCTCTGCCCCTTCAAGGATTCTGTGTTGGATGCTTATTATCAAGTAATCCAGCAACGTTTGGAATTGTCTAAGGAAGACTTTCTATATGATGTTGCTTTGGCATCATTTATAGAACTGGCTGCTATCTATGTGCCCCCGGTTGGTATTAACGCCTATTCTATAGCTTATAAATGTAAGGAGAATCAGATTGTTGAGCGGATGCTTTGTACCCTGGCAGATGAACTGTCGTGAATAGATAAGTGATGTAACGGTACATAGAGGTGTGTCACTAATTTGCTGTTTACTAGTTGAACTCTGTAAATATAAAGTTGTTCGGTGCTTGATTTTTTTGTATGTGTATTGTTTGATAGCCTGTAATGTTTTGATTGAATTTATAATATGAACTGATTATCAGCTGATTGTTGTGAACAAGAGACTTTAATTAACCTTTTCTCTAGCCGAAATAAAGGTAGAGATTTTTGAGGTTTATACTGTTGCATATTGGTAGTAAATGAAAGGAGATAATTCTTTATTCTGAAGAACTTGTCTTCTTTTTTATTTTTGATGCTAATTATATAGAATAGAGATATGACGGTTTTGATAACGGGTATCTCTTCCAATCCAAGAATCCCGCCCGTTTTTGGAATATCTGGATCATCCGGTCATGAGACAGTCCGTCCTTTGTACTACCATTGGGACGAACCGTTTTTATCCGGATATAATGAGGAACGCTCCCTGCCCCGGGAACGTGCGGTTGCTATGCGAGAGATTGCCAACTATGGAATCCCAACCTATGTAACCTGTGAGCCCCTGATGCAATTTGACCTGGCAGAATTGGTGGAACTGGTCGGTATGTGTTCGCCACAGCAGGTGAATATCGGTCGTAACTCACGGTATGATATCACCCTCCCCGAACCGACTGCGAATGAAGTGAAGATGTTGAAGGCGGAGCTGGAGAAGTTTACCAAAGTGGAGGTTAAGGCGAATGCTTATTGCTGGATGAGATAGATTTTCATGTTCTATATGAAGAAGAGGTGATGTTGTGGTGCCATCGCCTTTTTATTTGTTATGTAATATAATGTTTCCTCCGCTCCTTTTTATCCTCTATTCCGGTACTCTAACGGGGTCATTCCTGTGTATCGTTTAAAGTATCTACTGAAAAAAGAAATATTTGGAAAGTTCAGTGAATCGGAGATCTGTTGTATGGAAAGGTTTGGGAGTATAAAAAACAAGAATTAGTTATTAAAATAAGGTAAAGCAGCAAGTTATTTCGATTATTGTATGTTCTGTAGTGAAGAAATAGTGAAATGTGAATAATGAGGGAGTGATTATTGTTTAATTCAGATAAAACGTTTTATTCGGATCATTCAATATCTATAAGTTCACGTTTGATTATATTTATTTAGAGAAATAATTTCATATGGCAACAGTAAAAGTTAAATTCCGTGCATCTTCCGTCGCAACGAAAGAAGGTACACTTTTCTATCAAGTGATTCATAAACGTATAGTAAGACAAATACATACCGGATACAAGTTGTTTCCTGCGGAATGGGACGCGGTACATTCGGAGATTGTTCTGTCCTCAGTAACCAGTGAAAGTCGGAGAGATTACTTGCTTTCTTTGAAGAATTCTCTGTTGGAGGATAGTGTAAGGCTGAAGAATATTATAACCCGTCTTGAACGTTCGGGCATTGCTTATACTTCAGATAGTCTGGTGGAGCTTTATTGTGCATCCACAGAGAATAATGGTTTTGTATCCTTTACTCTAAATCTTATCAAAGAGTTAAATCAAATCGGGAAACACCGTACTGCTGAAACTTATATGACTACATTAAACAGCTTCATACGTTTCCGGAAAGGGAAAGATGTCCTGTTGGAGGAAGTTGATTCCAGTTTGATGATGAAATATGAGAGCTTTTTAAAATCTACTGGTATTTGTCCGAATACCACTTCTTATTATATGCGGAATCTTCGGGCTATTTATAATCGTGCTGTGGAGAAGGACTTGACGGTTCAACGAAGTCCTTTTAAATATGTATATACAGGGATAGACAAGACGGTTAAACGTGCTATTCCGTTAGAGGAGATTCGCCGTTTGAGGGAGCTTGATTTAACAAAGAGTCCTTCTCTGGCTTATGCAAGGGATATATTTATGTTTTCTTTTTACACGCGTGGTATGTCATTCATTGATATGGCTTTTTTGAGAAAGAAAGACTTGCAGAATGGTATTTTGTCCTATCGCCGACAGAAGACGGGGCAACAGTTGTTCATCAAATGGGAGAAGCCAATGCAAGAAATAATTAACAAGTATGATACTCAGGGGAGCCCTTACCTACTACCTATTATACGAGATATGGAAGTGGACGGAAGGAAACAGTATAAAAAAACTGCCCATTTGGTGAATCTAAAACTGAAGAGACTTGGGATGCAGTTAGGATTATCCATACCTTTAACTACATATGTTGCCCGCCACGCCTGGGCTAGTATTGCCAAAAGTAAAAATATTTCCTTGTCTGTTATCAGTGAAGCTATGGGACATGACTCGGAGAACACTACTCGCATTTATCTAGCCTCATTGGATGCTTCTTTGGTAGACAAGGCGAACAGTCTTATTCTTAAGTCATTGTAGAGATAAGATAATCTACAATATAGCCATGAAACTGTAAATCGGCAATATGTATCAAAGGATATGTATGGTTTACTGTTATTTTTTTGCATATTAAAACTTTCCTAAAGCAAGGGTATAACAAAGTAAAACAGGATCCGGATACGATTTAATAGTCATTATACATCATTCTTAATTCTATAATGATATCGTGCTGGTTATTAAAGAGAAACTACAAGAAGGGATAATATTGATATAAACTAAATTTGTTTAGCAAAATATAGTTCTCTCTATAAGATAAATAACAGGGTGTAAGTTTTAATTTAACAACTTAGATATCAGACAATTACAATCATTATATAATTAATGATAATTAAACATTTGTTAAGTAAATCCTTCTCTAGAAGAAGCAATTACCCAAAATTACATCTGTTTTATGCTGTTATTTCCAATAAATTACGTACCTTTGTGCCCGTTAGTATTTCTCTTATAGAGAGAAATAAGAAGTAAGGTTGTAAATAGACCTTGAATGCATCTTTTATGGTGAAGATGAAACAGTCTGATAATAACGGGGAGGAATCTCTTATTTTTTTGTGGGAATTTGATTGTAACTATATTTGATATATAGTTCTATATATGATCGGGCAGGACTAGAATAATTGTCTTGAGGTTTTATGGCGCTCCTGAAAGATGAACAACAGATGCATTGGTATGTAATGCGTGACCTCAAACGTTCCAATGCCAAGTTACCTGCTTATAAACAGCTCAGTGATGAACATATAGAAGTATTTACTCCCATGCAATGGCGGTTGAGTTTGAAGAATGGTAAACGAATTCGTGAAGAAGTACCGTTTATGCAGGATTTACTTTTTGTTCACGATACAAGAGAAGTTCTTGATCAGTTTGTCCGTAAAATACCAACCCTCCAATACCGTTACCTGAAGGGAGGTGGTTATTGCCAACCTATGATTGTTTCCGATTTGGATATGGAGCGTTTTATACGTGCTGTCAGATGTTCGGAAAATCCTAAATATTATTTGCCTGAGGAGATAAGCAATACTATGTATGGCCGTATGATCCGTATCGTTGGAGGTCCCTTTGAGGGTTATGAAGGCCGTCTGCTCACTACCCGTGGCTCTAAAGATCAAACGTCTTCTTGTCGAACTGCCTAATTTCTTTTCGGTAGGTGTAGAAGTAAATCCTTATTTGATAGAAATAATATAATTATGTACGATTATATACTATTATTCTAGTTGTTTATAATCAGCGTTGTAAGAATATATGATAATTAATTGGGGGATTTAAATTATGAAACACGCATTTGACCGTTTTATTCACTATTTACAGAAAAACTACTTTAGCTATTGGGTTATATTGGGAATCGATACATTCATAGCTTTTACTGTGTACTTGGGTGTCATTTATTGGCATTCATTATATAACGGAGACTTCCAAAGAAATCACTTCTCTCTTCCATATCTTGGCGGTTTCAGTTATATCGAGTGTTTTGGGGGCTACTCTATTTCATACTTATCGTAATACGATCCGTTTTTCCCAGTTGAAGGAATTATGGAGGTTGGCGGGAAGTGTGCTCATAAAGGCTGTCTGCATAGCCATTGTCATTTGGTTTCTTCTGCCACAGACGGGATTACATAACAGTCAGAAAATAATTTTTGTACTGTTTGACGCTATGCTTACTTTTATTGTTATGGTTGGGTTTCGTATACAGTTGATTATTGTTTATGAATTCTTGCTGAATGTACTGAATAAAAAAGAATATGCGTATTCTGATTTATGGTATTGATGATAAGAGTGTGGCATTGAAAGTTCGGCTAATGAACAGCTCCCACTATAAGGTGGTAGGCTTTTCTGTATCTACGGAACAGGCGACTCCATCCGACGCGTGGCTGATCTTCCCGTTTATTCATTTAAGGATGAAGAGTGCTTCAATAAACTGATTCATAAGAAATGTATCGGAGGCATCTTGTTTGCCCGCTATGAGAATACCCGTGAAGAGGAAGGCCGCCTGCTTCAGTATTGTAAAAGAAACGGGTTGAAAACACTGATAGCTCCGAGTATTAGTGAGGCTGACGAAAACGGAAGTTTCCACCAGTGGGTACGTCCTATCAAGATTGAGGATTTGCTGGGTCGCTCAGAAATTCATATTAATATGGAGGAAGTGATGACCGAGTTCTGTGGCAAGGTCGTGTTGGTAACGGGAGCTGCCGGTAGTATTGGTAGCGAGCTTTGCCGGCAATTGGCTCAGATGAACATCAAGAAACTGATCATGTTTGATTCCGCCGAGTCACCTTTGCATAATGTCCGCCTGGAATTTGAGAAGAATTATCCCGGTCTTGATTTTGTTCCTGTCATTGGAGATGTCCGCGTGAAAGAACGTCTCCGTATGGTGTTCGATATCTATCACCCTCAGGTAATCTACCATGCCGCTGCTTACAAGCATGTTCCGTTAATGGAAGAGAATCCCTGTGAAGCTGTACTGGTCAATGTTGTCGGCTCTCGCCAGGTTGCTGATATGGCTGTGGAATACGGAGCCGAGAAGATGATCATGGTTTCTACCGATAAGGCGGTGAATCCGACCAATGTCATGGGATGCTCGAAACGCTTGGCAGAAATCTATGTACAAAGTCTGGGCTGTGCCATCCGTGAGGGAAAAGTAAAAGGTCGTACCAAATTTATCACTACCCGCTTTGGTAACGTTTTGGGTAGTAACGGTTCTGTAATTCCCCGTTTTAAGGAACAAATCGAGAATGGTGGTCCTGTCACAGTGACTCATCCCGATATCATCCGTTTCTTTATGACTATTCCCGAAGCTTGTCGTTTGGTAATGGAGGCTGCCACGATGGGTGAAGGCAATGAGATTTTTGTCTTTGAGATGGGGAAGGCTGTGAAGATTGTTGACCTGGCTACCCGTATGATCGAACTTGCCGGTTATCGTCCGGGTGAAGATATTGAAATAAAGTTTACGGGATTACGTCCGGGTGAGAAACTTTATGAGGAAGTCTTGAGTGATAAGGAGAATACGATTCCTACAGAGAATAAAAAGATAATGATAGCGAAGGTACGTCATTATGAATATGCTGATATTCTTGACACTTATGCGGAGTTTGAGAAGTTATCCCGTACAGTAAAGATCATGGATACGGTGAGGTTGATGAAGAAAGTGGTACCGGAATTTAAATCCAAGAATTCACCGCGGTTTGAGGTTCTAGATAAAGACTTAGAATAATCTATAACACTAACATAAATCAACAATGGACTTCTTGGCAAGGACGTTGGGAAGACTGGAATACTGATCAATAGAGATATTACAACTATGCCAAGTGAAAAGCTGTGATATATATTGTGACGCATAGAAGCAAAACTGCAAATGCGCACGGATGTGAGAAGGCTCCTTTGAAAGAGAAAATAGAAGCAGTCTTTAATCCAAGCAATATAGACGATGACTGTGACAAGATTGCGGGATTGCTTGCACCAAATAAGGTTCAAATCGGGGAATTGTTGGATAAAAGGGAGTATCATGAGGCTTTCACGCTCTTCTATGAAATCCTTGAAAGTCTGTCGTATCATTTTATTAAGGATGAGCGTTATTGCCACTTTGATGATATGTATAGTCCTGACTATACCTGTGGAGACATGCTTGATGATATCGTTAAGAAGGTAAAAGATGGGGTTGTGGCAGAATCTGATCTAAAATATTTGGCGGAAACGATGGACTAGGTCTTTCAATAGTCTGCCGCCAAAGAATTTTTGAATATTTGAAGAAATATTATCCTAATGGTCATTATTTGGTGGTTTATGAATCAGGTTTCAGTATATCCTTCACTTATTACGCTTTGCAGGAATATGATATTGCCTGTATGATTGTTCATGTAGCTGATGCTCCGACTACGCAGTATGAAAACGTGATGAAATCCGACCTTGTGGGTTCCTAGAAACTGGTAAAAGCCTTGAAAGAGAACTTTACAAAGTATCTATATTCGCTGGAAGGATACTCTGGACGACTCGTAGTCCGTATTCGTAAAACGTTCCAAATGCAGTTGGGCAGTTATAAAGCTTGTGCAAAACATCAACTTTATACAAACGGCATCATGCTTCCTGATTGTTTTTCAAGTCCCAATAGTTAATGGTTACGTGAAGATGCGGTCTTGCTTTCCTGTAATTGTAATAGTTTGGATCTGTTGTTAGAACAGGTTGAACTTTTTCCATAAGAACTTACTTAGAGGCTACATGGTAGGTTCGTGATCTATCCCAGAAAAAATGCTATCGCGACACTTATGCTAACTTAATCTCGATTCTGGGTATTGGCATAAACACAGCCATGTTCTGCTAACTGAGATAGATGGTATATTGCGTTTTCGTAACGGGAAACAATCTGGCGTTTATCTTAGCCTGATTCTCGTAAACCACAGAAGTGGTGAAAAGGCTAGTAACAGTGAGAAAACCTTCAAGGGAAACAAATAGATCGCTCCGATGATAGTGGAAAATAGTCACTTTAGATGGTCTTGACATACCTTAATTATACATTTACTTTCACGGCGAATTTAAATGCGTAGTGGAATATGAATCGTAGAAGCAAAGAAGGAGCCTTTTATGCCTCCAAGGTTCACTTGTTCTTTAATGAATATGGTGAATTAATTTGGAAGAGTTCTGTAAAACAGTGCGAGTGAATTATATTAAAATGTGCAATTGTTTGGGACGTCCCTCTTATCGTAAACCTTCTGCAGTTTCTAAAAAAGCAGGAAGTGATGGAAGAATCAATAAATATATTGTTCAATATTGAGCTTCAACCCTTAGTTGTTGATGCCTCCCAAAAGATGTAATAAGTTGTGTGTAAATATCCGTACTTCTTACTTCCAAGGTGCAAAAATTATCATCCGACTTTTCGAATGTGGTGCTTTGTTTCAGAAAAAATCTAGTTGTTAGTATCGGAATTTGTAGTGTCAATTCTTCGGTTACCTTTGTGAAAGAAATAGAGGTAAAGCCATGTTAAAAACTGTCAGATACATTCAACTATTATATCTGCACAGATGAAGTACCTCCCCCTGTGATATAGACACAAAGGCTTGCATGAATATATAAAGAGTAAATTGCATAGGGACCTCACTAGTAGAAATGTTCATATTTTTATCTAGTAATTTAAGCGTATGCGTGTTTATTATCATAACCGTGGTGGGGCCATTCTTACTGAAAAGTACTTTTCAGTAATCGGTTTTGTAATCTCAGTCTTTGAGGATACGAATAAAATCAGTCAGAACTAGGCGAATTGGTATCTAAATTAAGGTTTTCTAAAGATAATGTGGGTCAGACTCCTTGATTTTAGGGTTTGAAAATGTTGAAAATTAGTAATCTTATTTTTTTTTATCAAACGAGATAAATTACTGAAATTCAATCAGTTTGAAGGAGTTTAGGGAGAAGTGGATCTTTACTCGACCAGCATAAGCATAGAATAGGAAAAATGGCAGAACAGGAAATTCAAGAATACGAAGCATTTGTGAAACAGAATTTAGATGAGGTATTAACGCTTGTGAAGCCCGAGGGCATAATAAAAGTTTTCCAAGGATCTAAGAAGAGGATCAAATAACAGAAAGAGAAGATAATTCAAGATAAACGAATTAATAAATGGCAGATACATTAGCAAATAATAAACGAATAGCGAAGAACACCCTGATGTTGTACTTCAGGATGATTTTGCTACTTATCATTAGTCTCTACACAAGTAGAGTGATACTGCGAGAACTTGGAGTAGATGATTACGGAATTTATAATGTCGTAGGAGGTATTATAGTAATCCTTTCTTTCCTTAATAACGCTATGGCATCTGCTACTCAACGTTTTTTGAATGTTGAGATGGGCAGAAAAGATCAAATGGCAGTAAATAAAATATTCACAACAAGCCAACATATTTATTTTGGGGTAGCATTATGTCTATTGGTAATTGCAGAAACTGCTGGTCTCTGGTTCTTAAATAACTATATGAATATTCCTGACGGAAGACTGGAAGCCGCCAATTGGGTGTACCAGTTCTCTATTATTTCTGCCATTTTTGGAATCTTTACTGTCTCATATAATGCGGTTATCATTTCACATGAAAAGATGTCTGCATTTGCTTATATCAGTATAATTGAAGCAGTTCTGAAACTACTTGTTACCTTTGCCGTCATCTGGGCTCCTTTTGATAAGTTGATATTTTATGCTGCATTGATTATGCTTATTGGCATGATAAACTGTGGGGTGTATGTTTATTATGGCTTCAGACATTTCGAAGAATGTCGGCACTTCACAATAAAAACTGACAGACCAATGATGAAACAGATGCTTTCCTTTTCTGGCTGGACTGTATTTGGTAATCTTGGTTATATCCTTCACACACAAGGCATCGCAATTGTAATAAATATGTTCTTTACCGTGGCAGTCAATGCAGCTCAAGGAATTGCTAATCAGGTCAACGGTATAGTAACCCAATTTGCGAATAATTTCCTTGTAGCCCTTAATCCTCAAGTCGTAAAGACCTATGCAGCAGGAGAATTAAATCAAATGCACAATTTGATTATCAGAGGCTGTAAAATGGAATTTTGTCTCATAGCATTCTTCGTAATTCCACTCGTTCTTGAAGCTCCAACAATGTTGAAGGTTTGGTTGGGAATTGTACCAGAATATGCAGTTGTTTTCATGCGCCTTGTACTTCTGATTTCTTTAATAAATTCGTTTAGTAGCTTACTAGCGGCCTCTAAAGGAGCAACAGGAAACATTAAAATTACCAGATTACGCTAACACTTATTGGTGCTCTTCATCTTCCTTTTGCATGGTTAGCATTTGAACTTGGAGGTAGTCCTGAGTATTCTATGTATGTTTATCTTGTGATTGTAATTGTGTTGCAAGCCTTACGCATTTGGTTTGTATGCAGAAGCATTAATCTCAGCATCACCCGTTACAATCGAGAAGTGTTAGTTAAATGTGCTACTGTTTTGATGGTTTCATCTGCCGTTCCTGTAACAATGCATATAATGTTAGAGCAGACAATTCTCACCACTTTGAGTGTGGTTACAATTAGTGTGATAGGAGTAGGATTGTCAACCTTCTTCATTGGTTTGACTTCTACTGAACGTAATGCCGTATTAAAGCCTATTCTATCAAGATTCAAAAATAAGTAAATACTATGTACGTAAATGACAAAATGGTACTTCAGCTTGTTGCTTTGCTGAAGAAGTTTGGAATCAAGAAAGTTGTGGTTTCTCCAGGAAGCCGTCATAATAAGCTGATCAACTCATTAGAAACAGATGGATCGTTTAAGCTATATCTCGTAGTAGATGAACGTAGTGCTGCTTTCTTCGCATTAGGTTTAATTCAAGAATGTGGTGAACCAGTGGCTGTTACCTGTTCTTCAGGTACGGCATGCATGAACTACGGAAGTGCTATCGTAGAGGCATTCTACCAGCGGCTTCCTTTGATTGTTCTTTCAAGCGATCGCGTACCTGAGTTGCTCAACCAATGCGAGGATCAGATGTACGATCAGGCAAGTACTTTCATAGGTTGCACAAAATATCATTGTCAACTCCCTGTTATTGATACTCCACGTGACGAATGGTATTGTAACCGACTTATCAATGAGGCTCTGATAGAGCTAACTCACCATGGACGTGGACCTGTTCATATTAATATACCATTTGCTGCTCATCATGGAACAGCTTATAGCGTAGAATCGTTACCAGATGCTCGTAAGATTACAATGCATCAACTGCCGATAAATAGTTCAGAATGGAAATTCATTTCTGCTCGACTTAAAAGTAAGAAGGTAATGATCATCTGGGGTCAGTCAGTTACTCCGCTCATGGAAGTTGAAGTAGCAGAAGATGCCTTTGCTGACAGATATAATGCAGCTGTTCTTACTGATAAAATGTCTAACTGTCATACAAAGAATGCTATCATTAATACGACCATTACGATGAGCATTATGAAGGAGCAACAGGTACCAGCGTTACAACCTGACATTGTTATTTCTGTTGGTGCTAACTATATCTTCAATAATGAGATTAAGGCTTTTATCAAGAAAGGAAATGCAGAACACTGGCAAGTGGGTCTTGAAGATAAAGTTTGTGATCCATTCCATACTCTTACTGATATTTTGAGATGCCTGAGGCATATTTCTTTAATATGCTTGTAGAAAATTGTGAAAGTAAGACCAAGGGCTCATACTTCGCAGATTGGAAGGCAATTGCTGACCTGCCAACGCTTCCTGATATGCAGTATTGTGAACTTTATGCTATTACTAAACTGATGAGTCAACTTCCTGCAAATTGTGACCTTCAGTTGGCAAATAGTCAGACTATTCGTATGGCTCACTATATTCCTATTAAGGATAGCATCCGAATTAACTGTAATCGTGGTGTAAATGGCATTGATGGTAGTATGTCAACTGCAGTGGGATTTGGAGCAAATAGCGACAAACCTCTGTTCTATATTACAGGTGAATTGTCATTCTTCTATGATATGAACAGTCTTTGCATCCGTCATCTGTCAAAGAAATCACGTTTTATGCTTATTAATAATCAGGGAGGTGCGGTAATGTATGACAGACCTAGAAATACTGCTACTACCGACCTTCCTATCTATCTTGCAGCAGGTGAAAACAAGGTTGCAAAAGGTTGGGTAGAATCATTAGGTTTCAAGTATCTGACAGCCACCAATAAAGACGAAGTGGATGCAGGAGTAAAAGTTCTTTTGGATGAGAGCATTGATACCCCTGTGTTGCTTGAGGTATTTACTAACCTTTCAGAAGACAGGTACTGCATTAATGATTATGTTGCAAGTCAGGATCAACGATCCTTTAGCGAAAAGGTTAGTGGAAAGTTAAGTAGAATGTTCAAGAAGTAATCTATGAATATATTTAAGAGAATACTGAGAAGAATCAATCTTCACGGACGTATTGGCAACTATTTACGGTCTCATTATTCGTCTTTCAGAGTTGCTCGTCCTTATATTATTAAAGTGGATGAGCATGACGAGTTGAAAGGATTAGTTGCAATTGTTACTGGCGGTTCTGGCGCTATTGGGCGTGCGTGTGCTTTCCGTTTGGCTGCAGAAGGTGCCAAGGTCTATGTCTGTGGAGCACGACCTACAAGTGCCCAACCTGTTGTTGACGAAATTAATGCTGCAGGTAAGGATGCTGTTGCTATTCAGTTGAATGTTCTTGATGCTTCATCAATTAGGAGCACCTTTGAGAAGATAGCTGAAGAAAATGAAGGACACATTGATATACTTGTGAATTCAGCAGGAGGTAGTGCAAGAGGTAAGGCAAACAATGTTGTGGATCAGGACATTGACGTGCTCGATGAAATTCTCAATATTAATCTCAGAGGATCAATGATTTGTGCCAAAGAGGCTGCCAAATTCATGATTGTCAACAAGTACGGTCGCATCATTAGTATTACCTCTGTTATTGGTCTTCAAGGTAAGGCCGGATTTAGTGATTATGCAGCCAGCAAGGGTGGAAGCATTGCTTTTATCAAGTCACTTGCGCAGGAGTTAGGCCAATATGGAATTACTGTCAATGGCGTTGCCCCTGGAATAGTACGGAGAGGCGAAGTAACAAAGGACGTAATAGAGCGCCTTGGTAAGACTAACTGGATGGGAGCATACGGAAAGCCAGAGGATATTTCTGCTGTTGTAAATTTTTATGTAAAAGGAAGCCTGCTTCGTCACAGGTCAGAACATTGCTGTTGATGGAGGTAGAAGTCTCGGGCTAAAAGAGAATTAGCAAAATCATGAAAATCGGAATACTTACCCAATCGCTTCATGCCAATTATGGTGGTTTGCTTCAGAACTATGCACTTCAGCAGACACTCATTCGTGCTGGACATGATGTGGAGACAATAGACTGGGGCAAGCCTAAAAGTTTGCGTTATAGACTTTATTGTATGAAGATGCAGTTTCTTGCTACTTGGTTCCCTAGAAAGAATCCAGGTGTAAGGTATCAGCCTTCAAAAGTGAATTGGATGTCATCTGGCGGAATACTAACTATTTCATCGAAACGTATATCAGGCATACAAAGCCACTGCGTTCATATCAGGAGTTTCAATCTCAAGCAGAAAACGGACAATATAGTGCATACGTTGTAGGTAGTGACCAATGTTGGAGGCCTTGTTACAATTCATTTCTGACATCAATGTTCTTGGATTTTGTCAAGGGACAAAATGTGAAAAGACTGTCTTATGCTGCTAGTTTCGGAACTGATAAATGGGAGTTTACCCCACAGCAGACAGCAATATGTTCTCCACTTGCTCAGAAGTTTGATCTTGTAACTGTTCGAGAGGGTTCAGGTGTAAAACTCTGCAAAGATCACCTTGGCGTGAATGCTGTTCATGTACTTGACCCTACAATGCTTCTCACAAAGGAAGACTACATTAGTCTGATAGAGGCAGAAAAAGGAACCCCAGGCAGCTGGTACTCTCTTTTACTACATCCTAGATCCAGCTTCGAAAAAGACAGCTTTTATTCAAAGAGTCTCAGAGGCAAAAGGACTAAGGGCATTTCAAGTTCTTCCTAAATGTCAAGCAGAAAATCGCACCCGTAAGGATGTGAAGATGCGCATAGAAGATTGTGTCTTCACAGGAGTTACGGCTTGGCTTCGAGCATTTGTGGATGCAGAAATGACTATAGTAGATAGCTTCCATGGAATGGTGTTCTCGATTATCTTTAATAAACCATTCTGGGTTATAGGTAATGCCCAACGAGGAATGAGTCGCTTCACATCACTCCTAAAGATCTTTCATCTTGAGGACCGTCTTCTTGATACGGAACACCTTGATGAGGTAGATTTCTCAAAATCTATTGATTGGGTAAGAGTGAATGCCATTTTGGAAGAAAAACGAAATGAATGCAAATTATTATTGTTAAATAAACTAAAGGAATAGAATGCCCAAAGTAAGCATTATTATCCCTGTTTACGGGGTAGAAAAATATATAGAGCGTTGTGCTCGAAGTCTCTTTTGAACAGACACTTGATGATATTGAGTATCTGTTTATTGATGACAGTACTCCTGATAGAGTATTGATATCTTGAAGCGGGTGCTTGAGAATTATCCTCATCGCAAGAGTCAGGTCAACATCCATCGCATGGAGCAGAACAGTGGGCAAGCAATTGTTCGAAATTGGGGCATGCAGAATGCAACAGGTGAGTATGTGATTCATTGTGACAGTGATGACTGGGTAGATACTGATATGTATCGTGCCATGTACGAGGAAGCGAAAGATAAGAACGCAGATGTTGTAGTATGCGATTATGATATGACTGATGGAGTATCTAACAGCAAAAAAGAGTCAATGCTTGTCATGCATCTACCCTAAGCAACTAATAGAGAGTTGCCTATTCCAAAGAGATCCATGGTCTCTTTGGAATAAGCTGTTCAAAGGAACAGCTTATTATAATATTGTACATCCACAAGGTGCAATGGGCGAAGATATGGCGACCACTATGCAGTTGCTATGGAATTGTAAGAAGTTGTCATATATGCCACAATCATACTATAAGTACTTCTATAACAATAAATCAATAACAAAAAGTTATTTCAAAGGATAGCTGTGCTCGAAAGTATGACCAATTGGCTGCAAACACCAAAATTATCATGAATTTCGTTGATGGGAAAGATATAAATCCCGACGCTCTCATTGTTTACAAAAACTCTATCAGAGCAATTCTTTATCCGTTAGTATATGAAGATCAATACTACAAATTATGGAATAATATGTTTGAAGGATTGAATTGGCAAGTACTCAAATCCTCAAATATTCCTATGATAGAAAAAAGTCCGTGTCATTCTAACAATACTACATTTGTATCCTCGCAAACAATTTAGAGCTGTCTAATATATGGAGAAGGATTCTGTCTTTTATCAGATAAAGTAATTGTTTTTTGTGTGCTGTTTGCTGCATTTGCAAGTCTATTTTCTCTATCTGCGAATAGTGTTGCGCTATACCTTGCGATTCCATGTGCTTTTTTATTAAGCTTTAAGAAATATGGCCTACTGCGTGTTAGCAAAACCTTTAAGATAATTACTATGTTATATTTTTGGGTTTTTGTTTCATATTTTTGGGCCATCAACAAATCTGTTGCCCTTTCTGAATTGAAAGTTTGCTTAGGAGCAATTATGCTCTGTTACATATTTTCTGTTAATGCGAAGAGAACAAAATTATTACCCTGGCTTTACCTGTCATATATTGTTCTTTACCTTAGTGCATGGTATTATGCAAGCACTCATATATTGGTTGACATGACCAGTATTGGAGCTGAAGGTGAAAGACTTAACGACCAATCTCTTAATGCCAATACTATGGCGTATTATACATTTTATGTTTCCTTTGCATTATTTGTTTTGGGTGAGATTGTGCAATCTCCATTTTTTTTCAGAAAGTTTTAAAGTGGTTATTCCTGTTAATGATTCCGGTTTCTTTCCTTGTTGCTCTATTTACTGCATCAAGACAAGTCCTGTTTATGCAAGCTCCGTTGATAGCTGTATTACTTTATATCCGCTATTTGCGTAATAAGCCAACGCATAGAAAAGTCATATTTATAATAATCTCTATATGTGTATGTGCCTTCTTCGTAAGTGATTTGCTTGATATATATTCTAACAGCTATTTGTACACAAGAAGCTCAGAAAATGTAAAAGATGATATACGAAGATATTTGATGGAGGATGCCTTCAAAGTTGGACTTGATAACTTTTTACTGGTGTTGGAACTGGTTGTTATTGCATAGTATCTCGATATGGAGGTTTCTCGCATACAACATACATTGAGTTATTTGCCAATACAGGTATTCTTGGTTCTTTAATATTTATTTGGGCAATTCTAAATTTCTTAATGACTCAGTTACGTAGATATAAGAGTACAAATGATTTACTATTCTTGTTGTTTTTGATTTTTGGATTGTTCTTTGCCTTTGACAATTTCTTTTATGTTTTTACTCATCAGTGTGGTTATTGGGGATTTTTTCTTCTTGTTGCTGCTCACAGTGATCAGCATTACTATTCAAACTATTCATAAATATGACTCTTTATCTATTTACATCATCATTTCCATATGGTAATGTTGAATCTTTTTAGAAGATGAAATACTATACTTATGTGAGGAATTCGAGAAAGTAGAAATTATACCATTGACTGGTAATGTTAATATCCAAAGGAGGTTCCCTTTAATTGTCATGTAAATGTTCCTATTTGTAATGTTCAAGGTTTTCATAAGTATTTGAGAGGTATGTTTTGCAAAAAAACATTTCTCTTGTATTGTAAGGAGCTTGTCAAGAGAAGGCTTTTTTCCAATAGAACTCGCCTAAAGACATGGATGATTTCGTATGTAAATTCAAATTTTTTATTGAAGTCAAATCAAATCAAGGAGATATTTAAGAGAGCTAATACTAATGATGTATTTTATAGTTATTGGGGAAAATGCTCAAATGTTCTTTCTGTTGTATATCATGGCAGAGCTCATTTCGTATCACGATATCATGGTGAATGGGACTTATGGGAAGAATCAAGTGGGAATTATGTACCATTGAGAGAAAGAGAAGCAGCCTGTTTAGATTATGCGGTTTTTATCTCTCATAAAGGTGAGGAATATTATAGAAGTAAATATCCACAGAGTAAGACAGTTGTTTATCCATTAGGATCAAAAGATTACGGTATTCAGAAAGAGGCTGAGGACAAGGATTCAATAAGAGTGGTAAGTTGCTCTACTGTATATCCTTTGAAACGTGTAGATTTGATTTTGATGCTCTTAATTCTATTAAGGGGAAAAAAAATTGAATGGACTCATTTGGGTGGAGGGCAAAAATTTGACGAATTGGTTGCTAAAGCTAAGTCAGAATGCAAATCACATCTTACAACTAATTTTGTAGGAATGCTTTCACATGATCAGGTTATGAACTATTATAAGGAACATCACTTTGATGTGTTTATCAACATGAGTACAAATGAAGGCGTGCCTGTTTCAATAATGGAGGCAGCATCTTTTGGAATCCCTAATAGCAACGAACGTTGGTGGCACATCAGAAATAGTACAGCCTTCTGTAGGCATGCTTCTTTCTTCTAATCCTACTATAGATGAAATTTGCAAGACTATAGAGGAAGTTCTTACGGGAATTATTCTCCGCGGGAGTTTTGGAAAACTCATTATTCTGCGGAAGAGAATTACAAACGGTTTGCTCAGTTTCTAAAAAACATATAATATGATTCACTACTGTTTTTTGACAGGTGTATATCCTCGTACAGATGGCTTGATGACCACCAGGCAAGGGTGTAGTCTTGTGAAGGCGGGCTATAAAGTAACATACATTGTATGCGATGATCAGCCTGATGAGATAACCTCGGATGGAATTGAGATAAAGTCAACTCGCTTCAAACCCAAGGGACGAATAGACCGATTCTTAAATACAAAAAAGTCGTGCTTCAATTGGCATTAGAGCAAGATGCTGATGTTTATCAGATTTCAGATCCAGAAATGATAGGAATTGTTGACGACTTCAAAAACGAGGTAAAAAGGTTGTTTTTTAATCTGAGAGAGTTCTATCCGGATTTGATTGCTTCGAAGAAATATATTCCCGCTATTGCGAGAATTCCCTTAGCAAAAAATACTATAATCATTTTCTGAAGAAGTATCTTCCGAGATATGATGCTGTATTTACAGTAACGGATTGGATTGTTGATGAATGTGTCAGACGATACAAACTGTTCAACATTCATTTATTGACAAACTTCCCGTTGGTCAATGAAGGATTCTCATTAAGTGAGAGCGAATATCTTGCAAGAGAGAATCGAGTTTGTTATGAAGGAACAATTTATAGCATTAGTAGACAAGAAAAGGTCTTTGAAGCTCTAAGTCAACTTCCAGATGTGAAGTATCTCCTTATAGGAAAAATTGAAGATAAATATCAATGGATAAAAGACCAACCATATTGGAGTTCTGTGGAGTTCCATGATGGTTTTTCTATTGAAGATCTTCCTTCAATATTTGGTCGCTCTACAATTAGTAATGTGTTCAGAGATTTTGAAGGTCGCGATGGATCCCTTTGGGGTTATGAAAATCTTCGAAAGTATGGAGGCTGCTCTTCCTGTCCTTTTCGCAGATGTTCCTTTGTATCGAAAGATCAATGGCAAATACCATTGTGGCATTTGCGTTGATCCGAATAATGTTCAAAGTATTAAGGAAGCAGTCGAATATCTGGTTGAACACAAACAGGAGGCTTACGAAATGGGGCAACGAGGTCGTGAGGCTGTAATAAAAGAGTTCTGTTGGGAACAACAAGCAAAGAAATATATTGATGTAATAGAAAATATAAATCATTAAGTAGTATGAAAGGAATTGTACTTGCCGGTGGTAGTGGTACGCGTCTGTATCCTATCACCAAGGGTATCAGCAAACAATTGATGCCTGTTTACGACAAACCCATGATTTATTATCCTATATCAGTATTGATGTTGGCTGGTATTCGTGAGATTCTCATTATCTCTACACCTCATGACCTCCCCAACTTCAAGCATCTCTTGGGCGATGGCTCTGACTATGGGGTTCATTTTGAATATGCGGAACAGCCTTCGCCCGACGGACTGGCTCAGGCATTCTCTATTGGTACTGACTTTATCGGTAACGATAGTATTTGTCTTGTTCTCGGTGATAACATCTTTTACGGCAGTGGTTTTACTACTAAGCTTAGGCAAGCAGTAGAGGATGCAGAGAATGGTAAAGCAACTGTCTTTGGCTATTGGGTGAGCGATCCAGAGCGATATGGTGTGGCTGAGTTTGATGCAGAAGGTAACTGCCTCTCTATTGAAGAAAAACCAAAGGAGCCGAAGTCAAGTTATGCAGTAGTTGGACTCTACTTCTACCCAAATAAGGTGGTTAAGGTGGCATCTGAAATAAAGCCTTCTGCTCGTGGAGAGTATGAGATTACTACTGTCAATCAGGCTTTTCTGAAAGCAGGAGAATTGAAAGTCGCACTCCTTGGTCGTGGATTCGCTTGGCTCGATACGGGTACGCATGATTCACTCTCGGAGGCATCTACCTACGTTGAGGTGGTTGAAAAGCGTCAAGGTCTTAAGATTGCTTGCCTTGAAGGCATTGCCTATCGCAAGGGATGGATATCTGAAGAGCGTATGCGTGAACTTGCACAACCAATGCTCAAGAGCCAGTATGGACAACACCTGCTCAAGGTAATCGACGAGAAGAAGCATGAGGTTGATTCCGATACATTTAGAAAATAACGTTATGATGATAAAAGACGTGAAATTCATAGAACTTCCTAAGTTTGCTGATCCTCGAGGCAATCTCTCCTTCGTAGAGCAGAATAATCACATTCCTTTTGAGATCAAGCGAACTTATTGGATCTACGATGTTCCTGGAGGTGAAAGTAGAGGCGGACATGCTTATCGTGAGACTGCTGAATTCATTGTTGCCATCTCTGGAGGCTTTGATGTGACCGTGGACGATGGCAAGGAGAAGAAGACCTTCACACTAAACCGTTCATACTACGGTCTTTATATTCCTAAAGGTCTTTGGCGGCAGATGGAGAATTTCTCCACTAACTCGCTTGCCCTCGAATTTGCGGACACAAAGTTCAATGCAGATGACTACATTCGTGATTATGAGCAATTTAAAATTTTGAAAGCAAATGGAAAAATATAATGTATTTGATTGTTCAATCATTGAGTTCGACAAGCATCATTCTGACCGGAAGGGCAATTTGACTGTTGTTCAGAATGGTGAGACCCTTCCATTTGACGTAAAGCGTGTCTATTACTTGTATGATGTCCCAGGAGGCGAAGAGAGAGGTGCACATGCCCATCGTGACTTGTGCCAGCTGATGATTGCTGCATCTGGCTCGTTTACTGTAACTCTTGACGACGGTAAATGCAAACGAACCTTCTTCCTCAACCGCCCATATCAGGGACTTTATGTAAAACCTGGAATGTGGCGTGATCTCGGAGATTTTTCTTCTGGTGCCGTATGTATGGTGCTGGCTTCGGATGTGTATCTGAAGGAGGATTATATCCGCGATTATGACGAATTCCTTAAATATCGCAATGAATTATGATTCATCGTTTAGCCGACTGCATGTGCGAGAACATACCAGAATCCACCAATATCTGGCAGTTCTGTGTAGTTTTTTCCAAAGGCTCAGATTGGTGAGAACTGCAATATCTGTTCTCATTGCTTGATTGAGAATGAAGTAAAGATTGGTAACAATTGTACTGTGAAGTGTGGTGTGCAGCTGTGGAATGGAATTGAGTTGGAGGACAACGTAATGATTGGTGCTAACTGTACCTTCACCAATGATCTCTATCCTCGTGCCAAGAACAAGGACTGGAAGCAGTTTTCTACTAAGATTTGCAGAGGAGCATCCATTGGAGCTGGTTCGACCATTCTCCCAGGACTCATTATAGGAAGTCATGCAATGATTGGAGCTGGAAGTGTAGTTACTAAGAACATTCCAAAGAACACCATTTGGATAGGCAATCCTGCACAGATGAAAGGCTACATTACTAAGGATAACATTACTCTTGACCTCCAGTTTCGTGATAAACAAGGAAACATACATGATTATTCGGAAATAAACTATTAAAAAGAAAAAAGACATAAAACAATGAATAATATTCCATTTCTGTCCCTCAAGGACGTAACCGCTCTCCATGGAGCAGAGATTAACGAGGCTGTAGCTCGTGTTATAAACAATGGCTGGTATCTCCAAGGCAAGGAGAACGAGCTGTTTGAGAAGCATTATTCCGAGTTTATCGGTTGTAAACATACTATCGGTTGTGCCAACGGTTTGGATGCACTCATCTGGATCTTCCGTGCATACATCGAGATGGGGGTGATGCAACTGGGGGATGAGGTGATTGTACCTGCAAACACCTATATTGCCACTACTCTTGCCATCACTGAGAATGGTCTCGTTCCTGTGAACATTGAACCTAAGCCAAACACACTTGAGATTAATGACGACCTCATTGAGGCAGCTATTACTCCTCGCACTAAGGCTATTGCTATCGTTCACCTTTATGGTCGTAATGCCTATACCGATAAGATTGGTGCTCTCTGTAAGAAGTACAACCTTAAGCTCGTGGAGGATTGCGCTCAGAGCCATGGTTGTAAGCATACCGATGGTCGCGTGACCGGAAACATTGGAGATGCAGCAGGACACTCATTCTACCCAGGTAAAAACCTTGGCGCTCTTGGAGATGGTGGTGCTGTTACTACCAACGATTCTGAACTGGCAGCTGCCGTTCGTGCGCTCGCTAACTATGGAAGCCAGAAAAGTATGTCTTCAAATACGCCGGTCGCAATAGCCGACTTGACGAAATACAGGCCGCAGTCCTTGATGTGAAGCTTAGGTATCTCACCGAAGACAATGCAAAGCGTAAGATGGTGGCTCACTACTACTACGAGTACATTAACAATCCACTCATCTCAATGCCAGATCTGCTTCCTGACGAGCAGAACGCATACCATCTCTTCCCAATTATCGTGAAGGGCAAGAAGAATCGTGACCGTCTACATGGCTATTTGGAGCAGAATGGTGTAGGTACAGTATGCCATTATCCTATTCCACCTCACAAACAGGAGTGCTATACAAAGGAGGTTTGGAACACTCCACAGCTCTCATTGCCTATCACAGAGCGTCTCGCCGATGAGGAGTTGAGCTTACCTATCGGTCCTGCTATTACGTTGGAGGAAGTAGCAGAAGTTGTACGTTTGGTAAATGAGTTTAAGTAAACTATAAAGGATAACAGGTTGCACAGGTGGTCGGAAACGATGCAGTTCGATACTGCCAACTTGTTCTAAGAGTTAATATTTAGATATTCATGGCTGAAAAGAAAACTGTTTGGTTAGTAAATCAATACGCTATGCCACCTCAGTATGAGTCGAGACTTCGTACAATCAAGTTTGCCCAATATCTGCAAACGAAAGGGTATGAGGTAACTATTTTTGCATCAAGTATTATGCACAATATGGATATCGATTTGATAGAGGGTGATGAGCCATATATTGAGTGCGACTATGATGATTTACACTTTGTGCACATAAAGGCAAAAAGAACTATCATAATAATGGTGTCAATCGTATCATTAGTTCATTTCAGTTCCACTGGCGAATGGTTAAGTTTGCTCAGAAGTTCAAAAAACCGGATGTAATTGTGCAGACTGCTTTGATTCCGTTTGGTAATGTTATTTCAACGACTAGCTAAGAAAACCAGGGCTAAGTACATTGTTGAAGTACTTGACTTATGGCCAAACTCGCTTGTAGAACTAGGAGTTGCAAAGGCGTCAAATCCAGTGATAAAGTATCTTTACCATCTTGAATATAAGCAATACCAACATGCTGATGAACTTGTATTCTCACAAGAGGGAGGTCCTGACTATTTGAGTGATCGGAAATGGTATAAGGAACAAGGAGGTAAACTTAACAGAGAACATGTCAACTATATCAATAACGGAGTGGATCTGCATGACTTTGATGCCTTCAAGAGTGAACATATTCTGGAAGATGAAGATCTGAGGAATGATAGTATCAAAGAAAGTGATTTACATCGGCTCTATCCGTTTTGCCAATAATGTAGGAAGTTTGATTGATGCAGCTAAACGCTTGCAAGACTTGGAGAATGTAAAGATACTTATCTACGGCAATGGAGATGATAGACCCATGCTCGAAAAGAGATGTAAAGATGAGGGTATAAGCAATGTTGTATTCAAGCAGAATTGGATTGATCCTAAATATGTGCCATACGTCTTGTCAAAGAGTTATGTGAATGTTCTGAATTATATGCCAGGACAGTTTGGTACATACGGAGGTAGTCAAAGCAAGATGTTCCAATATATGGCAAGTGGTCATCCTATCTGTTGCAATCTTGAAATGATGTATTGCCCGATACAGAAGAACATCATCGGTATTGCTAAGGTATTTAGCGATGCAGATGAATATGCAGGTGCTATTCGCAGGTTACTTACTATGCCGAAGGATGAATATGAGGCTATGTGCCAAAGAGCACGAAAAACAGCAGAGGCTTTTGATTATCAAGCATTGACTAATAAATTGGTAGAATTATTTTAAATAATTATGACTATCCGCAAAGTAAAAATAGAGGATGTTAATGATATTGTAAGCATTCATTGTAGTGCCTTTAAGGGTTTTTTCCTGACCAGCCTTGGTCCTCAATTCTTGAAGCTCTATTACACATGCTTTATAAAGAGCAATGAAACGATAACAATGGTTGCAGAAGATGAAGGTAGAATTCTTGGCTTCTCGGCTTCAACTAGGGTTTGTAAGGGATTCAATCGTAGGCTGATCAAGTCGAATCTCTTTGATTTTGGATTACTGTCGTTAAAGATGCTTTTCACAAATCCTATCTCCTTGCTTCGTTTGGTAAAGAATCTTACGAAGAAAGGAGATAGCGTAGAAGATAATGAAGAGTATGCTGAATTGTATTCTATCGGTGTTAGCAAAGATGCTCAGGGAATGGGTATAGGTAAGAAGCTTTTGGCAGAATCAGAACGAATTATGAAGACGGAGGGTATTGAACGAGTGTCGCTTACTACAGACTACTATGACAACGAGCAGACTGTTGGGTTCTATAATTCCATGGGATATGAAACGCTATATGAATTTGTGACCTATCCTAATAGGAAGATGTACCGCCTCATTAAAACCTTATAGGATATACCGTAATGAACATAAAAAGTTTATTTTTGACCTACTGACAATAGCATTTCAAGGGCAATCCCCCCGAACTGTAATCATTTGAAACAGGCAAACCTGAAGGACATCGAGGACAAAGAAAACTATACGTTCGTGAAGGCCGACATCTGTGATTATGAGACAGTGAAGGCACTGATGGCAAAGTATAACGTGGACGGCATTATCCACTTGGCAGCCGAGAGCCACGTGGACCGTTCAATCAAAGACCCGTTCACATTCGCCCACACTAACGTAATCGGCACGCTAACCCTGCTTCAGGCTGCAAAGGAATACTGGGAGAGTCTGCCGGAAGGCTATGAGGGCAAGCGTTTCTATCACATCTCAACAGATGAGGTTTACGGCGCGTTGGAGCTGACCAATCCCGAAGGCATTGAGTCTCCATTTACTACTAAGGCAAGTTCGGAGCATCACCACGCCTATGGTAGTAAGTTCTTTACGGAAGAAACGAAATACAACCCGCACTCTCCTTACTCGGCATCGAAGGCAAGCTCAGACCATTTCGTCCGTGCCTTCCACGACACTTACGGTATGCCGACAATCGTGACCAACTGCTCGAACAATTACGGTCCTTACCAGTTTCCTGAGAAACTGATACCTTTATTTATCAACAACATCCGTCACAAGAAGCCGCTTCCTGTCTATGGCAAGGGCGAGAACGTGCGCGACTGGCTCTATGTGGAAGACCACGCTCGTGCCATTGACCTCATCTTCCACAATGGCAAGACGGCCGACACATACAACATCGGCGGTTTCAATGAACATATCAAAACATGATAGTAGAGAATGAGTTCATCAAAGAAACAAATGCCAAAATGAAGGATGTGTGTGGTATTGCAAAGAAAGTTTGCCGTACCATGTTTTTCAACCATCGTTTTGTATCATGTACCTGTGAATAAAGAAAAGTTCATACGGATAGCGACTTCAATAAAGTAGTCTTGTGTTATACACAGTGATCAAGTGGAACATTTCACAATAAAAGTACATGCACGTTCTTATGCTAATGCTACAGATGCAAAATCTGGATATAAGAAGCAATGTACTTTGGTAGATGCTTTTAACGATTGTAACAAGCGCACTCTAAATGAGTCAAGACCTAAGGTTGCAGACGGAGAGTGTTCAGAATTTAATTTTTTCAAAAATCCAGGATTTAACATTGTCTTATATTCTCATTATTGATGAATCGTAATCTTCAGTCGACAATATATTTCTAAAGAACGAGATTAACAAGTCTATTAAAGAAATGGCAGAGATAATACCTGTTGTAATTTCTGCGCACAACAAATTCCATGGAGCTAGACTATGTGATATATACTGAGAATGCATTAGTGGATAATAAACCTGTTTTTGCTGTTTATGGTGGGTTGTCAACTTCTCCCAATTTGAGAGATATGAATGGAAAGGAAGTAGATAGTTATGTGACAATGCTTGACAGTCTTGAAGTTGGTAAAGAAGCATACAAAGAAAGACGACAGATATATGAACACTTAAGAATTAATAATCACAAAGAAGAGTTACTACATAGCACAGATTGGTTAATTGTAACGGAAATCACAGAGAGTGACATTCTAAATTTAGCAAAGTCGGTTATATGTGATGACGATTTTGAGGTTGATCTGTTTGTTAATGCAAAATTATCAAATCCTGTAAAAAAATCATTTATCAAAAGATAAGTGAGTAGCTAATTTCTTTTTATGTACGAGGAAACAGGAGTTCCTTTGATGAAATACGTAATATTTATCAAGATGTTTATGATAAGTATTGTAAGGAATAGCTCCACGATAAGTCAAAATAAATAAAATAGTATCTTTTTTTCACATTTGTACCCCTATTGGGGAGGGGTTCTTTTGACATAAACATAAATGAGTGTTTTTTATGAAACGAATATTTGACATTGTTGCCAGCGGATGTGGTCTGCTGGTGTTGAGTCCTGTGTTTCTTGTTATGGCTATCTGGATTAAGTTGATTCAGGAGGGGCGGGTGTTCTACCGGCAGGTGCGTGTGGGAAGACATAACAAGGACTTTCGTATATTTAAGTTTCGTTCAATGAGAGTGGGCGCAGATAAAGGTAGCCTTGTGACCATTGGTGGTCGAGACCCTCGTATTACACGCTCAGGCTATTTTATTCGCAAGTATAAGCTGGATGAATTTCCCAGTTGATTAATGTATTTTCGGGGAGATGAGTTTTGTTGGTCCTCGTCCTGAGGTACGTCATTATGTGAACTATTGGACTCCTGAGCAGATGCATGTATTGATGTGTCGTCCAGGTATCACAGACCCTGCTAGTATTAAGTTTCGCAATGAGAACGAACTGATGGAGAAAGCGGAAGATCCAGAAGATTACTATATCAATGTAATCATGCAAGAGAAGATCAAGCTATATCTTGAATATGTGGAGAACGCTAGTTTCTGGTATGACATCAAACTCATTTTCCAGACATTTAAAGTGATTATAACAGAAAGAGAATAATAGTTATAATACATTCAAATCTAAATAACAATGAGTACAAATTTGAAAAGAAGAAATGTGCTTTTTAGTCCTCCTGATATGACGGAGGCAGAGGTAAACGAGGTTCGTGATGCAATCCTTTCAGGTTGGATTACAACAGGTCCGCGTACAAAGAGATTGGAGAAGTTTGTGGCGAAATATGTAGGTGTGAACGATAGTATAGATGTTCAGACACCTAACTGTATATGCCTTAACTCACAGACAGCATGCGCTTGAGATGGCTTTTTACGTATTTTGGGTATCGGAACTGGAGATGAAGTGATTGTTCCTGCGTATACATATACCGCAAGCGCCTCTATCGTTGATCATGTAGGAGCGAAGATTGTTTTTTGTTGATGTACAGACGGATTGTCTTGAAATGGATTACGATGCAGTAGAGGCTGTTATCACAGAGAATACCAAGGCTATCATTCCTGTAGATCTTGGTGGCATTCCTTGTGACTACGACCGATTGATGGAGATCGTAAAGCGTAAAAAGGATTTGTTCCGTCCAAAGACAGATCTTCAAAAAAAAAAGATTGGCCGTGTAGCAATTTGTTCAGACTGTGCGCACTCATTTGGCGGCTATCGCATCAAAGATGGAAAAAGAAGGTGATGTGTGGAGCTATGGCTGATTTTTCATCATCATTTAGCTTTCATGCTGTGAAGAATTTTACAACAGCTGAAGGTGGCGCGTTGACGTGGCATCTACCATTTGGAGAAGAGCCTGTTATTCTCGACCTTGATTTGAATCAGGATAAAACTTTTAGTAAAGTATCAATGAGTGAAGGTGACAATTGGAATCAGCGCATCTATCGTATCTGTCAGCTTATGTCACTTCATGGTCAGAATAAAGATGCTCTTGCTAAGACTAAGTTGGGTGCATGGGAATATGACATCGTAGGACCATGGTTCAAGTGCAATATGACCGATGTCGAAGCCGCCCTTGGCCTTATTCAGTTTGAGCGTTATCCGGAAATGCTTGCAAAGCGTAAGAAAATGATAGAGAAAATGGATGCCGCATTTGCTGACATAAATGTAGCTGTACTGGAACATTATGGAAAGGAACACGCTTCAAGCGGTCATTTATATATTGTTCGTTTGTTGGGAAAGACTCGTGAGCAGACAAATGAGGTAAGTTGAGAAGATGGCAGAACGTGGTATTGCTACTAATGTTCACTATAAGCCACTTCCTATGATGACAGCTTATAAAAAGGATGGGCTTCGACATTAAAAACTTCCCTAATGCATACCATATGTTCGAGAACGAAATCACTCTCCTTTAAATACCAAGATGACAATGGAGGACGTTAATTACGTTATTGAGAACTTCGCAGATATCGTTAAGTCTTTCTAATTTCTTTATCTTATTCCAATGAAGGAATTTAAGAAGGGTATAAGAAGTTTGTGTAAATTCTGTGCATACATTTTGGGATTTCAAAGACAGATAAAACAAGGTATAACAAAAAGAGTGAATTAAATAACTGTCAAGGTCAATATTATGATTACAGAAAAATTAAAAAAGAAAATAGCTGACTTCATAGAAATGGAGTAGAGATCTGACTCTATGCAATTAATGGTATCGGGTATGTGGCAAGATACATACTGATTAGCCTTTGAGATGCAGTTTAAGTCCTCGAAGTACTTAAAAGTAGTAATGGCTCTGGCGACATAAGTAAAATTAGTGCCTGTTGTTCAATAGGAATATGCTGATATTAACAAATATGAATCTCACCTACATTTCCCATAAAATGCAATGGCCGTTACATCGGCTACATACTATAGGCGTTTGGATTAGCTCCATAGAGATTTACTTTTTTCAGATTGCGACTTTTCTTGGTTGTCCGTCAGCAAATCTGCGAACAAGTCTTCCATGATTTGGACAATCGACTCCTATGCTAAATAAAATTCGGTAGACGTGTTGGAAAAGCTTTATGTGAAGGAACTAGTTGGGAGTTCATTAAGGTAGGTTCCGATACCCTTGTACTAAAAGTTCCTCGTTGAATCCATGACACTTTGAAAAAATGATCCTCCTAGTCTCAGTATATTATGATAAGAAGACGAGAAAGGAGCACTTCTGTGACGAGTTAAGAGCATATGTCTCAGAAAACTATCACTTTCCGAATAAATATATCCAGTTTTTTTGAATAAGATAAAATCTGTCCGCCGGAAGAACAATCGGGGTACGTTGGAGGAGTGGAAACTAAAGATACCCTCGACATGGTGGAGATGCTGGGATATGAATGGACATACTAGAGGGCGAAAGAAGAAGCAGAAGGATCAGTAAAAATATCCTGCGTTTGTTTATTTCGATATAAAATAAAAAGAACTTACTCGAGAATTCTAACAATATACCGTAGTGACCGGGTGGAATAGGAATACCCGGTTTTGCGGAGAATTGTATAATCACCAAGAAAGAAATATATGAAAAGATTGAAACAATTATTCTATTGCGTGTCGGTAGTTTTTGTTAACTGCTTGTCAGTCCT